>OFFK01001716.1_pt1 | contig 14653 bp, 16 predicted proteins | sample 1521361 | NCBI WGS metagenome assembly OFFK01 (sample SAMEA3504096, study PRJEB24116) | mouse gut metagenome | biome: mouse gut; feature: mouse-associated habitat; material: faeces | place: Denmark | collected 2011
AGTAGGCGTCCATCTTGCGCAGCAGGGTCGCCTTCTCAACAGCGTTGAGCCGGTATTCCACCGGCTCCTCACGCCCGTCTGCCCGGTGCAGGTCGACCTCCAGCTCATCGCAGACCTGTCCGGAGGCCATGTCGTAGTTGGCGTAGACGTTCAGGGTATCGTCGTTCTCGCCGGTGCAGACGTGTGTGCCGAACACCGCGTCCACGTCAAAGTTGGTTTCCATGTAAAAATCCAGCAGGCTGTCTATCTCGGATATCTCCTCCGCGAAGGAGATATCCCGCGCGGAGAGGTGACCCGCCGAGGTGAGTTCTTTGCCCTCCAGCTTTTCCAGGAACCGGGACATATACTGTTCCGGCCTGAGATAGCTCTTACGGTACGCGTGATAGACGGCGGTGGAGACATCCTGCATGGGCCAGGTCTTCCAGCCGTCAGCATCCACGGTGGAAACCTCCCGCTTGTCGAAGTCCAGATCGAACGCGCCGGTAATCTTATCAGGCGTCTCTATCCGCAGTGCCAGCAGCTGGTCATACTGCTCGGCGGTGACCGGCTCCATTCCAGCGAAGGCGCTCGTCTGGAGCGCGGCGATCCCCGGCCCCTGCTCCTCACGCAGATACTGGCGCAGGAACTTGGCGATCTCCAGGATATCCTCCGTCCTGTCCAGCTGGAAGAACGACCTTTCTCCATTCTCCCGAACACAAAACGCCGTATACTTTCGGGCCGCTTCCTCCGCCGCCCGTGCTTCAGCTTCCTCTTTGTCGAGGCGGGTACGGATTGCCTCCTGTGTCTCATGCGGGACTAACGCCTCATACATGTCCAGGAGCACCCCCTGCATCCGTTTCTCCACGGTGGTGCCCTGCTCCACCAGTACAGAGGAGAGGGCGCTCAGCTTATCCTCCTGGAACCATACGTCCAACTGCACATAGTTGCTCATACGCCGCCCTCCTTCTCATGCTCCGTGGGGGCGGACGCCGGTTTGAGCGCAGCCGCCTTGGGCTGGTTGGGACGGGGCGGACGCTTAGGCCGGGTGGGCGCGGACTTGGCGTCCAGATACTCCCGCAGCGGCTCAGGCACCGTCTGCTCATAGAGCAGACGCAGGGCCTCGTCCATCTTCTTCTGCACTGTGGTGTTGTCTTTTTTCAGATAGAACACCAGCGCTTCCATCTTCTCGCTGTTGAAGGATAGCTTGATTTCGTTGTTTTCCATTCCATCATCCCTCCTACATGATGTGTCCCATTTGGAACAGGGCAGACCCATCCAGACTCTCCGCGGGGGCGGCGGCTATGGTCATCTGGTAGGGACCACTCAGCCAGCGAACGCCGCGCTCATCCAGGAACCTGTCCCCGGTCCGGTTCATGATCTCCAGGTCGAAGTCAGAAGCGTCGACCGTCCCAAGCGCGGAGGGCAGGCCCCGCCCCACATAGACCACGCAGAGGGTGGCCCAGTTTGTGATCTCCGGGTGATCCCGAAGCGCACCTTGATACACCGCGGACTGTTTGACAGTTTCAGCGTCTGTAACAGAGCCGGAGACAAAACCGCTTGCCCAGTACGGCCCGGCGTCTCCGCCCAGAGCAATGTGGGTGAAGCGGATGGGCATCTGAGCGGTCATGCGCACCAGCGACCGCTCCGCCTCATCTCGGGCAAGGTCAAGCCGGTTGTCTTTGCTGGCCCAGGGCAGGTGGGACGCCATGTCCTCCAGCAGTTCCCGTACCACGTTGACCTGGCGGCGGCGGTCGTCGCCGGTGTCCTCCAGCGCGGTCACGAAGTTCCGCAGATTCTGAATGGTTCCCCTCTGTAATTGGAGGGGAGCGGGCACAGCCGCCGCGCTGCCGCTGGCCTGTTCCAGCTCACGGTCGAACTGCTCCATCAGCTTCGGATCGGGGACCTGTTCCTCCAGCCTTGCCATGCCCTGGAGGATGGCGTCTATCCAGAGGCGGCGCTGGGCCTGCCAGGGGGGAGCACCCTCCGGCTGGTGGCGTTCCCATCCGTTTTGGCGCTCGATGGCGTAGGCGGTGAGGCCCTCGGCCACGAGGGGGATATTGAACCTGTTCACAGCTCCGCACCCCCTATCCCATCACAGGCCCCATGGACTGCTCCGCCTCCATAAAAGCGTCGTGGGCTTCGTTGAACCGCACCAGTTCCTCCGGGTCTACGCCGGTGAGTACGATCTCTGTCCCTTCAGGCGTGTCGCAGATCTCAGACACACGGGCATTGAGCAGGGCGGCATGATCCTCCTGCCCGGCGTCCGTCAGCTCACACAGATTTTCCACCAGCACCGACTGCTCCGCTTCCTCATGGCACAGGAACATCAGCCCGCCTCCTTTCAGCATGGGAAGCAGATCCTTCAGGAGAAGCTCAGGCGCTTTCTTCTCCTGGAGCTGCTGGCAGTATTCCGGATGATACTCCACTTCGATGCAGCCGTCGTGCATATCCACCGCCGATACTTCGGGGCGCTGCTTCAGGGCAGCTCGGAGCATAGAGTCCAGCCCGCTGCCCTCCTGGATTGTCAGATCCAGATGCTCCTCCAGATCCTCGAAATAGACACACCAGTTTCCGCTGGTGGTGTTCTCCGTCCCCCAGCGGATGATAAAGTCCGCCGCCCGATCCATCTGAGCGTTGACGATGTCCCGCATTCCGGGAATGTAGGCCGCGAGGCGGGCGTAGTCATACTTCTCCGCGTCAACGAGCACCCCATCATTGCTGCCCTGGCCCAGCGCCAGCAGGCAGTGGATGATACCGTTCCTGTGGAACATACAGCCCTTGTTCTCCCGAATAAACGGCTGCTCCACCAGTGGGGTGATCTTCAGCCGGCAAAAATCCTCATGGGACAGTTCCACCACTTTTTCGATCTGGCAGTCGTCCATCTGAAAATTGACCGGCTTTTCTGTAAAATTTGCTTTGAATTTCATAGTGCGTTTCCTCCTCTCTGCAATTATGGCAGATAGCTTCTGGGATTGGTCCGCTCTCCGTTGATGCGTACCTCGAAGTGGAGGTGGGGGCCGGTGGAGCGCCCGGTGGAACCGGAGAGGGCGATCACATCCCCGGCCTCCACCGTCTGGCCCACCCGCGCCAGCAGCTGGGAGTTGTGGCCGTACAGGGTAGACAGACCGTTGCCGTGGTCGATCATCACATAGTAGCCGTAACCGCCCTGGTTGTAGGTGGACACGGTCACTGTTCCCGGCAGGGCGGCACGGACAGAGGTTCCGGTGGGTACCGCCAAATCCATTCCGCTGTGGCCCTTCCGTTCGCCGGTGAACGGGTCGCGGCGGTAGCCAAACTCCGAGGTAACCACGTTCCGCCAGTTCTCCCCGATGGGGGAGCAGAAGCCGTCCGCGCCGATGAAGGGCACATCCGACCCGGCGAAGCCGCTGCCGCCGCCCGCCGCTCCATATCGAATCAGGTTATAGATGCTGTCGGCGTTGCTCCGCTGCTCAGCAGTAGGCGTCACACCCATGGCGGCGATATTTTGCCATACGGTTCCCAGATCCTCGATGGGGATGGCGGCAGAGTAGGTCTCCTCTGTCTCCTCCGGCGGATCGCTGCCCTCCACGAGAACCGTGCGGATACGCTCCTCCCAGGTGACAAAGCAGTCCGCGAAGGACTGAGCGTCCCTATGGCTTTCGGCGCCGAAGTACAGAGCATAAAAAATCGCCTTGACGCGGATATCGTCAAGGCTGGTTTCTTCCTCTGTATTCTCGTTGATGGCAGCAATGGCAATATCCAGCTGGGCGAAGCTGGCGCGCATGGCCTCGATGCACAGCCGGTACTCCTCCGGGGTTTCCGCTGGAATGCCGATGGTATCGTAAAAACACAGTTCCACAGCGGTGATGTTGTGCTCGGTGGCGCCGGAGCCCAGAGCGCACAAAAAGGCGATGAGCAGGATGAGGGGGGAGAGAATCGCCACCAGCGTCCAGCCCACCGCTTTTTGCGCCTTTTCATCGGTCAGGATGATGGCGGCGGCCTTTGCGATCAGAGCCGGATTAGCCAAGGGTCATCCCTCCGTTCTCCTGGGCGGGCGCCTGCTCCACCTCTGCCTGCATCTCAGACCAGTGGTCCGCCAGTGCCTGGAGCGTTTCCTCATGGCCGGCGCAGGGCCGTGTCTGTGCCCACTGGCGGTACTGGTCGAAGTCCATGCCGCCGTCCAGCAGCAGCCTGCACACCTCCACCGCGTCGTTTTGGACACAGGCATGGAGCGCACTGTAGTCGTTGGCGTCCACCCACATCCGCTTTTCCAGAAGTTCTTCCGCGATCCAGCTGTCACGGCCCTCATAGGTCAGCATATGGAGTGTCCTTGCTGAACTGCCTCCTCCGGAGATCCCTTTTTCCACCAGCGCAGATAACGTGCGAAAGTCTTTGTCCATAGCAAACTGCTCCAGAAGGAAAGACGGCGCGGCGGCAATCTGCTCCTCGCCGCACCGCTTGATGATCTCCTTAGCAATGAAGCGATGGTCTGAGTGGGCGTAGGAGGCCATTTCGCCAAAGAAGGACGGCTCCAGCTGCGGCACGCTGGCCTGTGCCCTCACCATCATGGACAGGACCTTCTCCGGATCGTTGATATCGATGGCTCTCTTGCAGGCGTTACAGTACGCCGCGTAGTCGATATTGCACCTGTCCCGCATCAGCAGCTCCGTCATCTTCCGGCCCACGGCCCCCGGACGGCCAGCCGCCTCCACCAGCAGGGTCTCCTCCTGCTGGTACGGAACCTTGGCTGCGTACTTCTTGAAGGCTTCCAGTTCGCCGTCCTGGATCGCCAGCACCGCTTTGTCAAAGTCGCTCATCCGCAGAGGGCGCATTCCTACCGTGTTGACATACTCCGTGATGCTCCCGGTCATGCGGCGCAGGAGCTGCTCGGTCTGGCCCATGGCCTGCTCCTGCCGCTCCCGCTGCTCCACCAGCGCCTCGATGATAACCTTTTGTTCCTGCTGGCTCAGATGCACCACAGAACCGCCGGTGTCCTCCTCCACACCGCCGATCTTCATGTATCGGGCGTGGGTGGCGTGATCGCCGTGGAACGCCTTGGTGATGGCGGAGGCGGTGAGGAACATCCTGTCCAGATCGTTGCCGTTCTCACCCAGAGTCTTGCCGGTGATGAAGCTCCTGGTGATGGGCTTTCCATCCTCATACCACTTGAGATATACATCCAGATAGACACCCTCGCTGGCGCCGTAATCGGTGGTGCAGAAGATATCCGCATCCTTGGGGATCTCCCGGCCATCCTTCCAGTGGCCGTCCAGCAGAAAATACTCGTCCGGCAGGTATCCCATGCCCTCCAGCCGGTGCTTCAGCTCCTCGAATACCTCCTGCGCCACAGGCTGGCCGGCGTACTCCAGCTTGTGCGGGTTAGCTTCAGAGGGTTTCCACCGCTCCAGTTCAATAATATCCATCTCAAAACGCTCCTTTCTCAGCCACCGTCGTGGCAGTTGCAGGGCAGGTCGTCCTCCGGGAACATCCAGCACATGGCGGTCTGGTTCAGGTCAGCCTCCACGAAATCCCGCCATGCCCAATCCCGCCCCAGGCCCTTGACCGTGATGAGGTTGGGCCGGGCGCCGTCCTCGATGGCGATAGCCCGGTCATACAGATCCCGGTGCTGGTGGTAAAGGGTGCGAATCTCCCGCTTCTTCATGGAGGGACAGAAAAAGCAGGAGGACTTGCCGGGCAGCGGCAGACCCTCCCGCAATATGGCGGCGACGCAGTCCTCCCGCGTCCAGCCCCAGTCCATGAGCGGATATTCCTTTTTATATTTGGTGTCGGCGTCATCGATGGGTTGGGCATGGTTCCGCCGTTTCTGCTCCCCAATGTCAAAGCCGATGAACTTGACAACACGTTCGCCTCTGGCCCAGACCTCCCGGCAGGGTGGATAATTGTTGCAGAATTTGTCCTGGGGCTGAATTTTGTGCTTAAGGGAACACTTCTTGTAGCCGTAGGCGATGGCGGGCAGCGTCCCGGAGCGAAGGCACTCCTGCTCCAGAGTCAGGCGGTCTCCGTTCCTGTCAGTGTATTCCACCTGGGTGATCGTGGGCAGGCCGTGTTCCTCCAGCCAGCGGTCCATGATGGGGAGAAAGTCATAGGTGTGGGGCTGCTCACCCCCGGTATTGGAAAACAGGATCAGGTCCACCGGGATCTTCCGGTGGTACAATCCAATCAGCATAGCGGTCGAATTCGTTCCCCCGCCATATCCAACGATGTTCATGGAGGTTCCTCCTTTAGATATTATGGTATTGACTTGTTTGGTCTGGTGTGGGTATGCTATGATAGGTTCCGGAACGAAACTGTAAGGAAAGGGGGTCGCGCTGTGAAGGAGAGAACTTATCTTGCCTGTGATCTCAAATCATTCTACGCCTCGGTCGAATGCATCGAGCGCGGCCTCGATCCCCTGACCACCAACCTTGTGGTGGCGGATTTGAGCCGGACGGAGAAGACCATCTGCCTTGCGGTCACCCCCAGCCTGAAAGCCTGGGGTATCTCCGGCAGGGCGCGGCTGTTTGAGGTGGTGCAGCGGGTCAGGGAGGTCAACGCCCAGCGGCTCTGCTCCGCTCCGGGGCGGCAGTTCACCGGCTCCTCCTCCAGCGACCCTGAGTTAAAATCCAACCCCAGTCTCGCTGTGGACTATATCGTGGCCCCGCCCCGGATGGCCCATTACATGGAATGGAGCACCAGGGTTTACAACGTATATCTGAAATACATCGCCCAGGAAGATATCCACAACTATTCGATTGATGAGGTCCTGATGGATGTGACCAATTACCTGGATACCTACAAGCTCAATGCCAGAGAATTGGCAAGTAAGATCATTGCGGATGTGCTGGAGACTACAGGCATCACCGCCACGGCTGGGATCGGGAGCAACCTCTATCTCTGCAAGGTCGCTATGGATATCGTTGCGAAGCACATCCACCCGGACGTCAACGGCGTCCGCATCGCCAAGCTGGACGAGCGCACCTACCGCCGCCTGCTGTGGGAGCACAGGCCCCTCACCGATTTCTGGCGGGTTGGCGGCGGGTACGCCAGAAAGCTGGAGGCCCATGGCATCTATACCATGGGCGATGTTGCCCGCTGCTCCCTGGAGAACGAGGATCTGCTCTATAAGCTGTTTGGGGTCAACGCAGAGCTGTTGATTGACCATGCCTGGGGCTGGGAACCAGTCACAATGGCGGACATCAAAGCATACACGCCGGAGTCCAAGAGCATCGGCTCCGGGCAGGTTTTGCAATGTCCTTACGGTTATGACAAGGCCCGGCTGGTGGTGCGGGAGATGGCGGATCAGCTGGCGCTGGATCTGGTGGACAAAAGCCTGGTCACAGACCAGCTGGTACTGACAGTGGGCTATGATATTGAAAATCTGAAAGGCCGCGGGTATAAAGGGGAAGTGATCAGAGACCGCTACGGCAGGGCCGTCCCCAAGCATGCCCACGGCACCGCCAATCTGGAGGAGTACACCGCTTCCACCAGGCGCATCATCACTGCCGCTCTGGAACTGTTCGACCGGATCATTGACCGGAGCTTGCTGGTGCGCCGGCTTTATCTCACGGCCACCCGCGTTTCGGACGAGAAATCTGCGCCGGATAAGAAAGCCTTTGAACAGATGGATTTCTTCACTGACTATCACGCTGTTGAGGAGAAGCGGGCCAAGGAGACAGCGGAGCTTGAGCGGGAGAAGAAGGTGCAGCGGACGGTGCTGGACATTAAGAAGCGGTTTGGGAAAAACGCCATTCTCAAAGGCATGAATCTGGAAGAGGGCGCGACAGCAAAGGAACGCAATCGCACGATTGGAGGGCATCGCAGTGGGGAGGTATGACGATATCATCAACCTGCCGCACCACGTCTCCTCCACCCGCCCTCAGATGCCAATGATCGACCGGGCGGCTCAGTTCCAGCCCTTCCGGGCCCTGACCGGCTATGAGGACGCTGTCCAGGAGACGGCCCGACAGACAGACGAGCCGCCCGAATTGACGGAGGATGAGAAGGCCCTTTTGGATGCGAAGCTGCAAAAGCTGTCAGACAGCATTGACAGCCATCCGCGGGTGACCCTGACCTGGTTCCAGCCGGACAAGAAAAAGGCCGGGGGTGCGTATGTCATCACCACCGGCGAATTAAAAAAGATTGATGATTATGCGGGCACCCTGATCCTGCTGAACGGAGAGCGAATTGTGATCGAAAACATTGTGGACATTCAGATCACGGAGCCATAGTCATACCGCCCACGGCCTGCTCTGAGCCGCCCCACAGGATATCCGCCACGTCTTCAATTGCTTGGTTGATTGTCTCTAAGGCCAATCTGAGCTGCCCTACCTGCTCCGCAGTCAGTTCAGGGAACCGTTCGGAGAACAGGGACATCATGTGAAGTCTGTTGACGCATTCCAGCAGAGTGGGTTCCTCGTTCATTTACCGCCCACCCGCCTTTCCAAACAGCTCCGCCTTATGGGGCGGGGCGTGGACTTCCAGCAGATACCGCTCATTGCCGCACTTGTAGAGGCAGACGCCCCGCTGGGGGTAGCGGATCAGCTCAAACTCGGACTCCTCCAGCTGGAGGTTGTCCATATAGAACCGCTTATCCACACTGCCGGCGTTGAAGAGGAACTGGTGGGTGGGGATGGCGAAGAGAGGCCGGGTCAGCTCCCGGATGCCGTCCACATCGAAGTCCTCCAGATTCTGACTGGCGAGGATGAGGGCGGATTCTTTCTTCCGCACCCGCTTGAGGGTGTTGCGGATATACTCAATGGTGGTCACGTTGGAAAGCCAGATGTACAGCTCGTCCAGCGTGGCCACGGTGTTTCCCTCGGTCAGCAGTTTGTCGCTGAGGTAGGACAGGACATTGAAGAGCATGGCGTCCTTGACGTTCCGGCTGGCCTGGAGGAGACCCTTCACGCCGAAGACCAGGAAGCGGCTGGACGTGATGTTGGTGTGGCCGTTGAAGAACTTGCTTTCGGCGCCCCTGCACATGGAGTGGAGGCCCAGCAGGACTTCCTGCAGCAGTTCCCGCGGGTACAGCGGGTTTTCCTCTCTGTCATAGTGCTGGTAGGCGTCCTCGATCACATCGTAGAGGTCGGAGAGGATGGGGAAATCATCGGGCCGCATGGACTGGAAATCCGTGTGATTGTTGAGTCCCCACTTCCTGTACAGCCGTTCCAGCATCAGCTCGATGGTGTCGATGTGGCGGTCAGAAAAGTCCTTATAGGCCCGGAAAAAGTCCTTGAGGAAGGAGATGTGCTGGCTCAGGCGCGTCCGCTGCCGGAAGGCGGCTGGTGCTTCCGGATCGTCCTCACCATCGGTATCCCACAGCTTGGGTTCCAGGGGGTTGATGATGTACTGCCCGCTCATGAGATCAGCGAAGCAGCCGCCCAGGTTGGCGCACAGGTCGATGAGCTCATGCTCAGGATCGAGGCAAAGGGCGGACTTGCCGCTCTCCAGGATGTTGCACAGCAGGAGCTTGAGGAGATAACTCTTTCCCTGTCCGCTGTTGCCCAAGATGAGGACGCTGGCGGTGGTCTTATCCTCAGCGCGGCGGTCCAGATCCACGATGATGTTGGAGCCGTAGCGGTCCCGGCCCACATAGAAGCCGTTGGGATCGTTCTTGCCGGAGTAGTTGAAGGGGAAGAGGTTCGCCACGCTGGAGGCGGGCAATACCCGTTCATAGAGGGAGCCGAAGACGTTGCTGCCGGCGGGGTTGGAGGCGAGGAAGCCCTCCCGCTGGCGAAGGAGGACACGGTCGGCGTTCAGCTTGGAGCGGGTCAGCTCGGCGGTCACATCGTCCCGAAGGGTGCGGAGGCTGTCCGAGTCCCTGGCGGAGAGTTCGATGAACACGGCGCAGTGTACCAGCGGCTCCCGGTTGCGGTGCATGGTGGTGATGAGCGCGGCCACGTCCTGGAGGTTGGCCTCCGCCGTAATACTCTGCTTCATGTCGTTGGTGTTGCCGCGCTCCATCCTGCTCTTATTGGTGGCGTTGTGGAGGATGGCGTTCTCCTCGGTCGGCGTGACCTGGCGGGTGTAGATCCGCAGAGTGACGCCGCTTTTCTCGCCCAGATGCCGGAGCAGGGCCAGTTCCTCGGTGCTGGTGGGGTATCCGCGCAGGGCCAGGGTGCAGTGATACGCGCCGCCCAGGATATAGCTGTCCGTGTTGAACTTCACGGCGGCGGGGGCGATCATGTCCAGGAAGTCCTTGGGCGGTACAGCTTCCGGTTTTAATGTTGCTTTTTTCTTCCTTTTTATCTGCTTTTTAGCCATTGGCGCTCCTTTCCCCGTCAAAGCGGTCAAACTGCTCCGTGGTCACGTCCTGCTGGTAGTACACCGCCAGCAGACGCATCATGTCCTGCTCCTCCGCCATGCGGACGTGAAAGCCGCAGTCCCGGACGCGCTTCTCGATCTGCTTCAGGTGTCCGGCGTCCTCGGTGGACTTTTCCTCCCTGCGGTAGACGAGGGCGAACTCCCGCGCCGAGGCGGTGGTGGACTGGATCTCGTCCAAGTGGCCCATGTCCTGCCGGAGCAGCTCCCGCAGGGCGGGGAGATCCTCCTGCTCCAGCCGGGCCTGATAGTGGTGCTTGTTGCTCTGGAAGGATTCGCGGGAATCCAGGGCCAGCAGCTCCACTGCTTCCATACCCCGCAGCAGCTCCGTCAGGGCGCGGACGCGGCCCCGGACCCCCTCGGCGGACAGGACGGAGAGGTTGTCCGGGCTGACCAGATAAAAAACCAGCTCACCTCTGGCCGTCTTCAGGCCGTGATCGGTGAGCTGGTCAATCCCCATGAGCTGCCGGGTGGACAGATGCCGCCGCAGCTCTTTTTTCTGTTTTCGGTTCAAGTGGATACCTCCTACATCATCTGCATTCCCATACCGGGAGGTGCAGGAACTTCAATAAACTCCTGGGAAGGCTTGCTGGAAAACATATCCTGCAAAAACTGCCGGCCTCCCAGTTGTGCCGCTTTCTGAAACGCCCGGTTGAAGTCACCGCAGTCCATGACCGCTTTCCGGGTAAAGAGTGCTTCTCCGATATGAGGAAACGCCCCCTTATAGGTTCCAACAGAGAGTTCCCCTCCCGGCTGGATTCGGATATAGATTCCGTCCTCTCCGCCGAAATAGTAAAGCGCGCCGCGGCCATTCAGACTTGTGATTTTATCCTCAGTCCATTGAAAGCGGCTGTTTTCTGTGACAGCCAGCCACTGTCTCATTTCTGCGTCTGTCATTTTTGTGGGGCCCTCCACTCGTAATATTGCTGGTGCAGGAACAGGAAGCAGACGGCACAGCGCAGGAAGTCCAGGATGCTGGCTCCCTCCATGCGGATGGAAAGGAATGCGTAAAGCACCGTCAGGATCATCAGGAGCATTCCAGCCCCGTTCGCCAGCGCCAGGACAGAGAATAAAAACCCGATGCCAATGACCGCCACGTCCCGCAGCTCCCACAGCCACAGCTTGGGTTTTGCTCTCAGGTTATCAGGGTAGATATACATTTATTGTTGTTCACCTCTTTACTTTAGCCGGGTGCAGCGCCAGCGCGTGTTTATTCTTGCCAATCTTGCCAATTCCAGATTTTTATGGTATGCTTGAGCCATAAAGCGTGGGAGGTTTCTTTATGACACCGCATTTTTTTGAAGCAGAAATCAATTCAGTTGGTTACTTCACCTTTTTACTTCCCGCTTCTGCAGCCCTTGGAATAAACAGTGACAAAATTCTGGAGGTTAGTGTGGACTACGGCGCTGCGCTGGATAGAGATCAGATCACGGCAAACGCATGGGCGCGGGAGCAGAATGGCGTGATCAAAGGATTTATTTATACGGTTCATGTTGCGCCTGGAGAAAATGAACAGGAGCGCATCGTTGAGGAATTAAACAGCTGCGATGCGTTCCTGTCGAATCTGACGCAGTTTGTTGCAATGCTTGACCGGCAGCAATAGAGCTTAGACCAATAAAACACATCTGCCCTATATCATGGGCAGATGTATTCTGCGCTTATTCGCTCTCGACGCCGTTTTCCGCCTGATTTTCCTCCTCCAGCGCCCGCTGGATGCAGTCCAGGAAGAAGGCGTTCTGTTTGATGCCCTTCCGCTTGAGGTAGTCCTTGAACTGATCGAACAGCTCGGTGGACACCTGGAAGGCTACGGTTCTCTGGTTCTCTTTCATGGTGGGTTTACCCTCCTGTTCATAATATTTTGTAATGAGATCGGTCATGTACTGACCCAGTGTCTGCCCGGACGCTTCCTGCCGCTCCCGCACCTTGGCGTGGAGGGACTCAGGGATCTGGGCGCATAGGTTTTTTGTTTTCTCTGCCATATAGGACTCTCCTTTCCTGGGTGGTATGGCAAGTATATCGGAAACGCCGGACAATAGCTATTCACACATACCAACAAAGAAGTTTTTGCAAGACGAAGCAAAACTGACAATGCTATTTTACAGGAGTGACCGCCATGGCGATGCCCCGCATAATGTACTCTACACAAGGAATTGCGACCGAATTCCCGAGTGCTTTATAGCGTGAGGAGTCGGAGGCCCCCGGCAGGTCTGTCCAAAAATCGGGAAAACCCTGGAGCCTCTCACATTCCAGCGGTGTCAGTCTCCGGATGAGCAGAGGACCATCAACAATCAGCTTATCCTGTCCCACATACTGGCTGTTGGGGCCTTTTCGGTCGCTGCTGGTCAGTGCGCCCACCGTTTCCTGATACGCTGGCTGACAGACGAGGTCGGTAGCGTCCTTATGTTGGCGGGCGCTCTCGGTAGACGCAACATCGTCGTCTTTGAACACATCCACTCTCTGCCGCGAAAAGACCGCATGGTGATCTGTGGCGGTCAGCGTGTAGGCGATGCCCTCCTGACAGCCAAGGCCGTTGCCGCCGTTCTGAGGCTGGCGGTCAATGGCGTTGCCGGAGATGCAGATTGGTTCTCGCACTTGCAGGGCGAGGGGGAGATTGTTGCCGCCAGTGCCTCCGCGATTCGTCAATGTAGGAGACACTTTGTGCGGTCCTGTATACCTCGCATCAATGCCGTGATTCTCAAACAGTTCAATAACCATGCGCGTTTTTTCTTCCTGCCGCAGCCCCATGACCAGCGGCTGATGCCCATGCTCCTGGGCCCGCAGCGTCCCCGCCACATCTTCAGAGCAGGCCATAACACTGCCGCCCTGGTCATTGAGGCAGAGAATAGAGGGCATCATGTTTCCGCTGGCGGCCGCTTTCAGGGTTGGGGCAATCTCCTCCTGATAGCCGATGTTCCCGGCAGAGGGACTGGCTCCGGCACAAAAGCCGGCTGTAAACAGCAAACCGCCAGGATTCCGTCCGCCGCCTCCGTCCGCGCTGGCCAGGGTGGGGGCCTTGCTCTCCGGGGTGAAGATGCGGGCCTGCTGGGTGTCCCAGGGAGTGAGGCAGTCCTGCGCAATGAAGGTCTGCTGCTTCATTCCCGGCTGGGTGCTCAGCGCGCCGGCCACATTGTGGAGATCCCGTACCTCGTTCCTCTGGTTGGCGGCGAAGGCGATGGGTTCAGAGGCCGGAGCCGCCAGTGGGATCAGCCCCGCCTGTGCCATCAGCGCCGCTTTCAGCTGAGGCGGCAGCTCCTTCCCGCGTTCCCCCGCCCTGCGCAGGATACCCAGGCAGGCGGTCCTGCTCAAATAGTATTTGCGGGGCGGAGCGTCCTGCAAAATCTGCGATAAGGAAAATACGTCTTCTTCGCTGAGGGGTGCGGGGCCAGTATTGAGCATCGAAGACCCGCCAGGCCAGGGAGAAATCACTTCCCAGTAGGATTCGCCCAGCAGGTTGCCATGCCCAGGGGTGAGGTCCAGGGACATAAACGGAATTGTTCTTAATTCGGACGATCTCCTCGAGGACGATGCGGAAGTCCTCCCCCTTGGGGGTCCCTGAGCTGAATGCGCCGGGCACGTTCTCCCAGCACATCCATCGTGGGCGAACAGCGAGCCCTGTCCGTCCTCGTTCCATATCTGCATTTCGCATCTCCTTCACAATTCGAATTTGTTCCATAAAAAGGCCGGAACGGGAACCGGTCAAACCGGCCCTCGCTCCAGCCACACTGAGATCCTGACAGGGTGAGCCGCCGCAGATGAGGTCCACAGGCGGCAGTGCTGCCCCGTCCAACTTGGTGATGTCCCCCACATGGATCATGTCGGGAAAGCGGTGTTTTGTTACTTCGATGGGGAAGGCTTCGATCTCGCTGGCCCACAGGGGCGTGATCCCGTTCCGGACCGCCGCCAGAGGGAAGCCGCCGATCCCATCGAAGAGGCTCCCCATGGTGAGCATTTTTCTCCTCCTGTCCTTATTTCGCTGCCGCCTGCACAACGGTGCGGGTGGTATTGACGGCAGCCTGGGCGGTATAGACGGCGCTCATGATGTTGGCTCTGGTGGTGGTGTCCAGGCCGAAGGTCCCGGCGATCCTGGGCACCTCACCCGCGGAGAGCATGAGGCCCAGTCCCAGCAGAGCGTGGTCCTTAAACACCATCAGGCCCGCTACCAAAATGGTGGATTGCAGGAAGGCCGTCAGGCACAGGCCAATCACCTGTTTGCTCCACTGGACAAAGCCGTCTGTGTAGCCTCTGGGGACGCTGAACATATAGAGGCTTCCCACGGCGATCTGGATGAGCAGGATGCCGCCTCGTTTGAGGTTGGCGAAAAAGACCTTAATCACAGCATAGGCCATCATGATGATGCAGAACAAAAGCATGATCGGGC
>OFFK01001725.1_pt1 | contig 14607 bp, 15 predicted proteins | sample 1521361 | NCBI WGS metagenome assembly OFFK01 (sample SAMEA3504096, study PRJEB24116) | mouse gut metagenome | biome: mouse gut; feature: mouse-associated habitat; material: faeces | place: Denmark | collected 2011
CTGGTTCAATCGCATGATTACATTAGGCAGTATTCAGCGTTATGCAGTATAACATGCTATGAGGGGGACCGCAATAGAAATTTTGCCGAGGAGCAGCCAACCGTCCCCGTCCTCCTTAAGCCACATAGCAATACATAAAGACAAAATGGCACATACTCCCCGCCATAACGAACAGATGGAACACCTCGTGTGACCCGAAGCCCTTATGCCTGGAGTTGAACAGCGGCAGTTTCAGCGCGTAGATTACCCCGCCCACAGTATAGATGATCCCTCCCGCCAGCAGCCACAGGAAAGCCCCTGTGGACAGCGTGTCTAACAATCTGCCGAACACCAGCACGCAGACCCAACCCATGGCGATATAAATGACAGAGGAGAACCACTTGGGGCAGGTGATCCAGCAGGCCTTCACCAGCATCCCCGCCAGAGCGATCCCCCACACCAGAGCCAGCATGGTATACCCCACCTTTCCGCCCAGCACAATCAGGCATACCGGCGTGTAGGAACCGGCAATCAGCACGAAGATCATCATATGGTCCAACTTGCGGAACACCCGCAGATACCTGTCCGCCAGGTTCACGGAATGGTAAGCGGCGCTGGCGGCGTACAGTAGGATCATGCTGGCGATGAAGATGGCCATGGCCATGAAATGCTCGCCCCCAGACGAGACCCCGGCCTTGACCAGCAGCGGCACCGCCGCGAATACCGCCATGAGCATGCCGATGAAATGGGTGATTGCGCTTCCTGGTTCTCTGATTGTGATTTGCATATGGATACCTCCTAAAACCTTGCCATACATATTTATATTGTATGCCAGCAACCCATACCATGAGCCCCGACTGCAGACCGCGGGCAAGGTACCTGGTACATTTTCTTGCTGTAAATTCCGGCGGCCTGCAGTATATATGGATATTATCTGCAATAGTGGCGAAAACTATGAACGAATTCTTGAAAACATGATACATAGTTTTTGAAACTACATGTCGCTAATTCCATATTATACACGGATTAGGAGAAATGTCAATATCAATCTTCTTCAATCACCTGAATCTCCAGATAATCGAAATCGATGCTTTCCACGAAATTGTCCTGGGTGAAACGCGCCTTGCTGTGCCGCCTGAACTCGGCTATGGTCTTGTCCAGCCAGATAGGACGCGACAGATCGAACTGATAGCACGCCTCGTCCAGAGCCCGGAAGATTTTGTGGGTGCGCGTGTCCTCGCTGTCATCGGGGATGCAGGCATCCCGCAGCATATGATTGTCCTGAAAAATTTTTGCCCATAAACGAAACATCTCGACTCATCCTTCCCGTAATTTTTTTCACCTGTGCGGTTGCAATCCAATGGCTTGTCTGCATGCAAGCTATTGCAATGCAGACGGGCCATTGGATTAGCAACCCACTTCCAAATGAGCAAAACGCGGCTGCGAATGCAGACGCAAGAGCGCGCAAGCGCGAGTTTTGCGAATGCGGAAGTGGGTTGGATGCTCGAATGAGCATCCAACCGCACAGGTGGAATTTTTTTCACCCGATTCCTTTCCGCGTTCCTCAAGGCGGAGACGAACCGGGTCTCCTTTGATGGCTACCTACATGGTAAAGGATTTCCGCCACAAAAGCAAGACGCATATTTCCGCCCTGATCCGCATATACATGGAAGGTACGCTTTGCGGGCCCGGGAACAGAGGCAAATCATTTAAAAGGATTAATTTTTTGTGAATCATATACAATTGCGCTGGTATTTATGGTATAATATCATTATTCTGGAAAGGAAGCGGCCTGAGAGCCGTCTTGTCATGAGCGATTCGGGACCATGGCAGAATATCCTTGTACAGGACAGAAAGCGGCCAGGTGGCCACAGGCACCGTGGTGTGGAGCCGTCACAGCAGGCCGGATGCGCCACCGAGAATACGAAGCTGATCAAAGGAGCAAATATGGAACTGAAGGAAGACAATGGCGATGGAATCGACAGTTGGAAAGAAGTGACCCTGATATACAATGCCGCGCTGAAAATGATGGAGACCAAGATGGAGATACTCAACGACGAGTTCCAGCATGTCCATCGGTACAATCCCATCGAACATATCAAGGCCCGCATCAAGACGCCGGAAAGCATCGTGAAGAAGCTGAAGCGCGACGGGCATGAGTCCACCATCGACAATATGGTGAAATACGTGAACGATATCGCGGGCATCCGCATCATCTGCTCTTTTACCTCTGATATCTACAGGATCGTGGACATGATCAGCGAGCAGAGGGACATCCGGGTGATTGGGGTGAAGGATTACATCACCTTTCCCAAGGCCAGCGGATACAAAAGCTATCACATGATTGTGACTGTGCCCGTGTACCTGTCGGATCGGACGGTGGACACCAAGGTGGAGATTCAGATCAGGACAGTTGCCATGGATTTCTGGGCCAGCCTGGAGCACAAGATTCACTATAAATTCGAAGGGGACGTGCCGGAGAATATCAAGAACGAACTGGTGGAATGCGCCAAGATGGTGGCGGATCTGGATGTCAGGATGCTGAAGCTGAACGAAGAGATTCTCACGATCACCAGGGAGCGCATGCGTTAGGAGTATTTGGCATTGCAGAATCTTGTAATCTCTTGTAATCCGGAGAAGAAAATGGTAGAATACTGGGGACAAAAGAGGTTTGGGATGTCTGTCGGCAGGATTGACAGATCAGGAGGAAGAACGAATGGACATGTTCATGGATAAGCTGGCGCAGAAGCTGACGGCACAGGAGATCATCAAGGCGAACACAGCGGCAGACGTGGAGGAACTGAACAAACTGAAGAACCAGATAGCAGAGTACAATGAATGCCTCGGGAAGCTGCAGAAGCTCATAGACGACGGCTTCGGGAAGCTGTCCGGCATACATGCGGACGACGGCGAGATAGGCCGCCTGGTGCGGGAGAATTCCGAGGGGACGAAAGTGCTGCGCCGGGATGTGGCGGATTTCCAAAAATCCCTGGGGCAGCTGGAAGAAAGGCTGGATAGCCTGGAGAAGGGTGCGGCGGAACAGATGGAGACGTGGTCGGCGTCCGCGGAGGAACGGCTGGATAGCCTGTCGGCGTCCGTGACGGAACAGTCGCAGTCCCTGACAGAGGCCGTCACAGGGCAGGTGGCATTCCTCACCGTTTCCATGGGAGAGAGGATAGACAGCCTCTGCGGACAGCTGGAGGCGCAGGCCAACGGCGGGATTTCTGAGAGGCTGGAGGCCATGGAGGAGAATGTCCACAAAGAGTGCGTGAAAGTGTACCGCAATGTCCAGGCCGTGATGGTGGAGGAGAGCGGAAAGCAGGGCGCGGCCCTGGACGAGGCGAAAGCGGGCGTGGCGGACATGAGAGGAAAACTGGGGACCGTGCTGGGGATTTCGGTGGCGGCCATGATCCTGTCGCTGGCAGGCATCGTGATCCAGATTCTGAGCGGCCTGCGTATACTGCCCTTCTGACTTTTGGGACGGAGAGGAGAGGACATGGGGAAGGAAATCTGGAAGCCGGGGAACATGCTGTACCCCTTGCCGGCGGTGATGGTCAGCGTGGCCGATCCGGCGGGCAGGCTCAACATCATTACCATTGCCTGGGCGGGAACGGTGTGCACCAATCCGCCCATGGTCAGCATCTCTGTCCGGCCGGAGCGGCATTCTTTTGGAATCCTACAGGAGACCGGGGAATTCGTCATCAATCTCACCACCCGGGAGCTGGTCTTTGCCACCGATTACTGCGGCGTGAAGAGCGGCCGTGAGGTGGACAAGTTCAAAGAGCTTGGCCTGACGGCGGTTGCGGCAGACCAGGTCGGAGCGCCCCTTATCGGCGAGAGCCCGGTCAACATGGAGTGCAGGGTGCGCGACGTGCTGCCCCTTGGCTCCCATCATATGTTCCTGGCGGATGTGGTGGCGGTGCATGCCGATGAGAGATACCTGGATGAAAAGCACAAATTCCATCTGGAACAGGCGGATCCGATCGTCTATTCCCATGGGGCTTATTACGTTTGCGGGGAAATGCTGGGAACTTTTGGACACAGTGTGAGCAGGAAGAGAAAGTGACGGGTGTTCGGATGGAAGACAGGAAGCGGGTGCGCCTGGCTTTTTGGATGATATTTGCGGCGGCGCTCCTGGTTCGGTGCATCGGTTTCGCCGCCATTCCCACGGGGGTGAACCAGGACGAGGCCATGGCGGGAGTGGACGCCTGGGCGCTGTCCCGATACGGCACGGACCGTTTCGGCATACGGCTGCCGGTGCATTTCACTGCCTGGCGATACGGGCAGATGAGCGTGCTGCTTTCCTATGTCATGGTCCCCTTCATCAGATTGTTCGGTTTTGGCATCTTTTCTGTCAGGCTGCCGATGCTGCTGGTAAGCTTCGGTTCGGTGGCGCTGGTGTACCTGGTGGGGAAGAGGCTTTTTTCTGTTCGCCTGGCCCTGGGGATGATGTTGCTTGCGGCAATCAATCCCTGGCACTTTATGCAGAGCCGCTGGTCGCTGGACTGCAACCTGTTCCCCCATGTTTTTCTGCTGGCTTTCTATCTGCTGCTGGTGGGATTGGAGAAGCGGGCCTTTCTTTATTTCTCCATGGTTTTCTTCGGCTTGACGTTATATTGTTACGGGATTGCCGCGTATTCCGTGCCCCTGTTCCTGGCATTCCTGGCCGGGTGGTGCCTTTGGAAAAGACAGCTGCGGCTGCGGGAGGTCTTTTGCTGCATCCTGATCTTCCTGGCGGTGGCCCTGCCGGAGATTCTGGTCCTGGCTATCAATTTCTTCGGGCTTCCCACCATTGAGACGCCTTTGTTCACCCTGAGCTATTTTCCGGAGAGCGTCAGAAGCCGGGACATTCTGCTGCTGAACTTTTCCTTTCCGCAGCTTTGGCGCAACCTCCGGGCCATGTTCCGGACCTGTATTCTGCAGACGCCGGGCTCGCTGTTCAATGCCCTTCCCGCTTTCGGGCCCATGTATCATATCTCCATCCCCTTTCTGCTGACGGGGATGGTGTGTTTCCTGCGGGACCTGCTTCGGGAGAAGGATATGGCAAGGCGTACAGGGCTGACGGCCCTGTGGGGATTTTTCCTCCTGGGCGTGTGGGTGGGGCTGACCACATTTGAGGTGAATGTGAACCGGGTCAATATTATCTTTTTCCCTCTTATCTTTCTGTGCGGCTATGGGATCGCGGCGGTGCTGCGGCGGTTCCCCAGGGCCGGGATGCCGGTGTGCGCTGTCTACGGGACCTGCTTCCTTCTGTTCCTGGGGACGTATTTCACGGCATTCGCGGAGGATATCGGGAGGTATTTCAACGTGGATTTCCTGGAGGCGGTGCAGAAGGCCGATTCCCAGGCGGGATATGAGTCCCTCTACATCACCGGGCACATGGACTGGCAGTACAATGTGTACATGGCGGAGATCCTGACCCAGTATGCCTGCGAAATCGATGCCGCCTATTACCAGGAGAGGACCAATGTCACCGGGGGCAGGGAACTGCTGCCCTACAGCCGCCGCTACCATTTCGTCAACGTGGACTATCTGACGGAGGCGGAGGCGGGGGGACTGTACCTGGTGCATGTCTCCGAGCTGGAAAAACTTCCCTTTGCCTACCGGATTCTGGGAGAGACAGGCTGCTACTGCCTGCTGACGCCTGGCCCATGAGCTTCTTGCCCAGGAGGACATTCAGGCAAGGCGATTTTGGCCAATGGGGCCTGAGCGAGGACGCGGCAGAAAGAGAAAAATGCGGTGATGCATAATTTGGCCGGAGAAGGGGATAATCTTATCGTACGCCAGTAAAACTTTACAAGCAGCGCAAATGTTGCTAAAATAGCTTTACGGCAAAATTGCGGCAAGAAACAATGCAAAATACAAAATATCGAACAGACAGGAATTGGAAGACGGATGAAAAGGAAAAGCAATCATAAAAAGTACAAATTTACATATATTAAGGCTACGGTGGGCACATTGTTTCTGTGTCTTCTGTGGTTGAGGGGATACACCCCCTATGAGGAGACAGGAGAGAATTTCTTCCATATCACCCTGAACGGGCAGGACATGGGCACACTGGACGACAAGGACAGGATAGACGAGCTGCTCCTGCAGGCCCGGAAGAACGTGGCATCCGAGAGCGACGAGCTGGTATTCATGCGGGCGGACATGACGGTGGTGGGCGAGCAGGTGCTCTGGGGCGAAGCGGATTCTGAGGAGGATGTGGCCAGACGGATGGAAGAGGCGCTGCGGGCCAGCATCCAGGAGACCCTGCACCGCTCCTACACGCTGAAGATCAACGAGTACATCGTCAACCTGGCCAGCGTGGAGGACGTGCGGAGCCTCCTCCAGGCGGCCATCGACAAATACGGCAACGACGGGAAGTTCAGAGTGGAGCTGACCAGCGACGGGGAGCGGGAGTTCAGCGTCCTGACGGCCCAGGTGGTGGCGGCATCGGAACAGGAAGAGGAGGACTGGCGTTCCTATACCCAGGCCGGCATCCGGGATTATTTCTGCGGGCTCAACGGGGTTCAGGAGGCCGAGGGGCCCATGGAATTCGAAGACTACGAACTCGGCATCCTTTCCATGGATTTTTCCGAGGAGATAGAAATCGTGGAGACTTACCTTCCGGAGAGCCAGCTGACAGGCCTGGAGCAGGCCGTCAATCTGGTGGTCATGGAGCAGGAGACCCCCAGCGTCTATGAGGTGGTGGCCGGGGACACGCTGTCGGAGATCGCCATCAAGGTGAACATCCCCATGGATGCGATCGTCGCCATGAACGACAGTCTGGAGGATGAGAATACCATGCTGCAGATAGGCCAGGAGCTGCTGATCACGGTGCCCGAGCCGGAACTGTCCGTGACCAGGGTGGAAGAGGAGTATTACGAGGAAACCTATGACGCGGACATTCAATATGTGGAGAACGACAGCTGGTACACCAACCAGATGGTGGTGCACCAGCAGCCCTCCGCCGGATTCCGCAAGGTGGTGGCGGACGTGTCCTATGTGAACGACAAGGAAGTGGGCCGCCAGATACTGAAAGAAGAGGTGGTCCAGGAAGCGATTCCCAAGATTGTGGAGAGAGGGACCAGGATTCCGCCCACCTATATCAGGCCCATATCCGGAGGCCGCAGGAGCTCCGGCTTCGGCAGAAGGAACGCGCCCACCAAGGGGGCAAGCTCTTATCACAAGGGCGTCGACTGGGCCACGCCCACAGGCACGCCGGTCTATGCTTCCTGCGGCGGCACGGTGGTCAAGGCCGGATGGGGAAGCGGCTACGGATATGTAGTCTATATCAACCATGAGGACGGCAGGCAGACCCGGTACGGCCACCTGAGCAAAGTGCTGGTCAGCGTGGGACAGACGGTAAAGCAGGGAGACCGGATTGCCCTCAGCGGCAACACAGGCGTCAGCACAGGCCCCCATCTGCACTTTGAGATTCTGATCAACGGCGTCCAGGTGAATCCGGAAAGTTACCTGGATTGATGCCTTCGGTCCTTCGCCGCCCCGGAAAGCGAGATCCGGGGACGGCGCGGGAGCGTCCGCACACAGGAATGCACGTTCGGTTTACAAATGAGGGAAAATGTGGTAACATAGGCTTTGTTCGAAAAACAGGGCCGGACAAGAGACAGCTGGTTGTTTGGATAATCAGGCCCAAAGCAGAGGAAAATAGAATGGAACAATATGTTATAAAAGGTGGGAATCCCTTGGTGGGGGACGTGGAGATCGCAGGCGCCAAGAATGCCGCGCTTCCGATTCTGGCCGCAGCCGCCATGACGGATGAGACCGTATATATAGAAAATATTCCTGACGTGCGCGACGTGAACATCCTGTTGGAGACCATGCGGGGAATCGGCGTGGCGGTGAAGCGCAACGACAGGCACAGCGTCATGCTGAATGCAGGAAATGTCCACAATCTGATAGTAGAGGACGAGGGGAGCAAGAAGATCAGGGGTTCCTATTATCTCCTGGGGGCCTTTTTGGGAAAATATAAACAGACGGAGGTGGTTCTGCCGGGAGGCTGCGACATCGGCTGCCGGGCCATCGACCAGCATATCAAAGGTTTCCGGGCCCTGGGGGCGGAAGTGGTGATTGAGCATGGGCTGGTGAAGGTCAGGGCACAGCATCTCCACGGGGAGCATATCTATATGGATCGTGTCAGCGTGGGCGCTACCATCAACATCATGATGGCTGCCGCTCTGGCGGACGGCATGACCATCATCGAGAACTGCGCGAAAGAGCCCCATGTGGTGGACGTGGCCAACTTCCTGAACAGCTGCGGCGCCAACATCAAGGGAGCCGGCACGGACGTAATCAGGATTCGGGGGGTGGCAAGGCTCCACGGCACGGAATATACCATCATCCCCGACCAGATAGAGGCGGGTACCTTCATGTTCGCCGCTGCCGTCACCAAAGGGGACGTTACGGTGAAGAACGTGATTCCCAAGCATCTGGAGTCCGTCACGGCGAAGCTGCTGGAAATCGGCTGCGAGGTGGAGGAGGCGGACGACTGTGTCCGGGTGGTGGCGTCCAAGCCTCCGCTCCACACCCAGGTCAGGACGCTGCCCTACCCCGGCTTTCCCACGGACATGCAGCCCCAGATCACGGTAGCGCTGGCCCTGGCCAAGGGCACCAGCATCGTGACGGAGAGCATCTTCGAGAACCGTTTCAAATATGTGGACGAGCTCACCAGGATGGGGGCCGAGATTCGGGTGGAAGGCGGGGATACCGCCATCATCGACGGCGTGGCTAAGTACACCGGAGCCAGCATTACCGCGCCGGATCTCCGCGGCGGGGCGGCGCTGGTGATAGCCGCGCTGGCGGCCGAGGGCTTCAGCACGGTGGAGGACATCAAGTATGTGGAGCGCGGCTACGAGGATTTCCATATCAAGCTCCAGGGCCTGGGGGCTCAGATAGAGCTGGTGGAGACGGACAAGGACATCCAGAAATTCAAGCTGAAAGTAGGCTGAAATCCAGACTGGACATTGACGAAATGACGTTAAGGTGGAGTCGGACAGAAGGAACCCTGCTGCCGGGAGACGGAGATGCTCCGCGGCGGCAGGGCATTTTGCGGTCTGCTTGACATTTCCCCTTATCGGGAGTATGATAAAAATGGCCGGTTGTCGATTGCGGCAGCGGGCAGAATGTGGAAAGGCTGCCGGTCATGCAGGGACTGGGAGGGCAGCCGGCTGGATGTCAGCCAGAGCAAGGGAGGCGGTGAGGAGTCTATGGGGCGGAACGGAAAGGGATACAGGGCGGGGATGCTGCTGCTGTCGCTGTTCTTGAGCGGCTGCGGCGTTGACGCGGCGGGGAGTCCCGGCACATCTGCCGCCCGTGTGGAGGAAGAAAAGGTTACTGCGGCCACCTATGGCAGCCAGGCTCCGGCCAATCCGTACAAGGCACCGGAATACATGGGTTCCGCGTTTCATGCCGAGCACGCCCAGGGAGAAGGGGACGTGCTGCTGGACCTGGAACATGTCGGCCAGGGGTACGTGGGCATCAGCGTCGTTTCGGATGCCAAGATAAAGCTCCTGGTGCTCGTGGGAGAGGACCAGAGCGAGCAGTACACCGTCCCCCAGGACGGGACGCCGGTGATCTTCCCGCTGCAGATGGGGGACGGCACCTACACGTTCAAGGTGATGAAGCATGTGAAGGATAAGACCTACGCCCGCATTTACGCGGTGGACATGAACGTGAAGCTGGAGGATGAGTTCCAGCCTTTCCTCAGGCCCAACGCCTACGCGGATTATAATGAAGATTCGGAATGTGTCCTCCTGGCGGCGAAGCTTGCGGCCACTGCGGAGGATGAGCTGGGAGTGGTGGGGGCCGTCTACGACTACATCTGCGACAACATCGTCTATGACAGGGAAAAGGCCGAGGCGGTACAGACGAGCACAGGGTATATGCCGGTGCTGGACGAGACGCTGGAGACGGGGGAGGGCATCTGCTTCGACTATGCCTCCCTTGCGGCGGGGATGCTGCGCAGCCAGGGGATTCCCACCAAGGTGGTCTTCGGCAACGTGTCTCCGAACGATGTGTATCATGCCTGGAACATGTTCTACACTGAGGAGACCGGCTGGGTGACAGTGGAATATGAAGTGAAGGATGACGGCTGGAACCGGCTGGACCTGACCTTTTCCGCCAACGGCGCGGACAGCGACTTCATCGGAGACGGCACCAACTACCTGGACGTACACTATTATTAAAAGACGTAGGATAGACACTGGATATAGGAGGGGGAAGCTATGAGACGTGGGAAACTGGACAGCTTGGGGGTCAGCGCATTCTGTGAGAGCATGGCCATGATGGTGCAGTCCGGCATCCAGATGGATGAGGCTGTGGCGCTGCTGCGGTCCGGCGGCGGGCAGAGCGGGCCGCTGGAGCAGGGAATCGCGGTCATGCAGGAGCAGACAGAGGCAGGAAAAGGCCTGGCCGCCGCCATGGAAGCCACGGGGATTTTCCCGGAGTACGCAATCAGGATGGTCACGGCGGGAGAGTCTGCAGGCAGGCTGGAGGATGTGCTGTTCCAGCTGGCCCGCTACTATGAGGACCAGAAGACTATGACGGATAAGCTGAAGAACGCGGTCATCTACCCGGTGGCCATGCTGGCGATCATCATCGTAGTCCTGGTGGTCATGCTGACCATGGTGCTTCCCGCGTTCACGGATGTGTATGACAGCCTGACAGGAAGCCTGACGGCATCTTCCTATGCCTATGTCAGATGGGCTTACATACTCTGCTGGGCGGCGCTGGCCGTCATGGTGGCGCTGGCCCTGGCACTGTTGCTGGGGTTCGGCATATGGAATACGAAGAAACGGAATATCGTAGAAGCGGCGCTCCGCAGGATTCCTGCCTGCGCTTCCATCCTGGAGGGGCTGGGAATGTTCCGCTTTACCGCGGCATTGTCCACTTTTCTGTCCAGCGGCGAGATGCAGGACATCGCTGTGGCAGAGAGCAGGAAGATGGTTGGCTGCAAGCCGGTGGAGGAGAAAATCGATCGCTGCGTCAGCCGCATGGGGAAGGGGCACGGCATTGCCCAGGCTGCCTATGACGAGAGGTTGTTCGAGCCCGTCTACGGGCGGATGCTCCTGGCGGGGGAGCGCAGCGGCAGTCTGGAGTCCGTGCTGCACAAGCTGACCAATCTCCTGGAGGAGCATTGCGCCAGTCTGGTAGACCGTCTGGTGGGCATCGTGGATCCCGTGCTGTCGGGTGTCCTGATGCTGGCGGTGGGGCTGTCCCTGCTGAGCGTCATGCTGCCGCTGATCGGCATGATGAATTCCATCGGATAGTGACATAGAGCGTGATGTACCCTCCGCGGCGGAGCGGAGGCAGGGAGGTGCTGCCCATGTATGTGGATAAGAAAAAGAAACGCTGGCCCGGGCTTTTATGGATTCTGGCCGGGGCCGCGGCGGTGGCTCTGCTCTGGTGCCTTGCGGTGCCTGTCTCCGGGGAGGACATGAGCGAGGAGAGCGCCAGGGCGGTGAAGGCGGCGGTGGATCGCTGCGCGCTGCAGTGCTATGTAGTGGAGGGGGCTTATCCCCCCAGCCTGGAATATCTGGAGGAAAATTACGGGCTCCTGATCAACGAGAGGGAGTTTTTCGTCAGCTATGAGATCTTCGCCTCCAATGTGCCGCCGACAGTGAAGGTGATTCGGCGGAATTGACGGAGCAGAGCCGGTTTGTGCCAGGCGGGAGGGGCTGGGTTCTGCGCCCGGGGCGGAGCGGACGACTTAGGGAAAGGAGGCGCGGCCTGTGAAGAGGGACGGCGGTTTGTCTGGAATCTATACGATGGTGGTTGCGGGACTTTTTCTGGCGGGCTTTTTTCTGACGGTGGTCTTCGGGGCCCAGACCTATCGCCAGATTGTGGCGGGACAGACCAGGAACAACCAGGCCAGGGTGCTGCTTTCCTATATCTCTACCTGCGTCAGGCTCAATGACACCCCGGGGGCGGTGTCCGTCCTGGAAGAGGAGGGCAGGCCCGTGCTGTCGATTGCCGATGGGGACACCGGTTTTGCCCTGCGGATCTACCAGGAGGGGGACCGCCTTGTGGAGGATTACGGGGAGGCGGGGGGGGAACTGTATCCCGCCGATGCCCAGACCATAGGGGAGACGAAGGTATTCCGCATAGAAGAGCTGGGCGGGGATGCCTATGCCGTGGTCACGGACGCGGGCAGGGTGCTGTTCTGCTTAAGGAGCGATAAAAGGACGGAGGGCCGGGCGGATGATTGAGAATGGCAGCCCTGTGGGCGCGGGAAAAAGGAGACGCCATATTACGGCCTTCTATATAGAGACATTGATCCTGGTGGCTGTGTTCATCCTGGTGATTCTGGTGCTGACGAAGGTCTTCGCCTGGTCGGGACGGCTGGGAGAGCGGGCGGAGATTCTGACAGGGGCGGTGCATCTGGCGGAGAACGCGGCGGAGGCCGCGGCGGCTTCGGAGAGCCTGGAGGACCTGCGGGCGCTGCTGGACGAGAACGGGAACGCCGGGATTTCGGAGGACGGTTCAGGTGAAACCGGCGGCATTCTGCAGGCCTGGTATGACGGGACGGGGAATCCGGCGCCGGAGGGGGACTTCCGGGTGGAGGTGTCGTGGAGGCCTGCCGGGGACCTGGCAGAATCCGGCGGAGGAGAAGGCCTGGTGGAGTGCACGGTCTCGGTGTTCTGGACAGAAGAGGCGGAGCCGGTCTATGTTCTGGAGACGGCGGTGTACGTCCGCTGAGGACAGGGCGGCCCGGAAACCCGCTGGGACACGGCAGACCGGCGGCAGGCCTTTGCTCATATTTCTGCTGCAAATTCCCATGGTCTATAGCATGGCTTCAAGCATATGTTCGATAAGGCGCCGTGAAAAGTCCCGGGCTTGGACTGTCACGGCAGTGTTCGGAGAGAAGGAGGATGTCATATGAGGCATATACCAATCAAGCTGGGGCCGCTGGCGCTTCTGCTGGCAGTCATCAGTATCTGCATGACCACGCTGGGCATCCTGTCATTTGCCACGGCCCGGGCGGACTGGAGCCTGGCGGAAACCTATGCCGATACGGTGCGGATCCGATACGGACTGGAGGCCCGGGGTCAGCAGTTCCTCAGCATGGCCGGGGAGGCAGTGCAGGGCTCAGCCGGGCTGGGCGGACTTCCGGACACGGAGACGGACGAAGAGGGCGTGGTCTGGAAGGTCTTCACGGAGGGGGAGTACGGCCTGCGGGTGGGCGTCGCCCCGGAGGAGGACGGCAGCCTGCGGGTGGTGAGCTGGAGGATGGAGAAGGAGTGGGAACCGGATGAGGATATGAATCTCTGGGACGGGTTCTGACAGGCGCGGCCGGAGACAGACGGACGGACCGGAATGAATAAAAGAAGGGTGGACATGGATATGAAGTTACAGGAGATTCTGGAGCTGGCAGTAAATGATGAGGATGTGGCGGACATTTTCCTTGTGGCCGGTCTGCCGGTCACGATGAAACGGAATGGCGTACAGGTGCGGATGGAGGGCCAGGCCCTGATGCCGAGGGATATCGGAGAGCTGGTGGAGCAGATCTACACAGAGGGAAGGCGGATCCGGACGAAGCTGGACGCGGGGGAGGACGATGACTTCTCCATCTCCATGTCCCGGCGGGAGAACTTCCCGGGGGGAAGGTTCCGGGTCAATGTGTTCCGGCAGAGGGGATCCCTCGCGGCAGTCATCCGTGTCATCCGGTTCGAGCTTCCGGATCCGGCGAAGCTGGGCATACCGGAGGACATCCTGGCTTTGGTGGGGGAACAGAACGACAGGAACAACCGCAACGGCGGCCTTGTGCTGGTGACGGGCGCCGCGGGCACCGGCAAGACCACCACGCTGGCCTGCATGATCGACCGCATCAACAGCACCAGGGACTGCCATATCATCACCATGGAAGACCCGATAGAATATATCCACAGGCACAAGAAATCCATCGTGACCCAGCGTGAGATCTTCATCGATACCCCCAACTATCTGCAGGCCCTGCGCTCTGCGCTGCGGGAAAGCCCGGACGTGATTCTGCTGGGGGAGATGCGGGATTACGACACCATTTCCGCCGCCCTGATCGCGGCTGAGACAGGCGTGCTGGTGTTCAGCACTTTGCATACCAACAGCGCCGCCGACACGATCACCCGTATCGTGGACGTGTTCCCGGAGAAGGAACAGGCCAGGACCCAGCTGGCCCAGGTCCTGAAGGCCGTGGTCTGCCAGCAGCTGGTGCCCTCCACTACGGACGACGGGGACGGGAATCCCGTCCGGATTCCGGTCTTTGAAATCCTGAAAGCCACGGACGCCGTCCAGAACATGATTCGGGAGAACAAGGTGAACCAGCTGGGCGCCGCCATGCAGGCCGGCGTGAACGAGGGCATGTGCACCATGGACAGCAACCTTCTGCGTCTGTGCAGGGAGGGGAAGATCACCAAGTCCACGGCGCTGAAATTCCGCACCCACTACGGGTACGAATATATGGAGAAGAGGCTGGGATAAAACCCGGATAAAAATTCCTGTTGACAACAGGGCCCATTCGTAGTAAGGTAGAGGATGGATAGAGGATAGCAGAGGACATCAAAGGATATCCAAGGATATCCTTCACAATTTCATAGGATTTCTCTTATTCAGAGTCGGTGGAGATACATAGGATCGATGAAGCCGCGGCAA
>OFFK01001731.1_pt1 | contig 14581 bp, 11 predicted proteins | sample 1521361 | NCBI WGS metagenome assembly OFFK01 (sample SAMEA3504096, study PRJEB24116) | mouse gut metagenome | biome: mouse gut; feature: mouse-associated habitat; material: faeces | place: Denmark | collected 2011
CTTAATTCTTATTTTTCACTTTTTTAGCTGCTGAAAAGTTTTTCAGCAGGCCCTATTTTATTGCTTTAGCGCAGCTTTCTCGTTTTTTCAAATAAGCCCTAAGGATTCTCTTTACAAATGCGCTTTAGTTGAGTATAATGAATATATGAATAAGCGCCTGTGATGGAATTGGTAGACATGCGAGATTTAGGTTCTCGTGCAGTACTGCGTGGGGGTTCAAGTCCCTTCAGGCGCACCATGTAGGGATGGAGATTTTGATACAGCGAGTATCAAGATTTCCATCCCTACTTCTTTGCAAAAACCGCTGTTTTAGGTGTAATTTTGAACATTTCAAGAGAAAGCACCGCCGCAGGCTGAAGTGATTCATGGCCTGTGGCGGTGCTTTTTTGCTTTTCTCTTGCTTTTTGACGCCTGGATGCGTTGAAACTTTGTATAAGGCGTTAAATTTTTTGGATTAAATGCGGGCTATCTAAAAAAGCCGTTAAAATTGTGAAGAAGCGTTTAATGTTACTCTTCAAAACCAAAGTCCTCAACGTGGAGCGTCCGGCAGTTTTCGGACACTGTGCGGACGATCTGCTGAGAAAGTCCATCGGGGGCTTGCACATTGACCTCCAGGGAAACTTCTACTTGTGTCCCGTCTGCTGTTGTAAGGTGGGTTATGACTTCTTCAACGAGCCGCTGCACATCTCGACCGATACGAGTGGTATCCAATGGTACGCTCATGTAGAACCGCTTGTTTTTCGGCTGCTCAGTTGCCGGGGCCGGAGTCGGCTGCGGAGGAACATTGACGTCGTGGGTTCCACCATCAATCGGTTGGGGCGGGGCAACAGTCACATCACCACCAAAGCCTTGTCCTTGCTGTGCTGCTCTGGTTCTTGCCTCGTCTTCTTCTGCCTGCCGTTTTGCTTCGTCCGCCGCGAGTTGGTCTTTTGCGGCTGAGACTTTCACTAAATAGGCAGATCGCTCCAACATTCCCACACTCTGACCATACTTCAAATCCAGATAGCGAGTTCCATCAAACCCGGATGCATACGCAAAATATTCATAGGAGCCGAGGCCGGAGCTGATGGCATTTAACAGCACATCCTCATTTGCCAATCGCGGCAGATAGCAGTATGTACAGAGGTAATCCCACAGAGCCTTGATTTGGATATGGTTTGAATTACACCAAAGCACATTGTCAAGTTCCATCTTGAGCAGAGCCGGTGCCCATCGGGTAATGATCTGCTCGTTCTGCTGCATTTTATTTGCCGCTCGACCAATAATTGTTTCACTGCCGCCGCTGATGCGAATCGCGTCCCAGACAATGGTCTTTAGGTCTGTGGCTTTATCAATGTAAGGAATGAGCAGCCAACAGTACGCCTCCTTAATCTGGTCATCGACAGCCCTATTGAACCGAGCCAGATTGTTGTCCGTCTCTCGGTTCTGGGCAGCATCCAGATTGAGGTCTTCACTGTCCTCTTTGATAGATTTCCACGCAAGATAGCGCCGTACTGTCTGTTTGAGTGAAAGCATCAAATCCTGCTCCGGGGCTACAAATGCGACCATGTTCCGATAGATCCTGGGAGTAGTGCCTCGATTATTCAGAATATCAGCAGCAGCGGTCATCGCCGAATTATTCGGATTAGAAGCCCTGTAAACATCTGTAGGCCGAAGAACGACAAGGCGGACAGCCTGGTCATCTGGTACATCCAGTGAGGAGGACGGGCAAACATGGATACCGGCGAACGGCTGCTCCTTTTTTACGACGCGGAGCCTGGTTTCGATCTCATAGTCCACATCGGAGGCCGCAACCTGAGTGGCACGATCCTCTACCGTCTTGCGAAGGGTGGGCCGTGTATCATACCAAAAGTGGTCGCCGGAGGGATTTGTGTATAGATATGCCAGAGATGTTGTCAGCGTACTCAGTGCGTCATTAAATACGGAGATGTTCTCACCAGGCTGAACCACACCCAAACGAATACGAGAAGATTCTATGCCGCGTACATTTTGGTCGCGGGAAGTCGGAGCGGAACCCAGCATAACAGTTCTGGCCACGCGCCGCGAGGCCAGCTTACCGCCGTACCGCTGATTAGATTGGTCCTTCTGATAGGGGATGGAGTTCCGGCCATCCACCTCCCGGTCAACGAGCGCATTCCAGCCCTCGGACAGATGCCGGGTCAACTCATCGCGCACTGTTGGCACATCCATCGGGATGGAACCGGGCATGATCAGAAGTCCGGAATCACTGCCCATCCAAAGTTCATGGATGACCGCAGCCATCAGCCGCAGGACGCCGCGAGTCCTCTGGAACCGCTCCAAGGTAGCCCAATCCTCGTATAAACGATCAAAAACCTCCGGGTGGATGGGGTAACAGGAGATCATCCGATCACGGTATTCGACCTCGCGGGATTCCATCGGGAAATCTCCCTGGTTCTCGTTATACATCTGACTGAACTTCGCGCAGACCGCATCGCGGGCCTCCGGGTCCTTGCAGTCCAGGAACAGTCTGCGGCGAACTACTTCAAAGCCCTCGTTTGCCGCCACCGGCTTCCAGATGGACTCCATGCGACCAAAGGTATGCTCAATGGCTTCCAGGGCAATTTTTCCCGCATCGCCGCCGATTTCGATATCAGACTCCGGGATAGAGGCCACCACAAGACTGTTCTGGCTGGCCCTCGCCGCTTCGGTCACCTCCTGGATGAAGGAGATAAAGTTGTCAAAGGTTCCGGCAGGCAGGCCGTGTGCGCCATACAGTTTCTTTGCGTAGGCCACCAGCTCGTCCATCAGCACCAGGCAGGGGCCGCAGGTGTCAAACAGGTTCTTCAGTGCTTCGGAACCGGGAGAAACGCCCTTCTTATCGGCCTCTTTTACATAATCGTAGAGCTTCGGATCACCTGCTGATTCTGCAAGCTGCGCTGCCATCTCGCCCCACAGTGTGCTAATCGTAATGCCGGGGAAATTCTGCGGCCTTTTGGTCTTGGTGGGGTCCAGCGCTGTGCCTACCAGGACGGCCACATTAGCCTTGGGGATGGAGGCTACTCCAGCCCTATCCAGAACGGGCTTGATGTTCGGAATTTTCCCGATGGGAGTCCGGCCCCGGAGCATATGGTAGAGTGCCAGCATACTGTGGGTTTTGCCGCCGCCGAAGGCCGTCTTTAACTGGATGACCGGCTCTCCGTCCTTGCCGGACACACGCCGGAGGGCCTGCTCCAGCAAGCCGGTCATGCCCTCGGTCACATAGGTGCGGGCAAAAAACTCCACCGGGTCCCGGTATTCGTAGGCGCCCTCGCCCCGCGCGACCTGGGCAATGTCGGCGGCAAACTCAGCGTTCTTATACCGGCCCTGGGCCACGTCCGGGTGGGGCTGAATGACATCCCGCCAGCAAGGAAGTCCGCTGATGGGTGTGGAATCCAGAATACCAGCCTTTTTCTTTGCGGTCACGGGGGCAGCCATTGGTGTCTCTGTCACAGCGGTGGAGCCGCTTGCCGAACCGTAGCGCGCCTCCCGCAGCAATTTGCGAATCTCCTCGGTGGCCTCTGCGTCAAAAGCCTCGCACAGCCGGGACATAGTGTCCAGTGCCCGCCAGGTGTCATCATCGTTGAAATCCTGCCCACCCAAATGGGCCAGTTTATTCCGAACGCCCATCAACTCTTTTCCCCAGGTGCGGTAATCCAGCGACAACTTTTTTCGGAACAAATCATTCCATTTTCGGTCAAACAGTCGAAGGCAGTTAGCGATATCCAGAGAATCCACCAAAACAGCGTAGTCACCGTCATCCGGCAGATCCCGCGTCTGGTCGCTCAGTGTGGTCAATACTTCCTGCCACCAAGCGTCCCGGTATTCCTGCCGGAGTTCTCTCGCCACATAACCGGCTAAGAAGGGATGCAGGATGCGAAATGCTTGCTGTACTTTTGACGAATTATCAGCCATTATTAACCCTCCCCGCTAAATAATTCTCCGCTGGTCCAAATCTCAGTTTGTTCTGCGTTGTTCCATGCGGCAGACAGCTCCGCCGCCTTGCTCTGCACATCTGGCCACGCGACAATGAGCGAGTTATACGCATAAGCCTCCGCTGCCCAGCCCCGACGCTCCGCCAGAGTGAACAGCCGGTAGGCCAGGGCCTTGGCCCGCTCCGGCTCGGAGGTGAAAAACTCCTTTACGATCTTTGCCGCACCCATTACACCGTCTGTTTCCATAGCGCGGGTGAGCTGCTGGGTCAGCAGCCAGATGCCTTTGTCCTTGCTTACGTCCATCGGGATTTCCTCGCGAGTCAGCAGATGCACCACACCCTTTTCAGAGTACAGCACTCCATCTGTCCGCAGCTTGTCCACGCTGGTATTCTTCGCACGGGCCAGTACGTCCGCTTCGCCAAATTTGATGTCGTTGAAAGCGCATTGGGTATACAGCTCCACGCAGAAGCGGCTCTCCCGGTCCAGTTCGCCGTCCTGCTCGTTGAAGTACAAATCCAGCTCCTGGTTGATGATCTGCAATGCGGCGCGGACGCTCATGGGCGTGCCGTCCGCCTCCAGCACCTTGGAGTAGCGGGAGTAGACACCCATGCCGGGGCCGATGGCCGACTGCGCCAGGTCCACTGGAGCGATGTTGCTGGCCTGGAGTTTTTGCAGGGCAGGTTTCAGCTCCCGTTTCAGGGTGTTGATGAAGTCCCGGCGGGTACACATAGGAGCGTCGGCGGGACGCTTGCGGCAGATTAATACGATAGAAGATGCAAGAGAATTAGTATCCTTCGCCCCAGCTCTGCTTGTCATTTCGGTGCGAATAGGCCAAGTTCCAGTAATTATAAATCCAGCCTTGACGATAGCTGAAAGAATTGTTTCCCAACCTGTTGATGCTGTTTGGTTGCTTCCCTTGTCCGTATCAGCTTGTTTATACGCATAATAGATGCTAACCGGAATGTTTTCGCAACAAGCATTATATATCTGCTGGCATGTATGGAACATCCCATCCTCAAAGAAACTTTTGGCTTGCTCCATATCTCCATCGAAGCGATAGGGAGTAGCAACCAATTCCTCCACTTTAGGTACTAACATAGTGCGAAATAGATTAGGATAAATATCTTTCAGACTTTGTCGCATCCAAACATAGAAAAAGTCAGACAAATCTGAATAACATACATTATTATAGTATGGAGGATCTGTAGAAACCATGACATTTCGAAGTCCACAATCACTTTAAGCATCAAACTGATGTGCTTCTCCAGCTTTAGATACAGGAAAATCAACAATACACTTATAAACCCAATCAAGCATATTATCAAAACTTCCAGAAGAAGATGAGAACAGATTTCCCTCTGCATAATTCCAAGTCATAGGGATTCCCTGCACTCCAAAAGTATTTCGCATCTTTTCGCCTGAATTGTGCCAGGAACATATAGAAGAATGATAATCGCTTAGCTTATCGACCACAAAGGACAAATATACCCCTACTGCTCCTGCGTATTCTTTGGTTCCGCCATCTGCAACTATTTTTTCCATCACTCTTGTGATTGAGGCGGTAAGTGTACTGAGGGCAATTAACTGGCGTTGTGTAAAATAGTCGCAAAATTCAAAAAAGCCATAGTGGCGCCCTTGAGCATTGCTTGCAAAAGTACCTCTACATTCAGCGTGCGATACAGTATCCTCGATAGAATTTTTTCTGTAAAAGGCATCAATTTTCTTAAGTAAATCAAGTGTAGTGGCTTCATCTGGAGAAATATAAATTCGTCCACTATCGCATTCAGCAACAACTGCCATTAGCGATACCCCTATTTTCCCGGCAGATGCTTCCTTGTCAGCATAATCACCATTAACAATTCCATCACCACAAAAAGGGCAACAAAAGAGGGCTTTTTTCCCCTTCCGTGTTCCATTCTCTAACTTTGGATCGTAGGGACCATTATAGACGTGAAAATGAAGTTTTCCATCTGTATAAGTTGGCTTTACCCAGGATTCCCGACCTTTCTTTTTTGAGAGAATAAAGCTACTTGTCAATGGTATCTCACATTCACAAGCTGGATTTGGACACCTCACCGTTCGTGCCCAAATCCAAGCAATAGCAGTATGCTCCTTCCCGCTCTCGTCTTTTACTTTGGGATACAAATGTCCAATGCGCTGGAATGCCTCTTGCTTCATCCACTCGCCATAATAGCGCACATCCTCGGCCAGCCCCGCCGCACCGCTCCAGCCGCCCTCCAGCGCCGACGCGTCTGGATGCACCGGCGGTTGCCCAGCGAACTTGGGTGGAATCTCAATCATGGCCTTGTTAATCATCACCGCCACCGGGTTCAGGTCGTGGGCATGAGCCTCCAGCCCCAGCCGCTGGGCCTCCAGGGGGATAGAGCCGCCCCCGGCAAAGGGGTCCAGCAGGGCGGGCGGGTTGCCGCCCGTGGACTTCATGATTTCGGCCTTGGCCGCGTCCAGCACCTCCGGGTTGTTGGAGTTCTCCCACACCACCAGCTTTTCCAGGATGTGGAACAGGCGCTCCCGCTCGGCGGTCTGCGCCTCCTCGGTGTGAAACTGCTCCGGGTGACTGGAGGGGTCGTCAACCAAACTGGCCCAGATAACAGCTCGTGCTGTTGCTGTTGGCTTACGCGACCACCACAAGTGCAAGGTGGAGGGGTGGCCGTGACGGATGGATTTCTCCCGGGCCGACTCCTTGTTGATGGCCTCTAGCGGAAGGGCCACTTCAATCAGCTTCTTAGTTCCCATTTTCGGCTCCTTTTTTCTGTGAGAAATATGTCAGTCGCGGTAATTCTCTTTTACCTTCTCTATTGCGGCTTTATACATTTCCTTTGTCGGATAAATCCGATCATAAGGATAGTCCAGATCGCAATCCCATGCCATCACAAAATACTTCGGAAGGTACTGTTCAGCTAAGAGTTCCATTTTTACATTTTCGGAAATTTCCTGGTGACCAGATGCTACCACATGACGTATACTTCTATCACACAATTGCCACAGAGTAAGCCCGTGCATTTTGGCGTATTGTACTGCACCCCTTTGAAATCCTGTTGTGGAAATCAAGATTCCTTTATTTGCACCGATACTCTGGAGCTTTCCATGCAAAAGCATTGCTTTATCGCGGTCTACGGCTCTGGTCAACTTCTTACATTCCACAAGCACCTTAATTCTTGATCTTAATGCAGTAAATTCTGCAAGTACGTCAATTTGATATGTACCGTCATACGCTTCTACTTGCTGATTATGCTTTATATCAAAATTTGACAATCCTTCTTCTTCTACACATGCTTTTAATGTTTCTAAACAAAAGGTCTCAAAATCATGTGGTGTAATATTTGCACTCAAACTGCGATATGGATTTGTATCTATCGCCATCTGCGTTTCATCTGTTTTCATAGACACTCTCTGCTCCACCTACTAATTCCGCAATATCATAATTCACGCTGGTAGCGGCGAAATCCGGCTTACCATGGAACGGTTTCTTCAAGTATACCACATGGGCAGCCTCGCCGTCCACCTCTACGATAGCTAAAATGTACTGCTCCGGCTCATTCAGCGCAGTAAGGATCTCGTTTTTGGTGACCGTCACGCTGACCGCTCCCTTGGCCCGGCCTTTTACCTCAATGAAACGCAGCGTAGTCCCGTCCGCATCCCGCAGCTCGTCAGGGATTTTGGATTCTATATCATATCCCCTGTTCTGTGCGCTTACATCCGTAGGGGCAAAGCCAAGAGTGCGTTCAACATCCATCACGGCTTTCATTGCCGCCAGCTCGATTCTGCGTCGCGCCGCCGCATCCTCACCGAATAGCGCAGGACGGCCCATGAGCTTGTCCACCAGGCCCTGTGGGATCACCACCGCGCCGCCCACGATCACTGGCGGCAGAGCAGAGATATGCTTTTCCTGTTCAAGTTCTGCCAGCCGCTTCTGCATCCGGGCCTGGAGGTCATCCGCACGGCGGGCAGCTATATCTGAGTTCAACTTGGCGTTGACCTTACCAGCAGCCTCTTTCATTTTCAGCTCACCCGCTCGGAAGTCCCAAAACTGGATCTCGGCAGTCAGCCGGTCCTTGACTGCCTTGGCAGTCTTGTCCACCCGCTTTGTTACACGCTGGCGCACCTCAGACAAATGGGCCGGAACAATCTCTGCAATGGCATAGCCGGTGGCTGTGTCCTCTACATTTTCCGTAAGCCATTTCTGGCTCTCCAGGAAGGAACGAATCACCGGCTTCTCATCTTCTGTTGCCGCACGATAGTCCAGATAGGGGGCATATCCCGCATTGGCGGCGGAACCATCCTTTTTCAGTTCCACAAAGTGAAGATTCTTGGAAATCACCCTCTTGCTTCCACTGGAGAGAATAATCCCATCCTGGACAGAGTCCTCAATGTAGAAAAGAAGCCTGGCCTCCGTGCCGGAGTCGCTGTCATCCACAAACACAGCCCCACGTTTCAAAACATCTACATTGAGCTCCCGGACAAGATCAATCGTAGCCTCCAAAAGCGGATGCCCCGGAGCAATCAAGTCTGCCGGAGACTTACCTTGCACATTGCAAAGCGATTTATCAAAGCAAATGCGTTCGTAGCGATCCAGTACCGGAGTCCCTGTTCCGATCTGCATATCCCGGTTGCGGACAGCAAAGGGAACGGATAGGATCTCATAGCGTCCTTTTTCCCGTTGACGAATCCTGCCGCCCACACTCTGGAATGCCTCCAGGAAGAAGGATTCGATGAAATGGGGCTGGAGTCGGTGGGCCTCCATGCGCTCCATATCCTCTCGAATGGCCATGACCTGCCGGACATCCATCGCGTCCGGGGTTAGGGCCTGTTCATCCAGGAGCTGCTGCAGTGCTTTCCTGTCCAGGGAGTGGTCCACCACTTCAAAGAGCCGCCGCCGAACATCCTCTTGATTATTGTACCGAACCGCCTCAATCAGTAGCTCCCGGAGCGACTTGTTGTCAAAGGATAGCTTGCCAAGGACATCAAAAACCTTGCCCTTCAACGCCTCGCGCTCCTGCTCCAGCTTCTCCAGCAAACGGCCATATACCATGCCCTCGCGGGTTTCCTTCGACACCAGATTCCACAGATGGCAGACTTCAGTCTGGCCGATACGATGAATCCGTCCAAACCGCTGCTCCAGCCGATTGGGATTCCAAGGCAGATCGTAGTTGACCATGAGGTGCGCCCGTTGCAGGTTGATACCTTCGCCTGCGGCATCGGTGGCGATGAGAATGCGGACCTCCTTGTCCTGCTTGAAGCGCTCCTCGACCTTGCGCCGTTCATCTCGGAGCAGACCGCCGTGAATCGTTACGACAGCATCTTCACTGCCCAATAGGGATGAGATTTTGCTTTGAAGATAGCGGAGCGTATCCCTGTGTTCGGTAAAGATGATCAGCTTTTCCCGTTCGCCCTCGGCTCCGAACATACTGTCATTATCCTGGAGCAGCTTGGACAACTCGCTCCACTTGCGGTCCTCGCCGCTCTGACGCACATCGTTCGCCATGCGCTCCAATCTTTTCAGAGTGGTGATTTCGGCCTCCAGCTCTGTAATCGTTCGTGCTGCGGTGGCCTGGTCAACGACCTTCTCCTCCTCGTCCTCCAACTCAGCCGAAGGAAGATCGTCGTCATCAAAGTCATCATAGTACACGGAGGAATCCCCCGCCCCTCGGCGCCCCAGCCGCTCTTCGGCAAGGCGGCCCTCCAACCGCTCTCTGCGCCGTTTCAGCGATTGGTAAATTGCCTCTGGCGAGGATGCCAATCGCCGTTGCAAAATGGTCAAGGCAAAGCCCACTGTATTTTTGCGATCCTTTTCCAGGTTGTCCGCCCGGTTGAACTCTTCCTGGACATAATCCGTCACAGCATTGTACAGAGCGGCCTCCCGGTCGGACAAATCGTAGTTGACCGTGTACGCCCGCCGCTCCAGGAACAGTGGAGTCCCGTCAAACTTCAGCAGATCCTCTTTGACCAGGCGGCGCATCACATCTGTTACATCTACGGCCTGTGTTCCGCTGCGGGCTACACCCTCGAAACGATCCTGGTCGATGAGGGACATGAAAAGCTGGAAGTCCTCCTCTTTGCCGTTGTGAGGTGTTGCGGTCAGAAGCAGGAAATGATTTGTAATGGATGACAGCAGGCGTCCAACCTGAAAACGCTTCGTGTACTTCACCTCTCCGCCCCATACGGTGGCGGACATCTTGTGGGCCTCATCGCAGACGATCAGGTCCCATGATGTGATTTTCAGCTTTGCCTGGATATCCTCGTTGCGGGCCAGTTTATCCAAACGCACGATACAAAGATTGCTCTCCAAGAACACGTTGCCGGAAACCGCTGACTCGAAACGGTCATTGGTCAGTATTTCAAAGCGCAGGCCGAATTTTCGATAAAGCTCATCCTGCCACTGCTCGGCCAGATTCCCTGGCGACACGATGAGGCACCGCTTCAGCGCACCGCGAATCATCAGTTCTTTGATGAACAGGCCCGTCATAATCGTTTTGCCTGCACCGGGGTCATCCGCTAAAATGTACCGAAGCGGCAGACGGGGCAGCATCTCCTGGTAGACAGCAGAAATCTGATGTGGGAGCGGTTCGACCGCTGAAGTATGTACCGCAAGATAAGGGTCGAAAATATGAGCCAGGTTAATTCGATAGGCTTCGGAAACCAGACGCAGCATACCGGCATCCGCATCGAAGCTCCAGGGGAGACTCCCATCAACCACACTGAGTTGGACTTCATCCTCCCGGAAAAGGACTTGTTCTCCAACACTGCCATCAGCATTGCGGTATGTGACAGTCATAGCGTTTGATCCATGCCATTTTACAGCAACGATCTGAACCGCTGAACTGTTACCAGCTATTCCAGATACGCTTGCGCCTACGGTGACATCTTCAAGGATTGCCATAGACATCCCTCCATTTCTTGTAGATACACCTCGTTAAGATTAAAGTTTACCACAAATTTCGTCAAAATACCAGATACCATTGAGAAAAAAGTCGCTTTTTTGTCTTTCATATATAGCGTAGACTTCAAAAATCCATTGCTGTTACAAAATTTTAACTGGTATCCCACGACCCTTGGCGTACTCCACAGTGTTCCTCGTTCCACCCGACTGACCGTTATAGGCTGCAATGACCCGCGCCGAGTGGTCTACCATCCACTCGTTGCGCCGCTGGAAACAACCCCGGCTGTAGCCTGGACTGATAAACCGAACCAGGTCGGCCTGCTCCATGACCCACCGATACCGCTCCCGCCACTCCCGGCTCCAGCGGCTCTCAAAACCCTGATAGGGGCTGGCGCAGATGAGCCGGACCGCCGCTCCCTCGTTCCGAAGGGCCAGCACGATTCCCGCCGCCCAGAGATCGACGCCTCTCGCCATCCCGGATATGAATGTTTGAAATCCGTCAGCAATCGCTGTGCGGATTTCTTTTTTTAGTGCCTCCATGACCACTGTTTCCGGCTGTTCCAGCTTTTCCGGCCTGTGTCCGGTGAAGCAGCACCGATGCTGCCGCAGTTCTCGCTCCGTCATTTTACCGCCCTCCTTTAATGGCTGATACAGTTTAATATAACGGTATAGTCCGTACAAGTCAACTGTATAAAACCATTTAAATGAACGGTAAAATATTTTCGAAGGGGTGGTGAGTTTATGGATACACATTCAAGACTGCGGCAACTAATGGCGGAACGGGGTTGGACTGCTTATCGGCTGGCGAAAGAGAGCGGTCTCTCCGAGTCCACGCTGGCGAACATTTTTAAGAGGAACACCGTTCCCTCCATCTCAACTTTGGAGGCCGTCTGCTCTGCCTTTGGCATTTCCCTCGCTCAATTCTTCGCCGAGAGCGAGATGGTGGAATTAATCCCGGAACTGAAGGAACTGTTTGATAATTGGGTATCGCTCACCCCGGAGCAGAAACAGGCGGCGCTGCATATGATCCGCGCGATGAATGCAAAATAATCAAGCTGGGAAGCCTGCGGGACTTCCCAGCTTTTACATCCTCCCCGAAACATCGAAAAAAAGACACATTCCACTCTTGACAAAGTTGCATAGGCTGTGTTATACTTTTATTCGCAAGTTAGCGTACAAGCTTTCTTGCCGTATTCACCGAGTGTTGAAAATGAAGGGCCGAGTACAGTCGAGAGCAGTCAAGTGAGAGACGCAAGCCGCTATAAGGCGAAAGTGCAGTCTAAAGAATGACAAGATATGACGAAGGATGGCCTAATTGAAAAGAAAAGGTGAAACCATTATGAACGCACAGTATCAGAATTTCGGAGAGTTTATCCAGCGGAAACGTGTGGAAAAGCAAATCCCCCTCCGCAAGATGGCGGAGCGTATCGGCATCTCCGCGCCCTATTTGAGCGACATTGAGAAAGATCGGCGTAACCCGCCTGAAATGGACAAGCTGGAGCTGATCTCCCAGGTTCTCCTCCTGTCGGAAGACGAAAAATTTATTATGCTTGATTTGGCTGGCAGGAAACGCAATTCAGTAGCGCCGGACCTCCCTGGTTATATCATGGAGCGGGATTATGTGTCCGCTGCCCTTCGCACCGCCCGCGACTTGGATGCGGGAGAGGAGGAGTGGATGAAGTTTGTTGCCGAGCTGAAGAAGCGGAAAGGGTAAAAACAATTTATGTATAACCCCTCGTACCGGACCCAGAAGAACGGAGTACCCGTTCTAAGAAAAGAAGAGATCGACACCATTGGAGAAGCATATGTACGGGACTTCCAACCGGAAGTTCTAGGAAACCCAGCGCCCGTGGACATTGAAGGGTTTATCGAGTGCTACCTTGGGATGACTATGGACTACCAGCACCTTTCCCACAACGGCATCTATCTGGGCATGACAGTGTTCAACGACACCAATAAGGTTCCAGTCTACGATCCGGTGACTAAACGCGCTGAGTATATCAGCGCAAAGGCCAGAACCGTTATTGTGGACAACCACCTCCTGGAGGAGAACCAGCAACATCGGTATCGGTTTACCCTGGGGCATGAGGGGGGTCATGACATCTTCCATTCAGCTTTCTTCCACTACGATCCAAATCAGATGTCATTCTTTGGCTCGCCAACGGCCCCTATAATCCAATGCCGCCGGGACAACACGAAGACGAGCAAGACGAATCCCAGGGGCTGGAATGACCACGACCGCATGGAGTTCCAGGCCAATCGCTTTTCCTCGGCCATCCTCATGCCAAAATCCGCTGTAGAGCTGGTGGCGCAGAGGCATAAAAGCGATCCAGATTACATCAGAGATCTTTCCATTGTGCAAGATGTGGTTTGGACTTTTGACGTTTCTCTGGAGGCAGCGACCTATCGACTGAAGGAGCTGGACATTGTGGGCAAGGACTTCTCTGTTCCCTATGCCGGGATGGACTTCATTGAGATTTATGAAGACGCGATGGAGGAGATTGCTGCTGACTTGGCTGCTGGATTATGACCCTGTTATAAGCGGGGATGACCTCCCCGCTTATATTTCGTCAACAATGTTCGCAATTTAGCGTTTATGCGTACAATCTAAAAGGAGGAATTCCATGACATACAAAGTAACAGAAATGAGCTATCATCTCCTCTGCCCCTGGTGTAGCAAGGGCGAGACGCTTAGTGATGGACGAGCCAAAGTCACGATTTCTGTTCAATGCAGGAAATGCGGGAACACATATCTTGCCGACTTGGACACATTGATGACTGAGAAAGCGAAACCGCAGCGGCGCAAAGCCGAACGGCATAATCGTTGCTGACTGACCACCGGGGCTGATTGCCACCACCAAGGCCGGAGCAATGCAGGTATCATCGTATCTGCGCTGCTCCGGCCCTTTCTGTTTTTCAGCGCAAATCGTTATATACAGCAATAAGGTCAAAGCGGCCCTGGCCGCTGAGATAAAAAATATCGCAGCCTGTGTGCGCACATGGGCGAGGATGCTATAACGCCGACCCTCCCTGTTGGGAGAGGCATTATCAGCACCCTTGATCCTGTGCGCCTTTTTTGGCTGTGCATGGTCCGGGGCTGATACGCTCCGGCTATTTTTGTGTCCCCGCCCTGCCCGCCCCAGGCGGAAAGGACACGAAAATGAAGATCAAGTATGAGTTTGCAACTGAAACCGTGGAAGTCGATGTCACCGATGATTGGGGGTCCATCCTGGTCGATCTGGACCGGCAGGAGTACAACATCAACCACAAGGAGACCCGCCGCCACTGCTCCCTGGATGCTTATAACCTGGACGATGCCCTTTTCCCCTCTGATGTGGATGTGTTGCGGGACATCCTCAAGGCCGAGGATGACGAGCGGCTGCACAACGCCATCGTCAAGCTGGAGCCGCGCCAGCAGAAGCTCATCCGGCAGGTGTTCTTTGAAGAGCGCGGCTACACCGACATTGCCCGTGCCGAGGGCCTCGATGAATCCGCCGTCCGCCATGCCACGACCCGCGCTCTGAAAAAATTGAAAAATTTTTATGACAGACCGTCCGAATCCGGCTCTCCCGTGGCCTACCTGTGAAAGGCGCAATCGATACTTGCCTTTCGGAAAGGAAGAAGGTCATGCGACACAATTTGAAGATCAGCGTGTCCAAGGAACCCCAGAGTGGCGGCATCGTGCAGTGCCGGAATGTGTCTCTGCGGGAAAAGCTGCTCACCCGGCTGCTGGGCCACAGGGAAAAGGTGA
>OFFK01001732.1_pt1 | contig 14576 bp, 16 predicted proteins | sample 1521361 | NCBI WGS metagenome assembly OFFK01 (sample SAMEA3504096, study PRJEB24116) | mouse gut metagenome | biome: mouse gut; feature: mouse-associated habitat; material: faeces | place: Denmark | collected 2011
TTGACGATATTTCTTACGAGGGCCTTGAACTGGAGCTTACGGGAAGCTGTGGGGAATCCGAATTTTATATAAAAAAAGATGTGTGGAATAAAAACAACCATATCAATTTTATTTTGGATAATCCGTCTCTCTGGTGGCCCAGACGCATGGGAGAGCAGAAGCTTTACCATGTAACCGCAAGGCTGTTGAAGGATGGTGAAGAACTTGCAGCAAAGGACTTTCCCTTTGGCGTAAGGACAGTGAAGCTCTTAAAGACAGGAACCACAGATGAAAAGGGGAACGGGGAGTTCTGCTTCATCGTAAACGGGAGAAAAATGTTTGTGCTGGGCACGAACTGGGTTCCGCTTGATTCTCTTCCCTCAAGAGGCCGGGAAAAAATTGCCGGCGCTATCGCGCTTGTGGAGGATACGAACTGCAACATGATACGCTGCTGGGGCGGCGGATATTATGAGGATGACCTGTTTTACGAGTTATGCGACGAGAAGGGGATTTTAATCTGGCAGGATTTTATGCAGGCATGCGCCATCTATCCTTATGATGAATCCTTTTTGCGGGAATTTAAGAAGTGGTATTTCAGATTAGGAGGCTACGCCAGCACGCCAGTCTTGCGCTCTGGTCAGGGGATAATGAAAACGATATGCTCTATGAGGAATTTACGGGGCATGTGGTGGACCCGAATCTCAATCTGAATACGCGGAAGGTGATACCCTATGCGATTTTGGAAAATGATTATGTGAGAGAATATCTGCCGAGTTCGCCCTACATAGACAAAACCGCGTGGGAGAATATGGCGGATACGCCGGAGCAGCACCTGTGGGGGCCGCGGGGTTATTATAAGGGAGGCTTCTACAGAGACGCCACCGCACATTTTGCAAGCGAGACAGGATATCATGGTTGTCCTTCACCGGATTCCATAAAGAAATTTATTTCACCGGAGGCGCTCTGGCCCTACAATGACAACGGAGAATGGCTTTTACATGCCTCCTCTCCCACGGAAAAACCGGACGAGGAATTTGCTTACCGTATACCGCTTATGGCAAATCAGATAAAGGTTCTGTTCGGAGAAATACCGGATAATCTGGAGGAGTTTTCATTGCTCAGTCAGATATCCCAGGCGGAAGCAAAAAAATATTTTATAGAGCGCTTCCGCATAGGAAAATGGCGCAGAACCGGGATTATATGGTGGAACATGCTGGACGGATGTCCGCAGTTTTCCGATGCGGTGGTGGACTACTATTTTGAGAAAAAGCTTGCCTACTATTATATTAAACGCTCTCAGGAAATGGTGGCTTTTATGTGCGACGAACCCTGCGAAGGAAAGATTAAGCTTATTGGGGTAAACGACTATGCCGACGATGTGCAGGCAGCCTACAGGGTGCTGGATGTAACATGCGATAAGGTTATGGCCGAAGGAAGCTGTCTGATTAAAGCCGATTCTGCCGAGACGGTAGCGGTTATGGATGCAGGAAAACGTGACGGATTTTATCTGATAGAGTGGGAATCCGGCGGAAAACGCTGCAGAAACCATTACATGGCATGGGAAAATCCGGTTGATAAAGGGCGGTATTTGGAAATGGCAAAAAAGGCTCGGATATTGTAACGGCTTTGGAGGACGAAAGCGTGACTTTTGTCGGGGCAGGATTCTATGCGACAGGACAGCGCAGGGGGATAAAGGTGTGGGGATGTACATCGGTATAGATATAGGGGGTACGAAATGCTCCGTTGTTTATGGGAATAACCGCGCTGAGATTTTGGAAAAGCGAAGGTTTAAGACAACGTCGTTTAAAGAAACGACGGACTGGATTTTGGAAAGCGTCAGCTCTTTTATGGACAATGACGTGGAATCAATAGGAATAAGCTGCGGCGGACCCTTAGACAGCAGGAGGGGGCTTATCATCTCACCGCCCAATCTGCCCGATTGGAATAACTATCCAATAACCGAAATTTTAGGAGACAGATATGGAGTACCCGTTTTCCTGCAAAATGACGCCGACGCGTGCGCAGTTGCCGAATGGCGGTTCGGGGCCGGGAGGGGCTGTGAAAACATGGTGTTTCTGACCTTTGGAACCGGTATGGGGGCAGGACTGATTTTAAATAGCAGGCTGTATCGGGGAACCAACGACGGGGCGGGAGAAATCGGCCATGTAAGGCTCTATGAAAGCGGTCATGTGGGATATCGGAAAGCGGGTTCCATAGAAGGGTATTGCAGCGGGGCCGGGATAGCGCAGTACGGGATGGGCAGCGCAAGGATTCTGGGCAGGCTTGCCCGGGAGGGCGACGAGAACGCAATCGCTCTTTTTAAAAAGATTGGGGAAGATTTCGGAAAAGAGATTGCCATACTCATAGATATATTAAATCCGCAGTTGATTGTTGTCGGAAGTATTTACAGGCACTGTGCGGAATTTATGGAGGATTCCATGTGGAATAAGATAGAGGACGAGGCGATTAAGAGAAATGTCCAGTCGGTAAAAGTGGTGAAAGCGCAGCTTGGCGAACAGCTTGGAGATGTTGCCGCGCTCTGTGTGGCGATGCACGATTATTTATAAACGGGAGAAATACATATGTACTTAGGCATTCCAGAACTGATGGAACATTACCCGGAGCTGGGAAGTGTGGAAAAGGAAATAAAATATGCAGTGGAGAGGATTGCCGCAGGCTTTCGTAAAGGCGGCAAGCTTCTTCTGTGCGGCAACGGGGGAAGCGCATCGGACTGTCAGCATATTGCAGGCGAGCTGATTAAGGGATTTGCAAGCGAAAGGAAGCCTGGGGAAAGCAGACGGCGCGAATTGGAAAAAAAAGGCGTTGCGTGCAAAATTATCGACGGCCTGCAGGAAGGGCTTCCGGCCATTCCGCTGATTGGCGCTGACGCGCTCTGCACGGCAGTACTGAACGATATGGCGCCCTCTTTAATATTCGCGCAGCAGGTTTATGCTCTTGGAAAGGCGGGCGATGTACTTTGGGCAATCAGTACCTCCGGAAATGCCGAAAACGTAATAAATGCGGTGAAAGTGGCAAAGGCCATGGGGCTTTTCACGATTGCACTTTCCGGCAAAGGCGGCGGATGGAGTGGGAAAAACTGCGATTGCGCCATCATAGCGCCGGCAGATGAAACCTACAGGGTGCAGGAGTACCATCTGCCCATATACCATGCCATATGCAGAGAGGTGGAGAGAGAATTCTTTCTTTAAGAAACAGTATACAATGGAACTATTTCAGGAAAATAAAAGAACATATGCTATAATCAAAACTGCTTCTGGCGGACAAACTATTTGGGTTATTTTTTGCATGACTGAATGTTTCTTCGCAAAGTAAGCAGATATTTTATAGTCATCTGCAAAATTCATCTTCATAATCTCATCAGCATCACGCCCCTTGCGAGACAGGCAAATTTCTGCTATAATTGCGTTAGTATTTTTGTGCGATTTTTTAGAAAGAGAGCTTGAAAAATATGATGATTTATGCCATTCTCAAGCAAGCAAGGCGGTATTGTGTCTATGTAGCCCCGCAATTTTGTCGTACTCAATTTTATACTGTCAAAAGTGGCGCTCTTATGCCTGCAGGAAACTGTATGGCGGAGAGCGCCTTTTTGTTTTGAAAACCGGGGACCCTATACCAAGGCGGATGTAGAGGAAAACTGTTTTGTGGTGGGGTATCGCCGAAATATGCTTCAAAAGGGGACGTTCTGTATATATGGAGTGCAATCAATAACAAGGAGGAGATTGGATTATGGGAATTTTTGATAGGTTCAAAAAGAAAAAGGAAGTAAAAAGACCAAACTTGATTGTCTTTGAAAAAGAAAATGTTGATAATGATTATGCGAATTTTGAATTGAAGATTAAGCCCCGGATTTCTATTGATGATGATTTTCCACAAGAAGTATATCAGCTCCTTGTAAGGAGACGAAAGGAAATGCTGGAGCAAATTGAAGAAATCATTTTCAGCAATTATCTTGATGAAGATAGCGAAGACCTGTCCTCAGAGATTGACAGTTTTCCCGATATCCGCTATTTTACGGGGAATTATTATGTTATATATGAGAGTTACGGTTTTACTTACCGGGATAATAACCATCGTCCTTACCATATCAAAAACGGGCAATATAGAAATGTAAGCTATAAAGGGAATGAAAGACAAGAAAACTATCTGCCTTTGGACAGCGATAAAATCAAAAAGTATTATAATATTTTTATCCAGGTAGGGCTGACCGGAAATGAAAACGGACAGGAGGAAGATTATATGAGCCTTGATTTGGTTGCGGAAATCGCTTCACCGGATGATGAGATTGAGTTGGAAGTTTTATCTCATGGTGTGATGTAAACTGAAATAATCAAAACGCTATGCGGTATGAAAGTTAAAATTATACCTAAGCAGGAGAATATCCCTGATTTTGACACCAAAGAAATCCAGATAAAACATATTGACTATTATGACCCGCCGTATTCTTCTTATGAGGCTGATGAAATTACAGAAGAAGTAATTTCCAAAATCCTGGAAGAAATACCGAAGGGGCTTAATATATATCTGTACTTAGACCCCTATGGGGAAGTTGAGATGTTTGAAGTAAACTGTGATGGGGAATGGCTGGCAATCAGCTTTAGCTCGCATGGCGGAACCAAAGAGGAAAAGAATTATTATTCCTATAATCCAGAGTATGCCGGAGTAGAAGGATTTGCCCATGTGCAAAGCGGAGGCCAGTCGCCTATTGAAAAATACCTTGCGCTTACCAATATGGAAGTTGGCGTAAAAGCGGTTGAATATTTCATAAGGACAGGAAAACTTTATCCAGGCATTGACTGGGCAGAACAGCTCTAAGCGATGAAGGAGAAAGCGCAGTGGAAGAAGATAATGACTGGTACATTTATGAAACAGGCGATATTTTATCTTTATCTACCCCCTGCTACATAGCTCCCAGACCGGAATTTGATGAAAACGAGGAAGAAATTTTCCCGGAATATGCGATTGAAAACAATATGGACTATTCGATCATGCCGGAACTTGTGGCAGATGTTGTTATCAATGCTTTAGACCAGAAAAAAGACGCCACCGAGAAAGAGTTGCTGAAAGCGTTGAACTATTATTTAGATGCAGATACTTTTTATCAAGTTATGAACAGGGCAAAAAGCATAATAGTATGCAGGATTTTAAGGAGCCATCAGAGGACAGGATAATGAGAAGACCCACGGATGATATTACGAACTGGCGATTACAGCAGGAGAATACATCAAAAACATTTCCATATGTTTTCCCACAGATGCCGCCACGGTTCCGGCGATGCTGTGCCTTTGCGAAAGCAGTATTTCTGATACAATGGGGATGCTTTGCCGCTTCTTGTGTTTGCAGTATGGTGCTGTTCATTCCCATGGTTATTTGGGGCAGGAACATGGGAATGAGCGCCATGATAGAGAACAGACCGTTTTTGGCGTTTTTCATTGTGCTGGCTGCTGTATCACTTCTAATTTTTTTTGCGGCTGTTCCGTTTGGATTTACCCCAAAACTTTTTTGGCGGTGTCCTTGCTGCGGGCATCCATTTCCGTATTATGTTCCGACAAGAGGGGATAACCTGAAAGAAAAAGAATGTTTGCGGAGCATGGAGGGGCGGCATATCAAATATGTGAAGCAGAAATTTTGTCCGCTGATCATTCCGTCAGTCTGCCCGGAGTGCAAATGTAAGTTTTTTGAGATGGCTGATAATCTACAAAATGCAGGGAAAAATTGATCAAGAAGAAAAGCGGGATTCAAGGAGAAGCCTATGTGCGAAATATGTGAAAAAGTAAAAACAGTTGATTTCTTTCCCACTCCTAAAGAATATCTTGACTGCCTAAAATATATACAATCTCTGGTGGATAGTGGAAGTTTTCAATTTGAATCGAAGGATTGTGACACAGATAAAGTAAAAGATGAAAATGGATGTTGGATAGATGATGTTATATGTCATGTGATTAAATGTAAAAATTGTGGTTAATGTTTTACTTGTGGTGTTGTCACATACCGGGGAAGGGGAAGTTTCAGAAAAGGAAAATAATTAAATTTTCGGAAAACTAATCAAAAAGCGAAAGTTGGAGGCACCTTCTGTGGATTTTGATAAAGCAGCAGTTGATACAATTATGGAAAAACTTCATATACAGTGCGTTGGAAATGGTTATGTAGACATGATTTGTCCTACACAGAATATTGGTGAATTTATTGATTATATGGAGGAGTTGGGTATAACAATTAAAGGTTTCACTTGGTGGTGCCATGTTCGCGACGGTCATCAGCCATGTGGTCTTGGAGGACCTCGAAATCAATATGGGGATGGTTGGTTTAGTGAAATTCCTATGAACAAAGTAATTTGCTTTGAAAGTAATGAAAAATTAAAACATTATTTGTTGGTAGACTATCCAAACAGTCATGAATATAAAGAATGCTATGTGCCAGCGTTTTGGCTCGATACTCTTTAACGAATGCAGAAATATATTGACGAAGAAGATTTGATTTATAGGAGCAAGAATATGAGATGGATTGACGGTAAGGAAATAAATATCAGACAATTTACAGGCGAAACTCTATGCGAAAAACTTGCAACTGATTTATGGAGTAATGATTATGATCAGTGGTTGAAATGTGCTGACTTTATTCAAACAGCTTCTTTCTTAATTGCATTTGATACAGAATTGATTATGGAAGGAATTTTCGCCTTTCTTGAAAATTCTATCGGTCATTATGCGCCTAACATTATACAGGCATTTAGAATAATTGGCGACAAGAATGATGCGGATATACTTGAAAAAATATGTCAGATTGCGCCGCCCGATATAATGAGAGGAGAATTTTTAAGCGAGACTCAACAAGAGTATGATATTACCACATTTAATGATAATCACGAACTAAACGAGGAAGCTGAGGCAAGAATTGAAGAACTTAATAAGCAGCTGTATCTACATAGTGGAATTGATATATGGTCATTACTTTTCACATATTTAGATGAACAGATAGAAAATCTGTAACTTCCGATTGTAGAACTGGGAAAATCGCAATTTATGCGAGATAAAATTCCGTTTTATAGAACCGGAAAAGCCGGAATTTTAAAGGGGATAAACAGATGAAAAAATTGTTTTAGGCGGTTTCATTTTTGTGGGTGGGGCAGTTATGTTTTCAGCCGGAACATTAGGATTTGCAGATGTGAACGTACAGGCGCACTATATGCAGCTGCCGCAGTATATTGGAGAGGCAGCGATGATAGCAGGTATTGTTTTTGGGATATTAGGTTTGAAAGATGATAAGTGATATCGGAACAAAATAATAGATTGCATTGACACAACATAAAAGAAAAGAGGATGGAAAAAACATGAAAGCTACTATGCAATATCAAAATAAAACTCCGGAAGAGATTGTTCGTCAACACAAAAAGAGACTTAGGGCCAAGCAGGGGCTTCTCATTCTGATCCTCTTGCTGTATGTTATTGCGGGCATCAGGGGAATCTGGTGGGGCGATGACGGCATTGCAGATGTTCTGCTCAAACTGTTGATTCTTTTTGTGATTACTTTTCCAATCAGCATTTGGATCTCCCGTGATTTTATGCTCTTGAATCTGATTTTGAGCCAGGACTGCGATCCGGTAACCTATGTTCAGGTAATGCGATTGCTGGAAAAGGTATATAAAAGAAAGTGGAGTATCCGGGCTATCCATGTCAATGAGGCATCCGGGCTTATGTGGTCCGGACAGTTTATCGATGCGCTGGCTTTGGCAGAGTCTCTATGTAAGGACAAAGTAAGCGCTAATTATCAACTTGTCCTTTTGAACACCCGTTTTAGCTGTTATAAAAAGATGAAAGATCTGGAAAGGGCGATGCAGGTGAGGCAGGAAGCGGATGCTCTTATCTCCTCATCCACAAAAGCATCCGTACAGAAAACAGGGCAGAAGATGCTGAAGGCTATGGATGCCAGCCTGGCGCTGTGGCGGGGAGAGTATGAGACATTCCGCCGCATGGAGGAAGCCCGGAGCGCTGGATATACAGCCAAGCTTCAAAAAGTGGTTTCTGCCGTATGCCTTGCGGATGTAGATATTGCCTGCAATGAGTTAAAGAACGCCAGAACACATCTGGAATACGCGATCCGGGAGGGCGGGACGTTGTATGTGGTGGAAGATGCCCGGCGTATGTTGGCGGAACTGGCTCAAAAGGAGTGGATGGAAGGAACTGACTATGGGGAAAGAACAGTTAAAATCTAAATTAGAAGAGCAGCAGGCTGTTTACCAGGCTCTGAAAGCAGGAAATGACAACACAGTCCGCTATAAGGAATTTCATAATGGAGAATGGGGTACGGATGACGAGAATTATATTGACCGTCTCCGGCTGGCGTATTATTTTCTGTACTGCCATATCAATGACGAAGAGGCGGTTGCTTTCCTTTTTGAGGAGGAGCTGAAGGACAGGGAGCGGAATTCATTCCAGGGGATAGGAAGTACACTGCAGCTGACGCACCTGATCAGAAAATACAATGGAGATGGAAAATATGTCGGTTTATTGGAGAGGGCAAAGAACGCAAATTTTGACTGCGCCTGCGGCTATGACCCGGACGGACAGATGGAGGATGACTTTGGGACAAACAGCCTGCAGGACTGTATCTATTTGTGCCGGGAAATGGGATACAGAGATGTGATGGGAAGTCTGGTGGATGAGTGGAAAAAGACTATTACAGAATGGTCCGATTCCAACCGCAGAGTGCTGATCGACTTTAACACATTTCTGGAAAGAAATGGGGAAAATGAAAGGCTCTATCAGGAACAGCTGGAGGAAATCCTGTCAACAGAAAAAAGCAGTATGGGAGATATCATTTCCGGGTATAAAAATCTGCTCCGGCACTACATACATATGTGCGATTATGGAAAGGCACTCTGTTTATGCGAAAAAGTAATCGAAACCACGGATTACGGACAGATCCGGACGCTCCGGTTGTTCAAGGATATCCTGGAAGACTGCTTTGAAGTCACAGCAAATCATAGTAAGGCAGCAGCCGGTCTGTGGAACTGGGCAAAGACAGAACTGCAGAAGGTGCCGCAGTCGAGCTGGTACGGAAATTTATATATAAAGGGGATTGCGGCGGCAAAGGCCATGAATGATCCTTATGGGAAGCAGTTGGAGCAGGAGTATGAAAATTTTCTTGCAAAAAAGGTTCGCAGGGCATTTCGGAATCCGGATCTGCGGAACTGGAGAAAACGCTACGTGCCTACGCTCTGCTTCCTGTACCTGGCATGCCGCCTGTAGCGCCTTGGCAGGGGCAGGCCGTAGCAGCGGCAGAAGCGCCCGATCATCCTCTCAAGGAATTCCCTGCCCTTGTTCAGCAGGGAGATGTCCTGGGGATAACGGATTCAAAATCTGTATCTTTAACCCCTTCTATTAACTCTAATAATGAACCAATAATTCCGCCTTCCATATAACATATCAAAATATGGAATACTCTTTTTGTAAATTAGCAACTTTCAAAGTCCGCTGGAGCTGTGACAGCCCCAGTAATTATTTTTTGTAGCCATATTTTTATAATGACACCCAACACTACTTTATAGCATAAAAAAACTACGCAGTATTTCAAAGGTTTTTAAGTGATAGATTATAGGTGTTAGTCAATAAATATGTCGGTATTACCAAACAGTATTACCGAGCTGTAGAGGTGAATATTGCATATACGCTGCCAATAGCAGCCGTTTTCAACATTATTTATTAAGACAAATAGCTAATAGCTACATGTGCCTTACCATGATGACAGGATTTAACTCCCTATGTGAAAATATGGGGAGTTTTTGTGTATATATGATTATAAAATGGAAATGGGACAGGAAACTACCTAAATTAAACTTTTATTTTATTTTTCAATTGTATAAGATTCTATTAATCATTAACATAAAAGCGCCGTTTTGGTGTATGGAGGACAAGGATGCTGTATCCAATTGAAAATCGTGTCAGAGAAGTGAAAAGTCTGGACGGAATATGGAATTTTAAGATTGACAGGAATAATAGCGGAATTGATGAAAAATGGTATGAGTCTCCGCTGAAAGAGGTGGTGCCAATGGCGGTTCCGTCAAGTTTTAATGATCTTATGACTGAGACAGAGGACAGGGAGCATGTGGGCTATGTCTGGTATGAAACCAATTTTGCGATTCCCGAAGGCTGGAGCGGAAAGCGCATTGTACTCCGCTTCGGCAGTGCTGCGCATCATGCAGTGTGCTGGCTGAACGGACAGGAAATTATAAGGCATAAAGGCGGCTTCCTTCCCTTTGAGTCAGATATTACGGAACTTATCGAACAGGGAGATGGCGCAAAGGAGCCGATGGAGGATGCATGCCGGTTGACGGTAGCCCTGCGCAATATTCTGGACTGGACCTGCCTTCCCAGCGGAGAGATTGTCGCCAAGGATGGAAGCGGGTATCCGGAAGGATATCATTATCAGGACACCTTTTTTGATTTTTATAATTATGCAGGTATCCACAGGCCGGTGAAACTGTATACCACACCCAGGCGCTATATTGAAGATATCGTGATTCAGACATCGCTGAAAAACGATTTTACGGAAGCAGTCATATCCTGCAGCATAACCGGGACGGACAGCGTGAAGAGGATCCTGATCCTGGACGAGGACGGGAATGCGGTTGCGGAAAAGAAAAATGCGGGGAATCAGACAGAATTGACGGTACAGGAGCCGAAACTCTGGCAGCCGGGGAGAGCCTATCTGTATCGGCTGCGTGTGGAGGGAGAAGAGGATGTCTATACAGAAAGCTTTGGCATCCGCACCATTGAGGTGACGGCGAAGGCCTTTCTGATCAATGGACAACCATTTTATTTCAGAGGCTTTGGAAAGCATGAGGACAGTGATGTCCATGGCAGGGGGATGGATCTTGCGCTGAATGTCAGGGATTTTAATCTTATGAAATGGATGGGGGCGAATTCCTTCCGCACTTCCCATTATCCTTATTCGGAAGAAATGATGATGCTGGCGGATCGGGAAGGCTTTGTGCTGATTGATGAAATTCCCGCTGTGGGCATGTGCTTTTGGGGAGAGAAAAAGGTCTTTGACGGAACGAGAGTGAATGAGAAAACCCTGGAACACCATCTGGATACTTTGAAAGATCTGTACGCGAGAGATAAAAATCATCCCTGTGTCGTCATGTGGAGTGTGGCAAATGAGGCGGATACCGGGGAGGATGGAGCAGTACCCTATTTTAAAACGGTAATTGAGACCATGAGAAGTCTGGATCATACCAGGCCTGTCACCATGGTGCATACCATGTGGCCCGCTATTGATAAGGTAAGCCGGTGGTTGGATGTGATCTGTGTCAACAGGTATTTCGGGTGGTACTCCGACCATGGACATCTGGAGGTAATAGGACTTCAGGTGAAGAAGGAAATGCTGGAGTGGTACGAGAAGTATCACAAGCCCATAATCATGACGGAGTACGGCGCTGATACCATTGCCGGGCTGCACAAGATGCCTCCTGTCGCATTTTCCGAAGAATTTCAATGCGCGTTCCTGAATGAATTTCATAAGGTTTTTGACCAGCTTGACTTTATGATCGGGGAACATGTCTGGGCATTTGCGGATTTCCAGACGAAGCAGGGACTTACCAGGGTGGATGGGAACAAGAAGGGTGTCTTTACCAGGAACAGGCAGCCGAAGATGGCAGCCTATCTGCTGAAAGAAAGGTGGACGAAGGCCTGTGAGTAAGAGACAGAGGCGAGGAAAAACAGAGATAAGGAGAAGCAAAGATGACAGAAAAATCCATCAATGAAAAGGGCAGCTTTCTCTTAGGTGTGAATTACTGGGCTTCTAATGCAGGAGCCGATATGTGGAGAAACTGGGATGAGCAGGCAGTGGAAAAGGATCTGGCGCTGCTTCGGGAAAACGGAATTGAGGTACTTCGGGTTTTCCCTAACTGGCGGGATTTCCAGCCTGTGGAGCCTGCGTTTGGAGGAAGCCACGGGCTGTATGAATATCGGATGGCAGGAGATGATATTCCGGTTAATCCCTGCTATCTGGATGAAACTATGCTTATCCGGTTTGAGAGGTTCTGTCGGATGGCGCAGGAAAAAGGCTTGAAACTGATCGTAGGATTGATTACAGGCTGGATGAGCGGGAGATTGTATATACCGTCCGCGCTGTTTGGGAAGAATCTCTATACCGATCCGACAGCCCTGTATTTTCAGCAGCTGTTTGTCCGGGGATTTGTAAGCAGGATGAAAGCGGAGGAAAGTATTCTTGCCTGGGATCTGGGGAATGAGTGTAATTGTATGGACAAGGCCGTACATAGGGAAGAGTCCTGCTGCTGGTCGTCTGTGGTCGTCAATGCCGTCAGAGCCTGTGACGGGGAGAGACCGATCGTCTCTGGCATGCATTCGCTGGAACTGGAGGGTGTCTGGAATATTCAGGACCAGGGGGAGATGACGGATATTCTGACTACACATCCATACCCTTTCTGGGTGGAGCATTGTCTGCTTACACCTTTGGATGATTTCAGAACACTGCTTCATGCCACGGCGCAGACGCAGTATTACAGTACGGTAGGCAAAAAGCCCTGTCTGGTGGAAGAACTGGGAAGCATGGGTCCTATGGTATGCGCGGAAGAGAAGGCAGCGGGTTTTTTGAAGGTAAATCTGTGGTCGAACTGGGTCCATGGAGCGCCGGGACTGCTCTGGTGGTGTGCCCATGAGCAGTCCCATCTGGATGCACCGCCCTATGACTGGAATATGTGTGAGCGCGAACTGGGAATGACGGACAGGAAGCATCAGCCGAAGCCAACGCTGCTGCAGATGAAGGAATTCAGGAAAGAACTGGATGCGCTGCAGCTTATCCTGCCCTACAGGGAGACGGATGGTATCTGCATCTTAAGCAGGGGACAGGACCATTGGGGCATTGCCTACATGAGTTATCTTCTGGCAAAGCAGGCGGGAATTACGCTGGATTTTGCATATTGTGAGCAGGAACTGCCGGATAGCGGACTGTATTTTCTGCCTTCTGCCAGCATGGCGGTTATGAGCAAAAGGCGTTATGAACATCTGAAATGGAAGGTGTATGAAGGGGCTGTACTGTATATTTCCATAAATGACGGAATTTTTACGGAATTCGAAGAATTGACGGGATTTACAGTGGTACGGGCCTACCGGGTACAGAAGGAAGGATGTGTGATGTGGGATGATGAGCAAATTCCATATAAGAAGCCTTATCAGATAGAAATGGAAGCCACGAGGGCGGAAGTTTTGCTTTCGGATGAAAATGAAAATCCCCTGTTTGGGGTGGCGCAGTACGGCAAGGGAAAGATATTTTTTTTGAATTTTCCTGTGGAAGAGATGCTGCTTACAGAAGAAAAGGGATTGGATAAGGCATACTATAGGTTTTATCAGGCGGCGGCAGGAGATATATGGAAGACAAAGGGCATTCATAAGAATAATCCTTATGTGGGAATCACTTTTCACAGGGGAAAGGACAGGGATTACATTGTGTTGGTGAATTATACAGCGGAAGAGCAAAAACCTGGTCTGTCCGTAGATTCCCTGGTCTGCCCGGATGTGACGGTGCTGCGCGGCAGCAGGGAAGCAATCGAGCCATATGGTGCAGTTATATTAACTTGTGGGAAGAAAGGTTAAAATGTCTGTGATAGTTATTTGGCAAGGATGATGTTAGGGGATAATGGAGGTTTCAGTCATGAAAAAGATAGCTGTTATCGGCTCTATTAATATGGATTTGACAGCAAAAGCGGAACGGCATCCTGGGAAGGGGGAGACAGTTTCCGGAAGGGAGCTGCAATATATTCCCGGCGGCAAGGGGGCAAACCAGGCAGTTGCTGCGGCCAGGCTGGGAGGAAATGTCGCTATGTTTGGCTGTGTGGGTGAAGATGCGTTTGCGGACAGGCTGGTGGAAAATCTGCGGTGTAATGGTGTTGATGCATCGCATATCAGTCGGATATCCGGCGAGTCCAGCGGCATTGCCATGATTACGGTGGCGGAAGGGGACAACTCAATCGTAGTGATTCCGGGGGCAAATGAATTTGTTACCCCGGGTTATCTGGAGGAGAGAAAAAGCGCGATTCTGGAGGCTGATATTATTGTTCTGCAGAATGAAATTCCGATGGAGAGCGTTGAGTATGCTGCTGCTATCGGGCGGGAAACGGGTAAGGTAGTTATATATAATCCGGCTCCGGTGGTGCCGCTCCCACAGAGAATTCTGGAGAATATTTCCTATATAATACCCAATGAACATGAGGTTTCCCTGTTATTCCCCGGAAACAATGATTTGGATTCTCTGTTGGAGAAACAAGGCGGAAAGCTGATTGTGACCCTTGGGGCGGAAGGCGCTGCAGCCTGGGCAGACGGACATATTCTTCGGATTCCGACAAGGCCTGCCCGTGTTGTAGATACCACAGGAGCTGGTGATACCTTTAACGGGGCTTTTGCGTTTGGGCTTGCAAGTGGATATTCTGTGGAAGAGGCACTGCGCTTTGCAAATGTTGCGGCAAGTCTTTCCACAGAGAAGTACGGTGCGCAGGGAGGAATGCCTAGTATAATCCACTTTAAATAAAACTACGTTTTATTGCTACTATTTGTTCTGTC
>OFFK01001741.1_pt1 | contig 14485 bp, 31 predicted proteins | sample 1521361 | NCBI WGS metagenome assembly OFFK01 (sample SAMEA3504096, study PRJEB24116) | mouse gut metagenome | biome: mouse gut; feature: mouse-associated habitat; material: faeces | place: Denmark | collected 2011
ACCCCGCCGTCCGGTATCGGTTAATCGTAAATGAAGTTGTCCCGTCCGATATACTCACCGTTTGCATAGTCCTCATCACAGACTCCGCTGTACCAAGTCATCTCGCCATGTGCTTCCTCGAACGCGGCCAGCCGTTCCATGCAATCCTCCTCGCTGTTCCCGCCGACTTCAATTTCTTCACCGTCAGCATAACGCGCCACCATTTTCCAAGGCCAACATATCTTTGTCATCTTGCTACCTCCTAAATTTCGCTTTTATAAACTGTAAAGTCGTAGCCGTCAGCAGAAACTTCCTCCACCCAGGGTAAGCAAGTATCATCGTTGCCATACTTATCCCAAGCGATGCGCTCCGCTTCATCAGAGTTTGAGGCAAACACCACACCACAACGCTTTCCAATGCGTGCGCCAGTACGGTGATTGCACACAGTCATACAGAAAAAGAATATCTTTTTGTCCATTGCATACACCTCCCATTATCATTACAAAAGCAGGCCGGTGTTTGCTAACCGACCTGCTCCAAATAATACTTTCATACATAATCCCATGGGTTCATTTCATGCCTGCGGCACTCGTCATAAGACTTAAAAAAGCAGAAGCATGGATAATAGTCCTTTCCACCAAGTCCATCAAATCGCCTAATAAGGTGATCCAGACTAACAAACGGATCATCTTCATTCCAAGTATGTCCTGGCTCGACAGTTACCACTCTTTGTCCCCATCTTCTTTTTGTTATTATTCCAAGATGAAATGGATATTTGCTAATCAGAAAGGGAGGTGGGTGGATTTCTCCACCCACCGTTCCAATCTCACTTTGCACCAGCACCCACCAGCAGGGAGGCCATCTTGTCCATCATGGCGTGGCCGTCCATGATACGCCCCCAGTTGTTTTCCCAGTAGTTGGCCGTCTGACGCCGGGGAGCATTGTGCCCTACCATGTCGCTCATGGCGTTCAGAGCACCCCAGGCAGTCCCCTTAAACTTGGCGATATCCGGGGCAAAGTAGCAGATCATGTACTCCGTGCGGGCCTTTTCCGCGTTCCGCTTCTCGCGGTCGCTGCTCTCCTCGGTTACGGGGAACATCTCATCCAGAATCTTGGCGATCTCCTCATCCTTGACGGTCTTGTTCGCCAGCTGGTCAGCGTACACGGCCAACTTGTCCATGTACTTGTTTGCCATATCCAGGCACATCCGCGCCTCATGGAGCTTGGTTTGGATGTCGCCAGTATGTCGCACAGACCACGCACGTCTGGCCCCGCTCAGGGCGATGTTCAGGGTGTTGTTGCAAACCACACGAATCGGGGTCATGCAGACGCGAATAGCACCGCTTCCGTCGTGGGTGTTGGAGAAACACAGGTAAGGCTCTGTCTTGTCCCCGACGATCTCCGTATCAGGTAACTTCGCCAACAGCCAGATCTTCTTGCCACCTTGGAGACTTCCAGCCGTCTCGTAGTGAACCTCGCCGTCAATCAGGGAGTCCGTAAAAGCGAACGCTTCCACATTCTGGACAATCTTATAGCGGTCGGTCACGACACCCAGAACAGCGCCATCGCTGCTCCGCACATTGGCCTTGTAGTTGGCGATCTTCGCCCCGCCGCAGACCTGGATGTTCTTCTTGTCCACCGTCCAGTCCAGACCGGCCAGCCGCAGCGCATCGGCGCTGGTGGGAGCCTCCTCCACCATAGTCCCCAGACCGTGCCAGGGCTTCTCACGAACGTACATCATAGTTTCAACATTAGCAGCCATTTTGCAAACCTCCTAAATTTTATGTGGTGATTTTGTTGTGAATACCTACATTGTTATTACAGCGCCGAAATAGCACTTGCTAACCATTGCCATAAACTTTTTCCGCCATTGGCAACAGCTCTTTGCGCCACTTATAAAAATCAGACACGAAACCTACAACCACATCCTGTGGAACTTCGTCATCCTTAATTTCTTTTTCAATGCCGCCGTTGCTATCTTTCCAATCTCCCATACGGACATCCAGATACCAAGAAAGACTTTCTACCTCGGCGTTGAACCACAGCTCATCACAAAGCTGGCAGATAGCCTCCAACGTCCATCCATTCTCTTTGCAGGCCAGCCAGTCATTCTCGGTAAAGCCCATCACGGAACCCACGCTCCCGTGGTAATCTTGGATAGCCCAAGGCAAGCCCTCATCAGTAAACTTCCAGTCCAGCTTGCCATAGCGCCGCTGATACTCAGCCTTGGTTTCCGCAATCTTATCTCTCAAATTGTTCATTTGCGCACCTCCTATTATAATCACAGACAAAATCTATCATTTGCTAACCAGTTTTAATCAATCCAGACATCTTCCACGCCAAAAGAATATCGGATGAACTTTCCACCCACCGCACTAACGGTCACAAGATCAGCCTTATTCATAATCGAAGTCAACATAGCAGTTTCATCTTTATCGAAGGTGGAAACGATTTTTACATCCAAAGAGATCAATGCGTTTCGCTCGTACTTGTTAGGCTTAATCTCTTCCAGTCGCAAAACATCGTCGCACAGCTGCAAAAAGTCGGTCAGCTCTGTCTTGATCTCCTGGTATAGTTTCAGCTTGGCAAAATCTGCACGCTGCCCGTCAAAGTTCTCATTACGTTCTATCATCTCGGCCAATTCCTCCTGGGAATGGATATCAAACGGTTCTTTCATCGCATTTCCTCCTTTACCACACATTCCGCCAGCCAGGAGAATTGACCAGCTCATTCAACTCGGCCTCTTTTCGGTCAGCCTCGTCCTCCTCTCCGTCGTCAGGAAAGCTGGATACGTCCAGATCGTACACATCAGCGTACACATCGGCGTTAGCGTAGATATTCTGAACCAAACCACCCTTGACCTCTACGGCCATCTGCACATCCAAATTGTGCTCCTCAATGCGCCAGGATTCCACATCGTCACCGTCACGGATCACAGCGCCATCCTCGCGGCACTCGCACTCGTCATCGCTATTGTGCTCCTTGGAAGTGTAATCCCAATCTTTGACCGTCTCTTGCCAGTCGGCCCGCATAGCATCCAACGCAGCCTGTTTATCCGTAAACGGCTTCACATTACAGCCCCAGGCAGCATCGGTATCCTGCTCGTGAATCAGAATGTAAATTTTCATAGTTAATTCCTCCTTGTTGTTTTTGTGGCCTATATTGTAATTACAGAGAGAAGAAGATATTTGCTAACCATTCAAATAAAAAAGCCCGCCTTTTTCGGCGGGCTTTTCCATCATGCAACAGCAGAGTACAGACGGGCACGGGAATTAGAGGCTGGTGCATACGACGCTTCGCCATTTGAAAAGACACTGGTACACACAAGCTCCTCAAATCCGTAGCGTTGTGCCAACTTCGCCATCCAGCGGTTGATCTTCCGCACCTCAGCGGCGCACTTCCGATAGGCCACACTCCGGCAGCAATCAAAGTAGTAGTGGCACTCATCGTTGTCGTAGTCGTATTCCATTAAGTCATGCTCAGTATCTACGATAAATTGAACACCGGAATAGTAGCCGTTCTTCATGGACAATTTGTGGAACAAAAGCTCACGGTTAAACTCATCCATCTCGGCGGTGATCTCATCCCAATCCATAGAACAGGCCAAGCTGTCGAACTCATAGCCGCTTTCCAGCTCGTCCGTCTCACAGAACTCGCAGACTTCGCTCTCTATATCCTGAATCGCACCGCACACAGGGCAGCGTTTGACCTCGGCCATATAGTTTTTAGCGAACAGAGGGAAGTCCCTCATTATCTCAAAATTCATAGCGCTCATAGCTCGAACCTCCATCAAAAATTTGTTGTGAAACTCTCTACATTCTATTTACAGCCGAAAATCGGAATCTGCTAACCATAAAGAAAAGTTTTTCAAAAAAGAATGGGGACAGGGTTTAATCCCCATCCCCAAACTGCTCATCTTCAATTTCCTGGAGCATGGAGAAAACCTCGTGGGCGGCGTTCTCCATCTCTTTGATCGACCTGGTGGCATAGGCACATTTTTCTTTCAGTGCATCCGCCTCAGCCGCCAACAGCTCCTGGACAAATTCAAACGCTTCACTCGTGTCATCGTCCATTATCAGGAGCGTATTGTGTTTCCGTTTGATCTCATCAAACTTCTCTTTTGTCATATACATTTCCGTTTCCTCCCTTAAAAATCAAGTCCAGTGATCTTCAAAAGTACATTGTAGAGCACACGATAGTAATCACAGTTGTACGGGTTTTGTGCCGTGGCCTTGAGCTGATACAAAGCATCAGATACGGCCTCGTGAAGTGCCTTAGTATCCTCCACATCGGAACCCAGATCGGACAACTCGATCAGCTTCGCTGCAATGTCATCACAGTCGTAGTAAGCGGCTTCGTGATACTTCTTCAATTCTTCCATATTTCTCCTTGTCCTCCTTTTTTGTTGGCCGATGCCTATTATATTTACAAGCCGATTTGTATTCTTGCTAACCAGTCCAGAAAATAAAATAGGGGAGAGCTAATGCCCTCCCCAAAATTTCAGCTTGCCAGCTCTTTCAACTCATTCCCGTCAAACCTCCTGTTGTACGGCCTGTTTCCACCAACAATCACCATGCAAAATTGCCGATACTCAACGCCGTTGATCTCTTTCAACTCCTCCTCGGAAATCCGATACCAGAAATGCCCACGCTTCGGCGTTTCCTTGTAGTGCTTCAGCATAGCCTCCTGTGCCTGCTCCACCGTGGAGAAGTCCCCGATGTCCATAGGCTTGCCGGTTTTCGTCGATCTCGTCACATGAAATACCTTTTTCATAACGCATCCCCCTTAATAAATCACAATGTCCTTGGTAAATAGCATCCACAGCCCAAGAGGAGCCAGCAGAACCACAGCCGTGGCATCCTGATCTTCTGGAGTTGTGCCAGTAGAACACAGCCACAGCACAAAAGCGCAGATAACCAGCAGCGCCAGTCCCATCAATTTCTGCTCCATCCGCTTACTCAATTTATTTTCCTCCTATCAATATTTGATCTCGATGCGCTTGTTTCCAGCGTCCAGCGCACGGTTCAGCTTATCAGCGATAGCTGTCAGCTGCTCCGATCTCAGAGCCGCCAACGATGCCTCCATACCAGATGTGCGACGGGAATGTGTATTGTAATATTCAGCTGTCAGCTTGATTGCATCCAGCGTCCAGGCCACCTCATTTTTTGTGAACGATTGCATCGTGTCCACCTCCTATTACTATTACACAATGATTTTGTTTGCCGCTAACCACAAAATGAAAAGGCGGGGAATTTTCTCCCCGCCTCCAATCAGTCTTTCGAGCGGTCTCGGAAACTCTTTAAAGCCCATATTTCCGCTCTTTTTCTGTTTCTCTTTTTTCCTCTTCCTCCAAACTCTGTTGGTAATTTTTAATAAATTTCAAAAAAACTATTGACATATGCCCCAAAATGTGCGGGCGCGTTTGGTGACCATAGACGACAGTCACCAAACGCGCCCCTTGTAGTCAGGAATGTGCCCTGTGCCACACCCGCACAGCACTAAAAACTACAAGGAGGCTACCCACTATGATCAAGTACTGGCAGTCCATGCAAGAATACAAGCACTTTCTCAACGAATCCAAAGTCCATTTCGATTCCTCTGAAAGAGTCCGGCTCCATACGGAGCTTTGGAAACCATGGCAGAAACTCCGGCTTTTCGATACCGATAAGGCCATGGAGTTCCTTCTTCCCTTTTACTCTTCCACCGGCAGGCCCGCTAAGAACCAGCCGCAGATCTTGAGATCTTTTATCCTTTTCTTCCTTCTGTGTTCAGAAGGCCTGGCCAAACTCTCTCTTACCCTTTGGGTGGACAGGCTCAGGGGTGACCGCGTCCTCGCCGCGCTTATCGGCTGTACGCCGGATTCCCTTCCCCCGCTTGGCTCCTACTTTGACTTCATGGACAGGCTCTGGGCCGCACCGGCTACGGCCTTATACGCCCGGGATAAACTGCTTCCCGCTTCCCGAAACCGCAAAAAGCCTGATAAGCCCAAAGGCAAGAACCAGAAAGCCCAGGAGACAAAGCCAAAAATCACCGAATTGATCGAAAAACGCCTCATGGATGGAAAGGATATCCCTTTTAACTTCGAGGAACGCCTACAGCAGTTCTTCTACCATGCCGCCGTCCTGCCTTCCATGGCATGCGGCCTCATTCCAGAGGAACACCTTACCGTTTCCGGCGACGGCACCGCCGTACATACCCATGCCTGCCCGCGCGGGCACCACAGGGATGGCTCACCGGAAAACCTGCGGCATTTCTCCGATCCTGATGCAACCTGGGGCTGGGACTGCGACCTGGAAAAATACTATTTTGGCTACACTTTGTTCCAGTTATCCTGTTATAACAGCAAACTTAGGACAGACATCCCGCTGCTCCTGCGTTTCACCAGCGCAAGGCGGCATGATTCGGTCTGCTTCCTTGCTGCTTTCCATGAACTGAAAAAACATATGCCGGCAGTTTCCATTGAAAACATGTGTCTGGACTCCGCAATGGACAATTACCCTACCTACCGGCTCCTCAAAAACGGGAACATACGGGCATTCATCGACCTGAATGACAAATGCGGCCGACCAAAGACAATCCCTGATACCATCACCATTGACAAAGACGGAACACCCTTATGCCAGGAAAAGCTCCGCATGAGGCCCAATGGGTATGACAAATCCACCGGTTATCTCATGTGGCGATGCCCCTATGGGAAGGAGCACTGCTCCAAATGCAAAAACAGCTGCACGGATTCCAAATATGGGAGGGTCGTCAAGACCCGGCCCGAATGGGATATCCGGCTCTACACGGATGTCCCCCGCGGCACAGATGCCTATAAGAAGATCTATAAACAGCGCACCGCCACGGAACGCATCAACAACCGCATCCTCAATGATTACGGACTGCACCGTATGTTCATACATACGAAGGAGCATTATTCTTTCATGACGACCATAATCGGCATCTGCATCCATCTGGATGGCCGCTATAAGCAGCAGATGCAGGCAGCGGCATAGATCATGTCTCCTGCTTCTGGATTCTTTCAGGCCTGTTTTCTGACAGGCTTAAAAGCCATGCCCATTTTTATTCTTTATCTTCTCTGGGCCACTCAGACCTCACGATCATCCATCCCTTATCCCTCTCATTTCTGAAAACCACCCCTTTCCTGCTCATCCGCTATTGTGTTTCCGAGACCGCTCCTTTCAAGTCATCCATATTGTTGCTACCATGCTCGATCTCAAAATTATCTCCAACACGATCACCACCAGGGAACCGATAAATCGGGATGCCTTTTGACTCCTCATACTGGAACCGGCCAATGTACTCGCCGCACTTGATATACAGCGGATACTTCTGCTTTACCAGCTCATAGCACCGGGCCAGTTCCTCACCCAAAGGTTTCTCATACTCGATATAGCCCCATGCGTCGCAGTTGGCATCATAGCACGGCGTCCTCTCATCAAAGTTGACAATCTCCAGAATACGATTGCCAACTGGCTTCGGAAAACTCCCAGGAGTGACCGGACGTTGAGAAGAATAATAACGATAGCTCATAATCGCACCTCCTATTTTTATTACAGCTACGCGCCCACATTTGCTAACCATTCTGAAAAATAAAAACGGGACGCTACTAAATGTGGCGTCCCGTTCAATCAGAAATTCAAGTCCGTGTTGCCCATCCGTTTCTGGTGACAATACCAGTTCAGCATCATCACAAAGTCCCCAGGGGAGATAGTGTACTCACTATCACAGCCTACATTCCCGTCACGGTCAGGAGCTTCCCAGGTTGTGACGCTCACCGGGCCATCCGGTTCGGACTGCTCCAACTTAATTGTTCGTCCATTGTTTACCTTAAACTCCATAGCATCCTCCCATTAAGAAATAATATCTTCGTCCAGATAGACAAACCCAATATGAATAGAATCCATGCAGGCGGTGTTGCCCTCGCCCAGCTTGTCCATCAGCTTTTCCAGCGCCTGCCGCTTATCCTCAGCAGAGATCAGGAACCCACGGCTCCCGCCGTTTGTAAACTGAACCACAATGGAATATTGCGGGATGTAGGCGTCATCATCCTCCTGCCGCCGTTCCTCACGGGTCATGCCATCTACGATATCCTTGCCGCAGGAAGGACAGGAACAGAACGAATCCCCGCCGATCTCCTCATCATCGTCATGTAGCACATCGTTGGAGAACCACTCACCGCAGGCTTCGCACTGGATAATCTTGTGCTGGTCAACGGAATAGTCGTGGCAGCTCTCGCACTCCACATATTCCTTGCCAGGGATGCCAGAATTTACGGTATAAGCCAGATCATCGTTCTCATCGTCCCAAATAGGTTTTCCGCAAGTTTTGCAAATTTTCATTTTGAAACACCTCCTATTTATATTATAGTGGCATAGCCATATTTGCTAACCAGTATCTTAAATTTCAATCCACCAGTCAGGAGCAATATACAAAGCACCATCAAACTCGACCATGCCATAGCTATCCAGCTCATCCCACGGCCACACAATGCGAATTTGTATCCAGACCTTATTTCCACATCCATCAATTACCATTACATCAAAGGTGTCCTTTGAGAATCCCCAGTTGGAAATTTCAACCTGGACTACTTCACGTGTTACCGTTCCATCTGTTAGGAAAACAGATTTTCCGGTGTTCAGAGCTTCCATCACAGTGGTACAAATTTGCTTTGCGTTTTTCATGTTGACACCTCCTATTGTATTTACAAATAATAAAGAAGTTTTGCTAACCAAAGGAAAAGAAAAAAAGGCGGGCCAGTGTTTCCACCAGTCCGCCAAATCTCTATACATCCAACCCGCGACTGAATTTTTCCTGGTCAACCACACAACAGATTGCGCTCATAGCGTCCATATACTCCATAGACTTATCAAACGCCTCTTTATCGTGGTCGCGCTGGTATTTCTCACGCATTGTATCGCTCCACCGCCCATAGAGCATAACTACAACGTCGCGGATATTTTGAAGCTCAATGTTGTTTCTGGTCTTGACTTCCAGAATAGAGTTGATTATCTCCATCTCAGCCGCATTAACGATGCCTCGCTCTGCCGGCGTATATTTGTCCCGCAGTTCCATGATAGCATGATAGTCAGTTTTTGTTGTCATGTTGAACACCTCCATTGATATTACAGCCAAAAATTAACTATTGCTAACCTTTTCCAAAATAAATTTATGACTATGGCATTTACAGCAGTAAAACCGTGTTGAATCAGGGTTTACTTCCAACTCCTTTACAATGCCAGCTTTCCGCTGATACCGGCTTACGCTACCACAGCCCCGACAGATCACTTTGTACTTGTAAACACTATCCACCTCGTCAAAGTTCTCACAACGCTTTGCGTTGCATCCGAACCACAACGCCACCCGTTTCCACACAGCGTCGTGGCCATGGTGATGATTATATGTCAATGTCACATAGGCATGGGCATACTCGTGACGCACGACGTTCAAGATATGTTCCATCGTGCCACGCTCTAAAAGGCGTTTCGCAAAAACCAGTTCCTTGATCTGATACTTTCTCCGCTCGTAGCAGTAACGGCACGATCCCCAGCCCTTCGTCATCCTGGAAGAGATACGCACTGGAATGTTTCTGGTGTCCAGTCCAGAAATTTTATCCAGCCGACGCATTTCATCATATATAATGTTCATGTCCATACTGACACCTCCCATTACTATTACATGGAGCATTGAATATTTGCTAACCGGCAAAATAAAAAACGGGGAGAGGTTTTATCCTCTCCCCGCCATCTCATGCGGTGATCTGCGCACGCTCCGTATCGGCTTTGGCTTTCCGCCTCTGCAAGTCCATCAGCCGCTCGTTCTCCATGTCCCGCGCCTCCTTGCGGGCCTTCGCAGCCCTCGCCGCCCACCGGCTCGCCCGCTTGGGGTCGCGGTGGAGCGCCCTGGCCTTGGCCGTCTGCTCCTCGCCCCAGCTCGGTACACCAGCGGCGCGGTGGCGGCGGTACTCCGCCTTGGTGATCTCCACAGAGTTGTCCAGCACGGCGGCACCGGTCTTGTCCACGTGCGCAACGTACTTCTTACCGTTCCGCTCACCGATCATGTAAATCTTGCTCATCTTGTAGCCCTCCGTTTTATGATTTTTTATTTGGGATGCCTCCCATTATAAATAACAATAGGGGAGACGGTCTTGCTAACCATCTCCCCTAATTTTTATTTTTCCTCACACCAAGGCATCTTACGGCAAGTGCTCTTATAGTGCTGCTTCATCCACACATCTCCAATCTGAAGAAATTTCGCCAGCCGTTCTTTATCGCCCCGATTCATCCAACACGTATAATTTTTATTGTCCCAGCGACCGTTGTGGCGCTCCTTGCGCTGCATAGACTTCACAGCGGCGATCAACAGAGTCTGGTCAATGTCCAGCATAGCACAGATGTCCGCCAGAATCCGAGAACTTCGGGCAGACCGCTCAGACAGCTCGCCCAGCCGATATGCCTCCGAACCGCCCAGCGACGGAATCCACAGCATCGTATCAGGCATATAGCCCTTTGCCTTGCGGATTTCCAGATTGTACCTTCTAACCTCTTCCTCCGCTTCCAGCAAATCACAAACGATGCCAACCAGCTTTTCAATATCGTACATAACAGATACCTCCGTCAAAAATTTGTGGCCTCTATTCTTATTACAGCGCTTCCTATGTATTTGCTAACCACTCAGATCCATTCAGGAAAACGAAACGGCGTCCCGCTCCCAGGCTTGTCAATGTCAATAGAGAATTTGACCACCCTTGTTTCCTTGAACTGCTTTAGCAGACCGTTCCGTAGGGCGGCAAACTCCGCATAGTCCTCGACGGTAAAAGCACCATTGTCGATCATCTCCTGCTGAGACACCACCCAGCCGCTTCCAGATAAAAGGCTATCCATTTTTAGATTGTCTGAAATATAAACCAGCGAATCGTCCGAATTGTCATAATGGCCCGCATTATCATAGTTTTCCCGCTTGCCCAGATAGACACGCTTCACACCTTGTCCCCAGGGCTTGTCTCGATCAAACTGGCACAGCGAAACATATCCTTCATAATTGCTCATAATCGCCGCCTGAAATTCCACGATCTTCTTCATGCCAAACCTCCTTGTATGTGATGGGTTGAATTTTCAATAATTCTTCAATCGTCCCGCACCTCAGAATCTCTTGATTTTTCGCCTCAATCTCTTTGGCCTCTGCCTCAGTGATTTCTCGGCCTCCGACAAAATATTGTTTCAATACCTCGCCTCCTATTTGTTATTACAGCCGATTATCTGCATTTGCTAACCATAAAATAAGTTTTGGCCGAGATTTCTCTCGGCCTCCACTATTTTAATAGTTGGCTTCCCGCATATACTCCCGTCTTGCGGCCCAGTACGCTTTTCTTTGTGTCTCCGTAAAATTCAGCTCATCAAAATACTGGTCAACCTCGTTATCATCGTGGCCGTGATACTGGATGTTTCCAAACGCCCCCAGGGTATCATAGTCCGCCTGCCAGTTGATTGCGTACTCATGGTTTGCCATCTCGTACTTAAAAGCGGATTTCCAATAGTCAAAATTGTCATCTACAGCGTTCCGCACCGCTTCCAGCAACTCGAAAAGCGCATTGTGTTCCTGCACAAACTCGGCGTTGGTATAGTAGGCGAAACAGATAGGGTTGAAAATCATCTTGTCGATCTCTTTCTTCCGTTCCGCTCGCTCCTGTTCCGTACCACCGCCAGCGCAGAACATGGAGATGTGATCCTCCTGCATCCCGTAGTAGTTCCGCAGATAATACTCACGGCGATGGTAGTCGGTATAGTCCGATAGGGGAGCGGCAATCTCCTTCGGTGTAAAGAGAATGTCCTGCATCTTCTGCAAATACACCTCCCGCAACTGCTCCTGTGTCGCTTTTCTCCACTTGTGATGCAACTCGTAGTCGTTCGCATAGTAGATGTGATGTCCGTTCTTGAACACCAGACAGCTATATCCGAAGTAGCCGCCGAAGTCCACCAAGTAAATCGTATGTCCTTTTACATCCAGCGTTTCCAGCGCAATAGCAGCGGCCTCCGCCTCCGTCATGGCCTGGATGTCGTCGATCATGTATTCTTTCATTGTCATGCCTCCGTTCTGTATTTTGTGGCGTGGGCTTTTGGCCTGCCGCAGATGTTTCAGCGGCTCCACGCTTGTCCTATTCTTATTACAGAATAAAACAGCTTAGGTATCCTTCACCTCGACGATAACATTCAGTTTCTTCCCGTTATGCTCAAAACAGTACATACCATCCAGACGGTCATCAACCTCGGTACAGCAGCACTCACAACCGTTCAAGAATAAAACGCCCTCGCACCACAGTGGATCTCCGTCACCAGATGAACACACTTTGATATCAGCCTCGTATCCGTTGCCCATATCTACCGTCCACGACTCGACCGTTGCGTATCTCTGGATGCCGTTTTTCTCATAATCCACAGTATCGGCCTGCATTAGCCCGTTGTACTTCCAGACTTTTTCATCCTGGATGAAAAGAGTTTTGTTTATGCTCATTTGTAGCACCTCCTATTATAAATACAGAATAAAGCGTATATTTGCTAACCACTACAAAAAAAAGATGCTGGAGATTTCTCCCCAGCATCCACCGCATTTATCTGATCTGTTCATCCTCAACTATCTTTAATAATGTTATTCAACTCATCCCTCAGCTTGCGGGCACAGCACTCACACAAGGTAATCTCTCCGTCATGCGAATCACACGCCCAGAAAACCTTCAGCGCTCCATCGTGGGACACTTCCACAGCAGCCTCAGCATCACAAACCACACAGTAGTAACTGCCCTTCGGAACACGCACAACTTTCATTATGTATACCTCCAAAAAAAATAAAGTGTTATTTTGTGGCCTCTATTCTTATTACAACTCCAAAATAGACTTTGCTAACCACAAAAAAAAGAAAGCGGGAATACTCCCGCCGCAAGTGTTAAACTGCCAGGCTAATCTTGATTGCATTATCCACACGTTCCTGCGTCCGCCCGTCAATCTGTCCCAGATAATTTCCAAGCCTCCGCTTATCAATAGTCCGTATCTGTTCCAGCTCCGCAAAAGATGACCGCTGCAAGCAATCCAACATAACGTGCGTCGGAAACCTCGCCTTGTGCATCTGGCTACTAATTGGGGCGATGATAACGGTAGGTGCATGGTAATTCCCTTTATCATTCTGAATCACCAACACTGGCCTAAATCCACCTTGCTCGCATCCCTCCGTTGCGGCTGAAAGATCGGCCATGTAGATGTCTCCACGTTTGATTGCCATTATGTAGCCTCCTCTCAGATCACATTGAATTGCACTCGCGGGCGCTCAATCCTATTGCACCAGCTATCCGCGTGCGCCTCGTCCGCTGCCTGCATCTTCGGGATATACGCTCCATCGTCCACCTCGAAAATAGCAATCCAGCCGTCATTCATGGTAGCAAAAGCGTAGTCGATCCCGTTGAAGTGCTTCCGCACCACATTCCCCGTTCCGTTCTCTGAAACCCACTTGTCAAATCCATTCCTATCCAGCATTATGTAGCCCTCCTTTTTTTGGGATGTCTCCCGTTCTATTGATATAACAGCGAAAAATTCACCCATGCTAACCGTTCCAAAAAACTTTTTTTTGCCGTTCGTAAAACAGAAAAACGGCGGAAGGGTGTCCTTTCCGCCGTTCCATGTTATCCGTTACACCTCCCTATAAACGCAACCCGTCCAAACCTGCTCCGTTGTTCCAGGGCATCCGTCAACCACTCGTCCAAGCCGCTTGCAATGCCAGCAAATTCCATTGAGCTTTTCCAGCCCGCCCAGCCAATCCACAGACCGAATATAGTCACAGATGTCCGAATTATAGTCTTGCTCCAGAATGTACTTGCAAAGCGCCTCCTGAACGTCCGCATTTTTTCTGCTGTCCATCGCCCGCATGATCTCGCCGCCTATGTAGTATCCGAAAACTGACGCCTCTTTCATGCAGTAGTTGTAGAAGTCTTTTGCGTTGTACGGCTCGCCGTCTTTACGGTCAAGAATCCTATCCACAATCATTTTGAATACCTCCATTGATTTTCGTTGTGGCCTCTGTTATAATTACAGCCGAAAAGATACACTTGCTAACCAGAGGAGAAAAGAAAATGAAAAGATTTTTTTATGCTTTATTATCCGTCTTGCTCCTGTTTGGCCTGGTGGGATGCTCCAGCGCTGAATCTCTGAATGAGAAAGAGAAATTTGTATGTGATGCAATTTCCGACAATCTCCAAAATGTCACCAGCATAGAAGTCCAAAGCGGCACGGTATCCGATGATAGAGCCTATTTGACGATCTCATATATTGATGAATCCGGCGAAACGATAACCGGCCAGTATAAAGTGACAGCCTCCGCCGTTACGGATATATCAACCATAGACGAAAAGCCGACAACACTTGCCCGCTATCTTGAAATGTCCACCATGACCAGCGATGATTTTGACTATTCCAAAATTTCCGCATATCTGAACGGCGAGAAATGAAAAAGCGGCGGG
>OFFK01001743.1_pt1 | contig 14469 bp, 17 predicted proteins | sample 1521361 | NCBI WGS metagenome assembly OFFK01 (sample SAMEA3504096, study PRJEB24116) | mouse gut metagenome | biome: mouse gut; feature: mouse-associated habitat; material: faeces | place: Denmark | collected 2011
TGAGCAAGAAAGATTTACGGCTCCAAGCGCATTTGACAACGAACCATATCGCCAATATGGGCAAGGGGGAGCATATCTCCATGCCGACCCTTATCAAGATTTGTGAAACACTGAACTGCGATATTTCTGATGTGATTGCGCTGGTGCCGGACGATGACCCGTAAGAGAAATCTGATGAACTCTTGGATAGCCGCAGAAAAGAAAGCAGAGGCAAACATGACAAATAAGATTTTACTGGTCGATGATGAAAAGGATATTGTAGATTTGGTGGAAGAAGTTTTGCAGAGAGAGGGATTCCAGTCCATTCAAAAGGCGTTTACCGGCAAGGAGGCGGTCAACCTCTGTCAGCAATTCCAGCCTGAAGTAGTCGTGCTGGATATTATGCTGCCTGATATGGACGGGTTGGAGGTATGCCGGAAAATTCGGGAGTTTTCCTACTGCTCCATCCTCTTTCTTTCCTCAAAAAGTGATGATGTTGATAAAATCCTTGGCTTGTCCAGCGGCGGGGATGATTATATCACAAAGCCATTCAGCCCGCGTGAAGTGGCGTTTCGGGTCAAGGCCCAGCTTCGCCGCCAGCAGTATCAAGCCGCACAGCCAATAAACGGGCAAGCCTGCCTGATAGCCGGGCCGCTTACACTGGATAAAGAAAGCTGTCGGCTCTACAAAAACGGGAAAGAAATTGGTTTGACTGGCCGGGAATTTTTGCTGCTGTCTTATCTCATGGAAAACGCGGATAAGATCATCAGTAAGGAGCGCCTCTATGAGCAGGTATGGGGTGAGTACAGCAGCATTTGTGATAATACGATCATGGTGCATATCCGACACCTGCGGGAGAAAATCGAAGATACGCCATCCGACCCGCAGCAGCTTATTACAGTAAAAGGGCTGGGGTATAAACTCAAAAAGAGGATTTACTAAATGAAGCAATCAGGCTATCGCACAGTATTTCATATCTACTCGATTTTTTTCCTGTCTCTGTTGGGGACGCTTTTGCTGGCCGGTTGGCTTTTCTTCCTGACGGTTTCCATTCAGGCCCCGGATGGCACGAGAGCAAGAAGCGACTGGCCTAAAGCGTTTACAGAGGATTTTCGGCAGCAGGTGATTTTTATAGATGGTCTGCCGCAGATCAAGCAGGCGGGGATGGCGCTGTTACAGGAAAACACAGCAGGCATTCAGGTTTTAGACACATCCGGCTATGAGGTCTACAGCTATCAAAAGCCGGAACAGGCCCGCAGCGTATATTCTAATGCGGAATTGCTGCGGCTGATTCAATCGGGTCATGCTGGGGACAGCAATCTAACTGCTTTTGGCGGCATCGTATCCAACGATGGAAAAGAGTATGTCTATATCCTGTATTTTCCCGTGAATGTTGCTAAAATCACGATGTATGTCAACGGAGAGCGGTTCGCAGGCGGCAAGGCTGTTGTTTTGCCGGTTCTGCTGGCGCTTCTGGTGATTATCCTGGTTTTGGGCATTCTCTACGGCCTCCTTACATCCAGAGCAATCAAACGCCTGACAACCGCTATCCATGAAATATCCGCTCGAAGTTATCTCCCTGTCCAAAATCAGGGCGTGTTCCATGACTTGTATGGAAGTCTGAATACCCTTGACGCGGAGATTAGAGCCAGTGATGGTCTGCGGGCACAGACAGATACCATGCGTAAGGAGTGGATCGCCAACATTACCCACGACTTAAAAACACCGCTCTCTCCCATCAAAGGCTATGCGGAAATGCTTCAAGAAGATGGCAGTGTCACACCCGAACAATGTAGGCGATATGCAGGGATTACCCTCAAAAATGTTTCTTTAATAGAAACGCTGATTGACGATTTGAAACTGACCTATCAATTAGAAAGCGGGATGCTCCCAGTCAGCCGTGAGGAACAAGATATTGTCCGCTTTATGAGAGAACTGGCGATTGATATTTTGAACACCCCAGAATATGAAGATCGTACCATTCATTTTGAAACCGAGGAGGCGGATTTCCTATATTCATTTGACCAAACCCTTTTGACAAGAGCCTTTCGGAATTTAATCATCAATGCCTTTGTGCATGGGGAAGCGGATACCGAAGTTAATCTGCGTGTATCAGCATCCAATACTGCGCTGAATATTTCTGTTGCGGATAACGGAAAGGGCATAGAGCTGGAAGCGGCGGAGCATCTTTTTGACCGTTATTACCGGGGGACAAGCACACAGCAGCGGCCAGAGGGCAGCGGCCTGGGCCTGACGATTGCCAAGAGCGTCATTGAACTGCATGGCGGCACGATTTCAGTCTCCAGTGCGCCAAACAGGGGGACAGCTTTTTATATTGAATTTCCACGCAGTTAAGGTTAATTAAGGTTGCCTGAAAATTGGATTAAGGTTGGTAGTCTATCATGGTTTTCGTGATAGCTGCCAACCTTTTTCTTATGTGGGAGGTGAGCGTATGAAAGGAAAAGTGAAAAGCGCTATTCCCTGCTGCTGACGGCAGCCGTGTCGATCTGTGCCTGTTTTCTCTTTACGGCCCTGCTGCTCCGTCCACAGCCGCTGCACATTGGCTCGGTTGATCTTGATACCGCTGCGGACGGTTCCTATATCGGCGTATGCCAAAATAAACTTCTCTTTGCTGTGGTAAAAGTTGAGGTACAAAACCACGAAATTACCGGTGTTGAGGTTGTGGAGCATAAGGACGCCTATATGGAGCAGGCGGAACAAATCGCCGGGGCCGTTTGCTCCGAACAATCGTTAGAGGTCGATGCGGTATCCGGTGCTACGCTTACCAGTGATACCATACTGAAAGCTATCGAGAACGCATTGGAGGATGCCGCCTCCAATAGAAAGTAGGTATATTTTGAAAATTATATGGAAGTACATCTTCACCAACGTCAAAGAGCGGAAAATGCGAACCGCTGTTATGCTGTTGTCTATTTTGCTCTCTACAACTTTGCTGTTTGTCTCATTTTCGATTGGCGCGTCGTATGAAAGCGCCCAGCGAAAAATGGCGCGGGGCATGGCGGGCAGCGCGACGCTCTCCATTACAGCAGCAGAGGGGAAAATACGCGCCGACATTCTGCCAAACTCCGCTTCCATCCGCGCCAGCGTCGGAATACTGGAGGGGTCGGCGCTCTACCATGAAAACGGCTACTATGAAACGGTTGATTTGATTGCGGCTGATTTGACCGGCCTGAATGAGATCAATCCGCCCCGGCTGGTAAACGGCGGGGAGATTACAGAGTTTACCGGAAATCAAGTGATTCTGCCAGACCGTTTTACTTCAAAATATGGAATCGAACAGGGGGACACCATTACGCTGCGCATCGGCGGACAGCCGGTTTCTCTGGAAGTGGCCGAAATCGCCGCCTATGACACGGTTTTTCTGCGGCATACGAGAGGCGCGACCGCCCTTTTGCCGGTTGTAACGCTGTCCGGTCTGCTGGGTCAGACAGACGGCTATACAAAAATTTTGGTGGAGCCTGCTGACGGCGTTTCCACCTCCGCACTGAAAAATGAGCTGACAGCCGCCTTGCCGGACAGTCAATATCGGGTGTCCGAGGTGGTAAATGAAGCGCAGATTGCCGCAGATGCCCGGCAGAAGTCCATGCCATTTTTCTTAATCAGCTTCTTTTCCCTGACCATGAGCGTTTTTATCATTTACAGCAGCTATAAGGTCATTACGTTAGACCGTCTGCCGGTGATCGGCACATTCCGCAGCATTGGAGCAACACAGGAAGCCGTCACCCGGATTCTTCTTCTGGAAAGCGCCCTGTATGGGGTCATGGGCGGAGCGGCCGGTATTCCGGTGGGTGCGCTGGTTTTGAAACTGATTTTACAGGGAATGGGACAGTCTCTCTCCCAAGGGATAGAAATTCCGGTGGTCATTTCCCCATTCAGCATGATTTCCTCCTTTGCGGTCGCATTGGGTGTATCCCTGCTCTCCGCATGGCTTCCGGTCAAGAGGGCAAGCCGGTTGCCAGTTAAAGACGTGGTGCTTGGCAGCGTGGAGGAAAAACACATTCCCCGCCGCTTTATTGTCGGGACTGGCGTTCTGCTGTTTGCGGTTTCGCTGGTACTTCCTAAGCTGGCCTCCGGGAATATGTTGTATCTGGCTGGCGGATTTTCTTTGCTGGGACTGATTGCGGCTGCCATCCTGATCGTTCCGCTTCTCACCAATCTGCTTTCTATGGGCCTGGAACGTCTTTACGGCATATTCCTGGGAAACGAAGGCCGGCTTGCCGCCCGGAATATGCGGGATAACAAAAATATCGCGCAAAATATCACGCTGCTGTTTATCAGTATTTCCGCCGTGATCGCCATTACCGTTGTGGGCGATTTTGTGACCACCTACGTCAGCGACGTGTTCAACGGGGCCGAATTACAGGGGTTTGCGGATGGACGCATGGAGCCGGAATTTGTGGAACAGGTCAGAGGGATGGACGGCATCGAAAAGATACTGCCAATCTATGTGTACCAAAATCAAATCCAGGCCAATGGTATCATCCTGAGCCGCCTGGAGGCAACCGACAATCTGGAGTGGTACAGCTCCATGCTGGCGCTTCATTATGCGGAAAGCAATATGAAAGAGCAGGCAATCTCGGCCTTTACCGAAGAAAGAGCGGTTCTATTGAGTGAGAACTGCATAGAGCGCATCGGCCTTGCGGTAGGTGATACGCTGACTTTGACAAATGGCACTGAGAATTACGACTATTTGGTGGCAGGCAGCTTTAAGTCACGGGCTACGGATGTAGAAGCAATTATTCCAGCCTCCTGTGTGGTTTCCGATTTTGGAGCCTCCATCTAACATTTCCTTGCCTACACCGCCGCAGACCCGGACGCTATCATGGTGCAACTCCGTGACCTGTTCGGTGAGACTTCAAATTGGAGCCGTACCGTAGAGGAATTTAACGCGGATGCCCTGTCCACGGTGGGCGCTTTCTTACAGCCCATGCACAGCATGACCTGGTTTATTCTGCTGCTTGCGGCAGTTGGCGTCATCAATAATCTGCTGATTAACTATCTGCAAAAGCGGCGGAGTATCGCAATGTATAAATCCGTTGGCCTTTCTAACCGTCAGAACATGAAAATGACGCTGATCGAGGGCTTTTCTTCCGGTTTGGCCGGTGCTGCGATTGCGGTTTTCGTTTCCTATATGGAGATTCAAACGATATTTCTTGTCGCTGGCCCCAAAATCTCAACCGTGCCGGAATTGAACGCCAATTTATTCCTGGCTGCTGGCGGTATGGGGATTCTGGTTACGCTGCTGGGTTCGGCTGTCCCAATTTTCAAGAGCCGCAGTATGAAGCTGGTGGAAGAAATCAAGTTTGAATAAGGAGGATGTGTAAATGAAGCAATCAACAGGCGGGGTTGCCGTGGAGGGACGGCATATCATCAAAAATTTCCGCATTGGCAATACACCGACAAAGGTTCTGAAAGACATTTCCTTACAGGTCATGCAGGGGGAATTTGTCTCCATCATGGGGCCGTCTGATTCCGGGAAAAGCACGCTGCTCTATATTCTCGGCGGCTTGGACACGCCGACCAGCGGTCATGTTCTGCTGAATGGTACGGATATTTCCCGTTTCGGGGATGAAAAAATGAGCCGCATCCGGCGGCAGAAAATCGGCTTTGTCTTTCAGTTTTACAACCTCATTCCCAACCTGAATGTAGAGGAAAATATCATGCTTCCCCTGCTGCTGGACGGAAAAAAGATGGGTGGATATAGAAAGCAGTTGGAACAGATTTTGGAGATCGTAGGGTTATCTGACCGCCGGAGGCATACGCCCCGTGAATTGTCTGGCGGGCAGCAGCAGCGTGTAGCCATCGCCCGCGCCCTGGCAAGCGAGGCCCCGGTGATTCTGGCTGACGAGCCTACCGGCAATCTTGACGAGGACACCGCCCAGGACATCACGGAAATTCTCAAAGAGAGCGCCCACAAGATGAACAAGTGTGTGGTGGTCGTTACCCACTCCAATGAGCTGGCGAAGCAGGCCGATGTGGTGTTCCGGCTGAAAAAAGGTGAGCTGCAGGTGCTGGAGCGTACTCAGGATGGAAACGCCCAACCCCAATGCCGCAGAAACAATGCTCCCCGCAACGAGAGGAGGGCAAGATGATGGACGAGTTTTCTAAGCCCTCCAAAAAGGGCAGCATCCTCGCTGTGGCCTGCTACGTTTTTGCTGTGGTGCTGTTGATTACGGCCTTTATTTCCTTGGCGGCTTGTCATCAAAACATTTCCCGGCAGCTTGAGCAGGGCGTCCCTGTGCAGGGAAATGAACTGGCCATTGTGAATCTCTACTTAACAAGCTGTGTGCAGTATTTTGCCTTTGCCGCCGCCATGGTGTTTTGCGGCAAGGCTGCCCGCAGGGGGCTGGCAATCCAGAGCGAAGCGCCAGTACAGGTCACGTCCTATATGCTCAACGCCTCGGCAGAGGCCATCGGTCCCGATTATGCCGAGGAAGTTAAACCAGAGGATGAAGATACGGATTTTGAGGCTTGGGGATTCCGGGAAAAGGAAGAATAAAAAAGACACGCCGGCGGACTTGCAAAGCAGCAGGCCCTCGGCCATGTCTTGAAAACAGGAGAATGGAGGTGATTCCCATGCAGCAAACAGAGTGGATTGTCCCGTCTACGGGAATAAAACCCGTGACCGAATAGGGAGGATACGGTTTTGCTCAATTATCCTTTCTACTGCCCAAAATGTAAACGAGAGAGCTTGAGCCAGGCAAAACAATTACATATTGTTGTCATCAAAGAGCCAGACGCATAGACGCAGAGCCGATGAACCCATGAGCATTCCCACGGACATCGGCTTTTTTCACTCTCTGGGCTGGCTGTCTAATGCTGCCTTAACTGTGGCTTTGATGATCTGCATAGAACGCTCGTCGCAGTTATACAGCATCCGGACAAGGTTTTCCATTTCGGAATCCTCAATCTGCTTTTCTGGGAAGAAAATCCGATCGGGTAAAATGGACAGCTCCCGAATTAGCTTATAGAGGATGTCGTAGCTGGGCTTTTTGCCTTCGTTCTCGATACAATATATAAATCTCTCAGTTACTCCGACCTTGGCAGCCAGATCTTCGACCGTAATATCTGCTTTCATGCGGGCGTTCTTGATGATCTCACCAAGTGTTTCATGTTGATTCTGCACTTTCAGTTCACCTCTCTTTCTATTTTACGGATTTATGCCAGATTTATAATGGCATAGTAGTTCAAATTTTAGAGAACTGACAGTGCGGAAGAAAGTGAATTGACACGAATCGTATAGATGGCCCTGCCAATAAAAAAAACGAGGTTTTGGCAGGGTGGTTTGTCATGCCCATCCCTCCAGACCACGTTTTGGCCTGGAGGGATATTTCATGCGTTGGTCATCCTTCGCACCGCTGCTTATTAGAAGCAGCGAGTATGATTCTATGTCGTAGGCCGCCTGCTTGACGGTGTACGGTCAAAAAAACTTCCCGTTTTTCAACGGGATACTATGCCCTTCTCACTGAACTATCATGCCATGATTTACACGAACTAAAAAGAAACGTACTTGCCGTTTGGGGTAATACCCCATTCTGCAGGTGCGTTTTTCTATATAGAGGAACCCCGTTCCCACGTTGTAGGGGCCGCCGGCCAGTCTGAATTTCTCGCAATTCAGACTGATCGGAGGTAAAACAGCGTGGACGCTGATAAAAAAAGAATATGGATTCGTGGCCAATATGTTGAGGTCACGGATGAAGTGTACCGGGCCTATATGCAGGGCGACCGGAAAATGCGCTATTTTGAGAACGATTTGAAAACCGAGCGGTCTGTTCTCGGAAAGGAGGGCCAAGTGGTGCAGATCATCCCCAGCCGCGAAGATTCTTTGGACCGGCTGGTGGATGAAAATGCCCAGCAATTCTCCAACGAGCAGGAAAGTGTGGAAAGCGTGGTGCTTCACAAGCTGGAAGCGGACAGGCTACATACCGCGCTTTCCCTGCTGGCTCCAGAGGAACGTGCGCTGATCCAGGCACTGTTCTTTGAGGAAAAGACAGAACGGCAATATGCAGACGAGCTTGGCATGTACCGCAATGCTGTTCATGTTCGGAAAATGAAGGTCCTTAAAAAGCTCAGGGCTTTGTTGGAAGGCTCCATAGAGAAACCCTGATTATCCCAAAGAGCCTATAAATACGGGAAAATCCCTGAACCAGCTACCCCTGCCGGGGATTTTGCTTGTTGGGGAATATCCCCGAACCCCTGTTCTCGTCCGACAAGTTTACAATTCATCTATTCCTAAAAGTGGCCCGTCATAGTATAATGAAGTCGGCAACACTATTTGTTTTGAAAACGAGAAAAATCCACTGATTTCTGTGGTTGCAACCGCCCGTTGCGGAAAAGAAACCGCAATTTGGTGGTGTGCTATCGGTAAAAATCGTATACTGGTAGCGAAAGGAGGACACCGATATGACCTTCGGGGAAAAAATACAAAAGCTGAGGAAAGAAGCTGGACTATCACAGGAGGACCTATCCTACCAGTTGGGCGTATCCAGACAGGCTATCAGCAAATGGGAGCGTGACAACGGCTACCCGGAAACAGAAAAGATTGTTCGCATGAGTAAAATTTTTAATGTGACACTTGACTATTTATTGAATGATGAGGGTACACAGACACCAGAACCTGCTGCGGAACAAGGAATATATGTAAGCCGGGAAATGGCAGATGGTTTCCTTTTGTATCAAAACGGAAATATCTTAAAATTGCGATTGCCATAGGTGTCATGGTTGGAAGTCTTGCACTCTCGTTTATGCTTTCGGATATTTCCATGCTTCTGTTTATGCTGATATTGATTGCGGGGATTGTTCTCCTATTCTCTGTCAAATTAACAGATAATCCATATAGAAAACTCTGGAAGGAGCCACTACTATTTGACAAGACCGTAAAGGCGGAATTAAATACAGTATACGCAGAGAAAAAGAAATTCCTTCAACTATTTAACTTAATCGGAATTGCCTTAATTGCATTGGGCTTTCTGTTTTTACCCTTAATTGTTCCGGCAGAATTACTCTTTGCAGATACGATTGCTTTAGCTGTGGGAATGATTGTTGCAGGAATTGGAACATTTTTATGTATTTATATGTCTGGCCTTGTTCGTGCCTATCGGCTATTGATTATGAATGAAGCCTATCAGCAGAAAAGAATGTGAGGATATTATGAAAAAAATATTGGTTACATTAGTGGCAATACTGGCACTCCTTTGTGGCTGTCAAGCCAACGAAAATACAAATGCTTCCGATTATGGAGATGATATTTCAAAGGCGCAGGAAATAGCTGTTATCTCTCCTGATACAGCGGAAATAGAAGATTTTGTTTCGGCGCTGGATTTAGACCAATGGGAATTAAAAACGCTGCCAGATGAAGCGTCTGAAATTGGTTCTTTTGGATTAGCACAAGAGGAAACAATCAAACTGGGGCAGACGGACACCGATGGAACGCTATATGATATTGCTGCCATCACCCTATACAATGGAGCTTATATCAGTTTTGAAATTGGCGGGTTCGATATGACTTTTGAAGTGAGTGAGGACACGGCTGATTATTTGAATGGATATTTTGAATAACATTGGTTGGAATGGCAGTAGGTACTACGATGAATTCCGTTAGTTAGAGAAGGAGGATTCGTGGGGGTCATCATCTGGCCACCTTAACTTGTACTTTCAAAACTGAATACCAGTCGCCCACCGGCGGCACCACCGAGCAGGAAATCTTGAAACAGGTTCCCTGCTTTTCTTATGCCGTTTTCAAGAAAGAGGACTGCTGATGGAGCAGCTCCGCACCATTGATAAAAGAAGGCTGGAAACGTACATCGGACATCTGGAGGAACAGCATATTCGCCGGCTCAACCGCGCCCTGGCTGTCAGTGTGGGATTGATCGAAGAAACACCGAAAAACTTAATCATGTGCCTTTGCCCGGCCTGTGCCAACAATTTCTATGGTACAGGCTCTTATTATTTGCGCCGGGTCCACCCTGGCGGGGTGGAAAAGGACATCTGCACCTACTGCGGCCAGCGGCCCGGTTTTGATTATGAAGTGGTCAAGCGGCACCAATGAGCAGAGAGCAGCCTATGGAGATCGTATTCCACACCGGGAAAGACAGCGAACAATCCCTGCGCCAGTTCACTGAGAAACGTGCCGAGTTCCTCGCCCGTGAATTGCGGGATCTGGACACGGAAGAAATTAAGACATTAGTTTCCGCCTTGAAAACGGACAATCGCACCTTTGAACAAGAATAAGAGTGCTCCTATAATCATAGCGCAAGGGGCAGGCTGTAATATCTGCCCCGGGAAGGAGAATACCAAGCTTTGAGAAGAAAAAGTAGAATCAAATTTGATAATGACGACAGAGGCGTTGCAGTTTATACGAGAAAATCCAGGCTCACCAATAAAGGCGACAGCATAGGCGTTCAATTCAAACAGAGCGCCGACTATGCTACCAGCCAGCTTTCCTTACCAGAGGATTATGATTTTTTGAAGTATGAAGATAAGGGTCTGAGTGGTTACTACTCTGATCGTCCCGATTTTCAAAGACTCCTGCATGACATAGAAATGGGAAAGATTCGAGCCGTGGCTTGTTACAAGCTGGATCGAATCAGCCGAAAGACTTCTGATTTGATGAAACTGCTGGAATTTTTTGAGCGGTATAATGTGGCCCTCCTTGTTTGTTCCAACAACATCAACACCCAAATCAGCACCTCGAAAATTATCATTCAGGTACTGGCGATCATTGCTGAGTTTGAACGTGACATTCTTACAGAACGCATACAGGATAACCTGATGGAGTTGGCCAAAGATGGCCGATGGATGGGTGGCACTACACCCACGGGATTTACTGCTCAGCGTATTTCCACTGGAAGTGGTCGTAATAAAAATGCCATCAGCTTCCTTGTTCCCATTCCAGAGGAAAAACAGTTGGTACAAAAGCTCTTTTCTTACTTCCTAAAAACTCGCTCTCTCAATGCTACAGCCAAGGAGTTAAACGAGGAATACACAACTAAAAACGGAGCACAATTTACAGTGCTCGCCGTAAAAGACATCTTGAAAAATCCCATATACTGCACAGCCGATGAGAGAGCATATAATTACTTTCTGGAGAATGGAGCAAACCTGTTTGGGGATATCCGAGAATTCAACGGTGAGCACGGTATCTCGGCCTACAACAAAACGGATCAGTACAAAATCGAAGATGACAATTCGACCTTTATGCACCCACGTTTTGTAACAGGTAAAGAGGACAAGCCGATTGAAGCATGGATTGTATCGGTGGGAAAACATGAAGGGATTATTCCTTCCTCCACTTGGATTGATGCCCAAGGACTTTTGAAAGCGATTGCGGAGAGATACAACAGACCTCATCGCAAAACAAATGCCTTGCTTTCCGGTGTGCTGTATTGTCCTTTGTGCGGTAAACCACTGCGGGTAGTTCCGGAATCCAATCGTTGGAGTAATGGAAAGCCTCGCTTTAAGTATGTTTGCCCTGGCTTTCGCAAAAAGACCTGTACGTTTAAGGCTGTTGATGGAGTCCAAATGGACGAGTTTATTGTTGAGCAGCTTTCAAAACTCAGCGACCAGAAAAATCCTTATTATTATGAGCTTGCAAGCACAAAGTTTACTCATTTGCTTCGTGCAGATACAGGCGCACTTAAGTATCAGGAAACAGAAAAAGCGGTCGAACAAATCAAAAGCGAAATTGCGGCACAAGTGCGGAATATGCGTCAGGCAGACGCCAATATCCGCAAGTATATCCAAGAAGATATAGAGGAACTCTCTAAAGAGTTAGAGAAGAAGGAACAAATCCTCATTCGCTTACGGCAAGAAAAGAACGGTGACGCCCATATGACAGAAGAAATTGCTGATATGAAGAAGCGGTTACTTTCATTCCGTGCCTTTGCCGATGGAGCTACACCCGAAGTATTGGTTACACTCATCCAAACGCTTGTCGAGAGGATTTATATCGTGTACGATAACGATATAGCCAAATGCCACGTTTTCGTTAAAGGCTGTGCTGCCGAGGAGTATTCGGATCTCCTCGGCCCAGCCGATTACATAAGTATATGCGCAGTATTTTCACTGCCTGCCACAGTGTGTGATTGTGATAGGTATAGAGAAAGCTACGTGGTTTATATGGTGTCATACAAGAATTGGAAGAATTAGCCAAGCAAAAAAGTGCTAAGTATATGGTATTTAAAAATGCTCAAGATTATCAGTTTATATCAAATATAAAGGTTAAACAACGAAAGGGAAATGACAAGTTAATAGATAAATTGGAAGAGGAAAAGGAAACAATAGCATATGAATTAAGCAATAACTTATTAGATATGGACTCTGAAAAAGCAGGGATGATATTAAGCCTGAAAAGGGAACTTGCAGAGTATAACAGGAAACTGAGACTGCAGAATTCAAAATTATACTCATTACAAGACAATCTGCAGGGCTCATTAACGAATCCGACCTTGCTGATTTGAAAGATTTTTTCCCTGAGATTAAGCTGAGAAGATTAGAGGAAATTCAAAAATTTCATAAAGAAATAGATAGTGTTTTAAAACAAGAGATTATGGAAGAAATCCAACATATTCAGAGTTTTATTGAATTGCTGCAACAGAATAAGGAGCAAGTGGAGAAAAAGATTAAGGAGATATCTGAGATTCCCAATTTGTCACGGACAATATTGTTCAAGTTTGCGGAAATTCAAAAGGAAATAGAAGAATTAGAAAGTCAAAATAACTATTATGATAATAGAGCGATTCTACATAAAGAAAAACAGTATGCTGATGCACGAAAAGATATAATGAGAAGCCAGCAGCTTGCTCAGTTGCAGAACATGCTTAACATTGAGATGGCAAAATTAAACAATGAAATATATAATGGTGAAAAGATTCCGCCAACTATTTCTTTTAACAAAAACCAATATATTTTTGAAACGATAGATGATACAGGAACTGGCACATGTTATCGTGGAGTTATACTATTTGACCTAAGTATTATGAAATTGACCTGTCTGCCATTTTTAGTGCATGATTCTGTACTGCTAAAGCAAATTGAAGATGTCGCTATAGAAAAAATACTTGAATTATATAATGCATCAGAAAAGCAAGTATTCATTGCATTGGACAAGGTTTGGTCATACAGTGAACGAAGTCAAGCTATATTGAAAAATAATAGGGTTTTACAGTTAGGTACAAACGGAGATGAACTTTTTGGAAGATCGTGGAGCAAAAAATAGCTTTTAAATCAAATCCATATATCGGTAATCAAAGTAGGTATATTGCCAGATGCAGGGAAGGATTCGATTGAAAAAAGTGGGAAACCATGGTATGATAATTTGTGAAAAGAAAGGTGGCATGATGAATTCAGGGAATCAAGCGGATGTAAAGCGAAAAGAAACATTAAAGGCAATAGAGACATTATCTCTTCTGGATGACAACCTTATGACATTAGTGTTTGACAGGAACATAGAGGCCACGGAGCTGCTGCTGAATGTAATCCTGCAGCGGGATGATTTAAAAGTGCTGGAAGTGGTGGCTCAGAGGGAGTATAAAAATCTGCTGCCAGACGGCCGTTCCCTTACTATAGATATTTATGCGGTGGATAAGGAAGATAAGGTTTATGACATTGAGGTCCAGCGGGCATCGGCAGGGGCGGATGTTCACAGGGCAAGGTTCCATAGCAGCATGATTGACACGAAAATGTTGAAGGCGAGGCAGGAGTTCAAGGAAATCCATGATTCTTATGTAATATTCATAACGGCAAGCGATGTTATGGGAGCAGGCTGTCCTCTGTATCATGTCAAACGAATGATTGAAGAGACAGGCACATATTTTGGCGATGGTTCCCATATCATATATGTAAATGGCAGCTATAAGGATGACAATGATCCAGTCGGAAAGCTGATGCATGACTTTAGATGTTCGAGTTCTGCCGATATGTTCTATCCAATATTGGCAAAACAGGTGAAGTATTTCAAGGAAACGGAAGGAGGTCGTGAAATAATGTGTCAGGCATTTGAGGATTTGGCAGAGAAAAGAGTTTTAGATGAAAAGGTCAGTTTAATTAAGAATCTTATGGAAACGATGAAGTGGACGGCGGAGCAGGCTATGGAAGCGATGAAGATTTCAGAAACGGATAAGAAGCTTCTTGTGTCGAAACTGTAAATGAGTAACGGATATGTTCTTGCAGAACTAATCTTTCCTCCCCGCAGATTTTAATTTTTCCTGTGGCGGAAGAAAAGATAAGTAAAAATCAGGGCCTCGCTGGGTGTCTTTCTCCCCTCCGCGCTTACCCTTTTCCGGCCATCGAATAGCCCTTGGCTTTTTTTCTTCCTCATCCTTTTCTTTTCTGGTTTCTTCCTCCCCCGAACCCTTTAGAAAGCACAGAAATAAAGGTTTTTCGGGGACTTTCTCGCTTTTCCTTTTGGGGAGGGAGGAGGCAGGAAGTGTGTTCTGAGATGTTTTTCTGGGAGATTTTTCTGGGGTTTTA
>OFFK01001744.1_pt1 | contig 14466 bp, 18 predicted proteins | sample 1521361 | NCBI WGS metagenome assembly OFFK01 (sample SAMEA3504096, study PRJEB24116) | mouse gut metagenome | biome: mouse gut; feature: mouse-associated habitat; material: faeces | place: Denmark | collected 2011
CTCCATCTGGGGCGGACCGGCCGCTACCTCCCCCTACTGCACCAATGCCGAGGGCAAGGGCCCCGCGTGGTGCAACTCCCTGTTCGAGGACAACGCCGAGCACGGCCTGGGTATGTATGTGGGCCAGAAGGCGGTCCGCGCCTCCCTGGCTGAGGACACCAAGGCTCTGATCGCGGTGCCCCACACCTATGGTCCTCTGAAGGAGGCCGCTCAGAAGTGGCTGGACACCATGGAGGACGGCGAGGCCAACCAGGCCGCTACCAAGGAGTACGTGGCGCTGCTGGAGGAGAGCCTGATGACTGTGGATCAGTGCCTTGCCTTTGTGGGCAGTCCCGCCGGCAAGGAGGTCTTTGGCGACAAGCAGCCCGAGATGCAGGCGCATGCCCAGGCACTGAAGGATGCGGGCAAGAAGTACTGCGACTGCGACGCCTGTGCGCTGTGCGAGAAGATCCTGGCCAAGAAGGAGTACCTGAACAAGAAGAGCGTGTGGATCTTCGGCGGCGACGGCTGGGCCTACGACATCGGCTACGGCGGCCTGGACCACGTGCTGGCCTCCGGGGAGGACGTGAACATCCTGGTGGTGGACACCGAGGTCTACTCCAACACCGGCGGGCAGTCCTCCAAGGCCACGCCCTTCGGCGCGGTGGCCCAGTTCGCCGCCGCAGGCAAGCGGACGGAGAAAAAGGACCTGGGGATGCTGGCTGCCCAATACCAGAATGTCTACGTGGCGTCTGTCGCCCTGGGGGCGGACCCCGCCCAGTACATCAAGGCCCTCCGGGAGGCGGAGGCCCACGACGGGCCGTCCCTCATCGTGGCCTACGCCCCCTGCATCAACCACGGCATTGTCAAGGGCATGGCCTGGGCCCAGGAGGAGGCCAAGCTGGCGGTACGAAGCGGCTATTGGGTCCTCTACCGCTACGACCCCAAGCGGAAGCTGGAGGGTAAGAACCCCTTCATGCTGGATTTCCAGGAGCCCCGGTACGACCTCCGGGAGTTCTTCATGGGCGAGGTCCGGTTCAACTCCCTGCAAAGGACCTTCCCCGAGGCGGCGGAGGCTCTGCTGGTGGAGGCCCGGAACCAATGCCGGAACCGCTGGGCCCGGTACACCCACCTGGCGGCTCAGGACTACTCCCGCCTGCTGGACGTGCTGGAGGACTACCCCATCCACGACCAGGAAAAGGCGTAGGTTCCCAAGATCCGCCCCTGTTCAGAAGCCCCGCGCCTTTAGGTGGGTACAGATAAGGAAGCACCCCACCCACCCACAGCCGAACCTTAAAACCGAGAAAACAGGGAGCGTGTGTTGCCTCCGCAAAATATTGTTCCCGTTCCCCGTGGTTTCGAACCTGTCTTGTGGGGAGAGTGTCCGTTGCGTAGGTTTTCTGCCAGAGAGAATCGCCAGTGTAGCGCTCGTTCGTAAGAATGTAGGATATGGCGCTGATGTTCCATTTGCGTTTTTCGCCGGAGGGATTCTCTCTATTGAGCAGGGAAACGATCTTATCCATGCTCTGCCCGGCGAGGTAGTTTCGGAAAATGCGCCGGATGGTATCGGCTTGCTTTTCATTTACTACTATCTCATGATCCTCGATTCGGTATCCAAAGGGGACGGAGGGCGGAAGAAACGTGCCGCTTTCCATGCGGCGCTGGTAGCTCCAGCGGATATTCTGGGAAATCGACTCGCTCTCCTTCTGCGCGATGGCGGAGAAGGCGGCGGTGAGCAGTTCGCCGGTCATATTGGAGGTGTCAATGTTCTGCTCCTCAAAGCAGACGCCAACGCCGATGGCCTTCAGTTCCCGGATGGTCTTGAGGCAGCCCATGGTATTCCGCGCGAAGCGGGAAATGGATTTCACCAGTACCTTGTCGATCCGGCCTTTGCGGCAATCGGAGAGGAGCCGCTGGAAATCCGGGCGCTTTTTCGCCGAGGTTCCGGAAATCCCGGTGTCGGCATACAGGTCGACCAGGGTCCAGTTTGCCTTGCCGCTGATGAGCGTGGTGTAGTAATTCATCTGGGCTGCGAAGGAGTTCATCTGGTCGCTGGAGTCAGAGCTGACCCGGCAGTAAGCGGCCACGCGGAGCTTTTGCGTCTCCGGCCTTTGCGCGGCCTTGATCACGATGACATTGTTCTCTTCCAATGCTAGGTTTCCACTGGTTTGCCGCTGTCCGCGCATGCTTCGCACCTCCTCTTATTAGCAACACACAATACCACACCTTGTGGTTAATAGCCATTGAATTTCAGTGGTGAAACTCAACAAAAAATGATGTCCGCTTCGGACTCCTGGGCAATCCTGGCGGCGATCCTTTTCAGCTCGGCTTCGGTAAAGCCCTGGCTGGCCAGCATCTGGAGTAAATTCCGAATCCCACAGTAATCAATATTGGCATTCTGTTCGTTCATAGAGATATCCCTCCTAAAAATCATGTTGCTTGATATCACAAAAACAGGGACCGCCGCCTGGGCGGCGTTGTCTGGCATTTTTTGCTGGCCGCACATCGCTAGGCCGGCCTGATGCGTAAACTAGACCATCCGAACGGCGATCCCTGGTGCTTCTGATATCAAGACTTTCCTATAAAGTCTCATTTCTGCGCCTGCATTTGACACTACTTCCCCAGACGTCAGGGCGAAGGACTTGGACGGCGGCTGGCTGGGCCGCCTCACGGGGCTTTCACCCCTGGCAGGATCGCTGTCGGCTGCCCTCCTTGCTTGCGGCTGGGACTGGGCAGGAGTATCATTATCTCTGACAGGGTTCATGGCGAAACAGCTTGCCACAGGCTGTTTTTGGGACGGATGTGACCGCTCTGCACCTTCGTTGGCCGTATTTTATAGAAACAGAAGAATTCACTGCAATCTTGCCGCTTCTACAGGTGGTCTTGGCGCATCCTCCTGTGTCGCTTTCCCTTTTCGTCAAAGGGTCCTGTCAGGAACGTATCCAAGTCTTCGGATATGAACTTGTCAAGGAGCATAAGAGGTATTCCCTTGGGTTTGCCTCTCACTTTCCTATTGCTGACTTTTTTCCGCTTTGAGAACCAAAAATTTTAAAGTTCTTAGAATTCTTTTCTTTCGCTTGTTGATGGCTTTTTGAGATAAACCATATTCGCAAGCTAAATCTCTCTCGGATTTCCTGTGCTCTGATAGGATTAGAGCCTCAATTAGCATATAACTTTCAGTATCCAGGCGGCTCAACGCTTGGTTTAGAGCCTTTAGCGTTATGGATAGAAGCGCTTGGGCAACACTTTTACCGCCACACAGCTCCGTGCCGGCTTGGAAACGAAATACTTGGCATAGACCTCGTTGAACGCTGCGAAGTCATCCATGTCCGCCAGGAAACAGAGGGAACGCAATCCTGGACAATATCGGATGAACTCTGGGAAGAAATAGAAGCGTATATACCGAAAAGCAGCGAGATCCGAACAAACATCGTCGCCTGATTGGGGATGATATTGAAGCGGGTCCCTCCACGGATCGTTCCAATGGTGAGGACCAGAGGGTCCTGGGGGTCGTTCATCCGGGAAACGCACTGCTGCAGGTTCTGAATGACTGCTCCGGATACGGCGATGGCGTCAATCCCAAGGTGAGGCGCGGAGCTGTGAGCCGCCTTTCCGGTTATGGTGATTTTGAACAGGTCTGTGCCCGCCATGCGAAAGCCAGGGGTCACGTCAACATAGCAAACATCATGATTCCGTATGAGTTGGCCTTGTTCAGGGAATTTTCATCCAGAAAGCCGATAGCAGTAAAGACTACACCCAATACCAGGGCCCACACTGCGCCGCTGATGCCGCCAATGACCGGGAACTTGATTTTGGCACACTGCGTAGCCAGCCAGGCCACCACGCCCAGTTTGGTCAGGATCATAACGATGGAGTTCCACTTGTCAGGCATTCCGGAGCTTTGCCCGGTTCTACTTTCAACACCTGAATATGCTCACAGGCAGAGACGATCATCTGATGAGCCGCGCCAACATAGCGGATGCCGGTTTCTTTGAGGAAGCGGTCTCCAAATTGGTTCATGATTTTCAAGTCGTACTCGCTGGCGTCGACAGCCCCCTGAGCAGAGGACGGGTTTCCTCCAGTGAGGGTAGTGCAGAGGGCGGGCCACTTTGTGACCTCCGGATAGAGGCGGCGGGCTTTCTCATAAACATCGGTGGCCTTGACGCCTTCGGCGTCGCGGACGCAGCCGGAAACAAAACCGCTTACCCAATAGGGGCCGGCATCTCCGCCCAGCAGGACGCGAGTGAAACGAACAGGCATCCGAGCGGTCATACGGCGGAGGACACGCTCCGCGTCGTCTCTGGCGCGGTCGATGCCATTATCCGTACAGGCCCAGTGCAGATGGGAGGCCATATCCTCCAGAAGTTGCTGAACCACCTCGGCCTGGAGTCTCCGGCCCCCGCCGGCATCTTCCAGTGCGGAGAGATATGCCCGCAGATAGAGGATGGTATTCCGCTGCATATCCTGCGCGGCGGGGATGATGAAAAAACGGCCTTTGGCTTCGCTCAGTTCCTGGTCATAGCGTTCCATCAGCGCCGGGTCAGGAGCCTTGCCCTCCAGCCTGGCCATACTCTGGAGGATGGAATCCGTCCAGATCCGCCGCTGCTCCGCCCAGGGCGGTCCGTCTGGGGGCTGCTGCCGCTGGAAACCGTTTTGCCGTTCGATGGCGTAGGTGGTAAGACCTTCCGCCACGAGTGGAATGTTGAATCTGTCCATATTGCCTCCTATCCCATTGCCGGGCCCATGGCCCGTTCCGCTTGCTCGTGGGCCTCGAGTTCGGTGCAAAACCGCTCCAGCCCCGCCGCCTCTACGCCCTCCAGCACCAGCTCGGGAACCGCCTCGTTAACCTGGACATCGGCCGCCCGCGCGTCCAGCAGGGCGGCGAAGTCCTCCTGACCGCTGGCAGTCAGCTTTTTCAGGTCCTCCACCGGGAGCAGAAAAACGGAGTTTTTATGAGCCAGGGAGGCACCGTCGGGGAGACCGTCGAGGGAGAGAAGGTCACGGACTGTCATACTGCGACCTTTTCGATCCGGCAGTCATCCGCCGGGGTGCTTGTCAGCCTGTGCATAAAATTTGCTTTGATCTTCATAGTTCCTCCAATTCTACGGCAGGTAGCTTCTGGGATTCGTTCGCTGCCCGTTGACGCGGACCTCGAAATGCAGATGCGGTCCCGTGGACCGTCCGGTGGAGCCGGACAGGGCGATCACGTCCCCGGCCTGGACCGTCCGGCCCACTCGGGCGATAAGCTGGGAGCAGTGTCCGTACAGCGTGACCAGCCCGCCGCCGTGGTCGATCATCACGTAGTATCCATAGCCGCCCTGATTGTAGGTAGAGACGGTGACGGTTCCCGGCAGAGCGGCCCGGATGGGCGTGCCGGTGGGGACCGCCAGGTCCATGCCGCTGTGGCCTTTTGTCTTTCCGGTGAAGGGGTCCTTGCGATAGCCGAACTCCGAAGTGATAACGTTCCGCCAGTTCGGGCCAATGGGAGAGCAGAAGCCGCCGGCGCCGATATAGGGGACATCGGCGCCTTCAAAACCGCCGTCAGCACCGCCGCCTCCCGTGTAGCCGTACCGAATGAGATTGTAGACACTGTCCGCGTTGGTTTTCTGTTCGACGGTTGGCTCCATACCCATGGCGGAGGCGATGTTCCGCCAGATGGTTTCCAGGTCCTCAACAGGGATAGCCACGGTGTAGGTCTCTTCTGTCTCGGCGGGCGGGTCGCTGCCCTCTATGGGGACCATGCGGGTACGCTCCTCGTAGGTAACAAAGCAGTCCACGAACTTCTGGTGGTCCCGGCGGCTGGGGGCATCCTCCCCGAAGTAGAGGGCATAGAAAAAAGCCTTGACTCTGATTTCGTCAAGACTCTTTTCTTCCTCTGTTTTTCCGTCCGCCGTGGAGATGAAGCCGTCCAACAGATCGAAGCTGGTCCGCATATCCTCAATGTAGGTCCGGTACTCCTCGGGAGTGTCCGCCGGGAGTTCCCCGCCGTAAAAGCACAGCTCGGCAGCGGAGATATTGTGCGTGGCGGAGCCGGAGGCCAGGGCGCACAGGAACGCAATGACCAGAATGATGGGGGAGAGCACCGCCACAACGATCCAGCCCACGGTTTTCCGGGCGTTCTCGTCGGTGAGGACCGTAGCGGCGGCCTTTGCGATGAGCGCGGCGTTAGCCAAGGGTCATCCCTCCAGTCTGCTGAGGGGCGGGGTCCTGCTCCTGCGCCGCTTTCAGCTCCGCCCAATGGTCTGTCAGGGCTTGGAGCGTTTCGCCGTCTGGACTGTAGGGATGCCTCGGCAGATACTGGTCGAAGTCCATGCCGCCGTTCAGCAGAAGTTTGCCTACCTCTGTAGCTCCATTTTTGACACAAACGAGGAGGGCGTCATAGTCCTGGGGATCGACCCACATTCGCGTCTCAAGAAGGTCCCTGGCGATCCACTGGTTTCGCTTTTCGCTGGTCAGCATCTGCATGACGCGCCAAGCGTCGGGGCCTCCGGAGATACCTTTTTCCACAAGAGTATGAAGCATCTGGCCGTCCGGCCCAAAGGCGAATTGCTCCAGGAGACGCGGCGGCGCGGCGGCGATCTGCCCGTCGCTGCAATGGCGGACAATTGCCCTGGCGATGGCCTGATGTTCCAGATAGGCTTGGCTTGCCATTTCGCCGTGGAAGGACGCAGACAGGCCCGGAACATGGCTTTCCGCCTTTTCCAGCAGGAAGGATACTTTCTCGAAGTCTTCGATGCCGATTGCCTTTACACAGGCGGCGCGGTAAGCGGGTTCCGGGAACACATCAACGTCACTCAGCAGAGAGACCGTCATCTTCCGGCCCACTATGCCAGGGCGTCCAGCCGCTTCGACCAAAAGATCATGCGCGCGGTCCTTGAGATTAGGAAGGAGCGTTTGAAAGGCGCTCAGCTCCCCGTCCCGGATTGCCAGCACCGCCCGGTCATAATCATCGAGCCGCAGGGGACGCTGTCCCACTGTGTCCACACCGTATTGACATACTCTGTGATGCTCCCGGTCATGCGGCGCAGGAGCTGTTCGGTCTGGGACATGGCCTGCTCCTGGCGCTCCCGCTGCTCCACCAGCGCATCGATGATGACCTTCTCCTCCTGCCGACTGAGATGGACCACTCTGCCGCCTGTATCTTCCTCCACTCCTCTGATTTTCATGTACCGGGCGTGAGTGGCATGATCGCCGTGAAAGGCTTTCGTAATAGCGGAGGAGATGAGGAACATCCGGTCCAGATCATTTCCGTTTTCGCCGAGAGTTTTGCCAGTGAAGAATTTTTGTGTAACGCTCTTTTCATGGCCTTTATCATACCACTTGGGGTATGCGTCCAGATAGACGCCCTCGCTGCCGCCGTAGTCGGTGGTGCAGAAGATACCGGCGTCTTTGGGGATCTCCTGCCCATTTTCCCAGAAGCTGTCCAGGAGGAAATACTCGTCGGGCAGGTAACCCTGGCTTTCCAGGCGGTGCTTCAGCTCCTCGAATACCTCGGCGGCGGTCCTCTGGCCCGCGTATTCCAATTTGCGGGGATCGTCCGCAGAGGGTTTCCGGTGGTCAAATTCAATGACATTCATTTTCCTGCGATTCTCCTTTGATAGATTTTTGGCTTGTCTCAGCCGGACTGGGTATGCTATGATAGGACTAGAACAAAGTTTTGCGCCGGGGAGGTGGAACCAGTGGCGGACCGGACTTATATCGCCTGTGATCTGAAAAGTTTTTACGCCTCGGTCGAGTGCGTGGAGCGGGGCCTGGACCCCCTGACCACCAACCTTGTGGTGGCGGACCTGAGCCGGACGGAGAAGACCATCTGCCTCGCCGTGACACCGTCCCTGAAAGCCTGGGGCATCTCCGGACGGGCGCGGCTGTTCGAGGTGGTCCAGCGGGTCAAGGAGGTCAACGCCCAGCGGGCCCGCCAAGCGCCGGGGCGGCAGCTCACGGGTTCTTCCTCCAGCGACCCCGAGCTGAAAGCAGACCCCAGCCTGGCGTTGGACTACATCGTAGCCCCGCCCCGGATGGCCCATTACATGGAGTGGAGCACCAGGGTCTATGGCGTGTACCTCAAATACATCGCGCCGGAGGATATCATCAACTACTCCATCGACGAGGTTCTGATGGATGTGACCAGCTATCTGGGGACCTACGGCCTCAGCGCCCGGGACCTCGCCATGAAGATCATCCTGGATGTACTGGAGACCACGGGCATCACCGCCACGGCGGGCATCGGGCCGAACCTTTACCTCTGCAAGATCGCCATGGATATCTGGGCCAAGCGCATCCCGGCGGACAAGAACGGCGTCCGCATCGCACAGCTGACGGAGAAAAGCTACCGCCATAACCTCTGGGACCACCGTCCCCTGACAGACTTCTGGCGGGTGGGAAAGGGCTACGCCAAAAAGCTGGAGGCGGAGGGCCTGTACACGATGGGGGATATCGCCCGGTGTTCCATCGGAAAGCCCACTGACTATTACAACGAGGAACTGCTCTATAAACTGTTCGGTGTCAACGCGGAGCTGCTCATCGACCACGCCTGGGGCTGGGAGCCCTGCACCATCGCCGACGTGAATGCCTACAAGCCGGAGGCCAAGAGCATCGGTGGCGGACAGGTCCTGCAATGCCCGTACCCTTACGAGAAAACCCGTGTAGTGGTTCGGGAGATGGCGGACCAGCTGGCGCTGGAGCTGGTGGACAAGGGCCTGGTGACGGATCAGCTGACGCTGACGGTGGGCTATGACATTGAGAACCTGACAGACCCGGAGCGTCGGAAGAAGTACCGGGGCGAGGTTAAGGCAGACCGCTATGGCCGCTCCATCCCCAAGCACGCCCACGGCACCGCCAACCTGGAGGAATACACCGCCTCCACAAAGCGGATCATCGCCGCCGCCCTGGAGCTGTTCGACCGCATCATTGACCGGAATCTGCTGACCCGGCGGCTGACCATCAGCGCCAACCGAGTGCTGCCGGAGGGCGAGGCCCCGCAAAAGAAGGCGTTTGAGCAGCTGGACCTCTTCACCAACTACGCCGCCGTACAGGAGCAGCAGGAACGGGAGGCCGCCGACCTGGAGCGGGAAAAGAAGGTGCAGAGGGCGGTGCTGGACATCAAGAAGCGGTTCGGGAAAAACGCCATCTTGAAGGGCATGAACTTTCAGGAAGGAGCTACGGCCAAGGACCGAAACCGAACGATTGGGGGACACAAGGCATGATCGGACCCTACGACGATATCATCGACCTGCCGCATCCCACCTCGGAGCGGCATCCCCGGATGCCCATGGCGAACCGGGCGGCGCAGTTTTCTGCCTTTCGCGCCCTAACCGGCTACGAGGACGCCGTGGAGGAAACCGTCCGGCTCACCGACAGCAAGGTGGAACTGACGGAGGATGAAAAGACTCTTTTGGACGCCAAGCTGCGGAAATTGACGGACTGCATTAACAGCCGCTCTCTGGTGACCCTGACTTATTTCCAACCGGACAAAAAGAAGGCCGGCGGCGCATACGTCAGCGTCACCGGCCAGCTCAGGAAAATTGATGATGTCGCGGGGGTGTTGATCCTGACGGGAGGAGAGTGTGTCCCGATTGAGGATGTTTTGGAGCTCCAGCTCCATTAGAGCAGCACTCTGAATGCCGTCTCGGCTTTGGTGGGCGGCAAATCTTCCGCTTTTCTGAAATGGATACGTATGAGGGCAGACTGATCACTCGTCTTCAGGCTACCCCAGATTCTTTTCCCAAATTTCTCCACCCAAACCGAACAATGGAAATGATGATGGAGAGGATCGTAATTGCCTCGCAGACATGTAAAGCGGCACGCAAAATGCAATTTTGTCCACAATAGCGATTTTCCGTCAATCCCTTGCGCTTCTAAGAGAAGCTATCAATTTCTATTGCGGACACAAAATGTAACTTTTGCAGGAAAAACCGAATATTGCGGACACAAGGAAAACCGTTTAAAAACCCCGCAAGCCCTGTTAAATCAAGGCTTGCGGGGTTTTTAGCTCAACGTTCAGAGAGAAGCAGATATAAGGAACATTGCGGACAACGTGCACCTCTCGGAGAATAAATAATCATTCTTTTAAATTGAATAAAAATTCACCTCATTCCAAGTTCTTTACTGAAAAAGGATTCAAACTCTAGAACATCATTTTTAAGGCTTTCCAGCAAATCATCTGGAAAGGGAAATATATGGGGTTGCTGTTGCTCAAGCGCCAGCTTCTGAAAAGAAACATATGCGTTAATGTGATATAGCAATTTGTAGCAAATATCATAATAGGATTCTTTTATGTTATCCTCTTCATCCCCAAAGTCTAGAATATTTGCGAATAGCTCCTCTAATTGAATTACTCTTGAACGAATCGGAGTATTGTCTCTCGTCCTTATTCGGTTTAATCGCGACACAGTATCGCTTATCCTATCCTCCATCTCATACTCAAGTTCTAGCGCTTCCATAGCATCGGATTCAGTGCCACACGTAAGCCACTCTTCGCTGACGCTAAATTCTTTACTAATTAGCTTAATTAGAGAAGATGAAGGAAGTGTTTTTCCCTTCTCAATAGCTGAAATGTGTGCATTAGTAACACCAAGTCGCTTTGAAAATTCAATCTGGCTCAATTTAATATCATTACGTAACTCTTTTATCCGCAAACCAATCCCGTCCATAAACCATCCTCCAAAATCAATTCATTTGATTTTTTTTGGAAAAGCACTTGAAAAATCAATTGAGTTGAAGTATAGTATTAGCATACTTATTTATTCTAAACTATTTCTCTCTTAAAATCAATTGGAGGGGATAAAAATGCTTGCTATCGGTGAAGCCATGAAGTCCGTGAGAAAACAGTGCGGGTTATCTCAAAAAGAGCTTGGTGAAACATTAGCCGTGTCACAATCCTATATTTCTCAAGTAGAGCGTGGATATGAGGTTCCCACCCCCATGTTCATCAAACTGTTTTGCCTTTTGTACTCCATTGATGAAAGTAACTTTAATTTTGGCTGATTAGCCTCCTTGATTTTGAATAGGATACAGGCAGTCCCAAAAAGGAGGTGAAGGCCGTTGACCTGGCTTTCTACAGAGCAAGCTGCCAAGTTGGAAGAATGCAGTGAAAGAACGCTGCGCCGGAATAAAGACAGATATGAGTTCCGCCTTGTCAACGGCGCAGGTGGAGAGTGTGGTACACGATATGAATTTCTTTTGGAGTCTCTGTCTGCTTTGGCCCAAGCCCGATACCATGGTGAGCAAGAGGAAAAGAGCGCCAACGCGCTGATGGCCCTCACGGACGCGCAGCGTGAAGTCGTGTTCCTGAAACTGGCCGCTGTCGAGGCGTACCAGGAATTCAAAGAAATGTATCCAAGGACGGACAAACTCAGGGCGTTCCTTGCCCAATACAACGAACAGCATCCAGATAAACCCTTGACTAAACGGCAGTTAAACCATTGGGAGAAGCTGTATAAGCGTGACGGCGTGGCCGGGCTGGTAGATCGCCGCGGCGGCTACAACAAAGGGCAGTCCTCTATCCAAAAGGATGAAAGGACGTGTTCCTATCCTATTGGCTGCAAGAGAAGGGAACGAAGAGTGGCGGGCCGTCCGTGGCGTCTTGCTACCGCCTTACACAACAGCGGTTTCCAGACCGTCAGCTCGCGAGCGTGTCCGCTTTCGAGCGGTTAACACAAAGCATACCGGATCCAACGAAGGTCCTCGGCAGAGAAGGCGAGAAAGCGTTTAATGATAAGTGTATGCCCTATATGCTTATGGACTATACCAAGTTGCACACAAATCAGCAGTGGGTAGCCGACGATCATGTATTCGACGTGCTGGTCAAATTCCCGGACGGTCACGTCGGACGGCCCTGGATTACAGGCTGGGAGGACAGGCGCAGCCGTTATATTGTAGGCTACCTCATGTCAGACCATGACCCCAATTCCAACGATATCCTCGACGCTTTCGCGCGGGCGGTCTCAGTTTTCGGTATCCCAGAGGGCGTTCTCCTGGACAACGGCAAAAACTACACGGTCAAAGATTTGTTTAATCGGGATTTTATAATGTCGCTCGCAAATCAAATGGCCCTCTCCGTTACAAACGCTATCAAGTTCAACGCCAAAGCAAAGCACATTGAGCGCTTCTTCAATACGCTGGAATACAGCTATATGATTCACCTGGAATCATACATAGGAGCCAATCCCAAACGCCGCCCGGAGAAGCTGCAAACCGTCAACGATAAGCTCAAAGACAAAGCGATTCCCTATAACGAGTTCATTAAATATGTGGAGTACGCGATTGAAACATACAACAACAGCCCTCATAGCGGCACGGGGATGAACGGCGCGACGCCGTATCAAGCCTTTATCGACAACATTACAGTTGGAAAGGTTACCTACCCCATCCGGACCGCCGATCCCGTGCTGCTCTCCATGTATTTCAAGCGCACGAGCAAACTTCTTAAAGTGGGCCGGAACGGCGTCCGGGTGCCGGAGCTGGAGCTGTATTATGACGCCAACGAGCTGTTCCCATATCAGGGGCAGCGGGTCTACGCCCGGTACAATACCGATGACGTCCGGCAGGTATACATTGTTTCGGAGGAAGGGGAGTTTATCTGTATGGCGGAAAGCAAAGAACTTGGCTGCCTGGATAAGGAGCTGACCGCGCAGGGCCTCCGCAAGCTCAATGCCGAGAAAAAGGCCCGCAGGAAACAGGCCCGCTCGTATATCCCGGACATAGCGGTTCCCAGTGTCCAGCAACTAGCCATCGAAAGCGGCCGTTCGTTCAGCAAGCCGGATTTGAAGCTGCTGCCTACCGCGCTGGCGGCTGATACGGAACGGGAGAAAACCGCTCAGACCATGCAGACCGCCCAGGAGCGGCAAAGTGCCCAACGCGAAAAGCACGATAAATCCAAGGGGAAGAATCGTGAACGCGATGACGCATATTTCAATCTTATCACAGGAGGAGGTCTCAACAATGCCGTTGGAGAATGAAAACAACTTCATAGTAGCTATGCGAGAACGCCTCGCGCAGTTCATTGAAACCAGCGGAACCAGCCAAAGCCGCATTGCCAAGGAACTTGGAGTGTCCAAATCCACGGTTTCCCTGTTCCTCGGCGGGACCTACGGCGGCAATAATCAAGAGCTTGCCCGGAATCTAGAACAACTCCTCAGCATGGGAGCGGCCCGACGGGCCACGGCCCAAGCCCCCAAAATCTGCCTTGATGTAAGAAACACCATAGAAATTGAGCAAACCGCCAAAATCGCCCATGTTCAAAAGAGTATCGCCCTGATTTATGGCCCCGCCGGATGCGGAAAGAGTACGGCGCTCAGGCATTACGCATCCGCTATCCACGGCGTCATTTATGTAGAGGCTGACGCGACGGTCAATACAGTGCGCGGCATTTTGAAGCTAATTCTATTCGCTATGGGCGCAGAAGCACGTGGGTCTACCGCCGATCTGATGCAATGCATCCTTGGAAAGCTGAGGGGGACAGGCCAACTGCTGATACTGGACGAAGCGCAGCATTTAAACGAACGCTCCTTTGACGCTATCCGGGCCATCAATGACAAAGCGCATATTGGTATCGTCTATGCGGGAAATCCCAGCGTATTAAAGCGCATGTATGGCCGGAAAGCAGAGGAGTTTGACCAAGTTTACAGCCGAACCATCTACAAATGTCCCTTAAATAACGCATTTACCAAAAGCGATATCTCCGCGATTTATGAAGGGTTTGGCTTTAGCAACGAATGTCTTGATTATCTCTGGCGCATATCGAAGCGTCAGGGCGGCTTGCGGCTAATGGTCAACCAGTGCCAGATCGCGCAGAATATCGCCCTGGCTATGGGAGAGGAATTTTCGGTAGGGCACTTGGAAGAAGCCGCCGATAAAATGGGGATTCGAGGTGCGGCATGATGCATAGGCACTCGGACAAGAAAAACGAGAAAAGGGCGGCTGCTACCGCAAATAACAGCCGTCCAGGGACTAGGGAAACTTCCTCCAAGAAGTTACCTACAGTATAACATCAGTTTTTCGGATTTTCAAGATAGAAAAGGAGTGTTTTTAATGGAGCAATTCAGTTTTGAAAACCTTGACATTACCAGGGCAAGCAATGAGACCATCGCGGAGCTGGGCGAGGTTCTTTGGCACTTCACTTCCGTTCACTGCAAAGAAGACCTGGATATCGCTGAGAAGTACCGCGAAAGTGTTGACGCTCTGGTGGACAGCTTCAACCCCAAGCAGAAGAAATAGTTTGAGGAGTACCAGAAGATGGTTACAGACGAATTGTGGCTGGCGGAGCAGCGGCGCTTTGTGTGCGGGTTCAAAACGGCTATCCGGTTCTGGCCAGAGCCGTTTATATGCGGTCTAGAGGGGCAGGACAGCCGGGAAAAACAGAAAGGCGGCGATTGCCATGTTGTAGCGGTCCCTAAGTTCATCAAAGCAAGCCATAAACTATAAGACAAAGGAGACACATTTAGAGCCTATCCCAAAATAAGGGATAAAGTGGTATAATAAAGCAGGGGC
>OFFK01001745.1_pt1 | contig 14463 bp, 14 predicted proteins | sample 1521361 | NCBI WGS metagenome assembly OFFK01 (sample SAMEA3504096, study PRJEB24116) | mouse gut metagenome | biome: mouse gut; feature: mouse-associated habitat; material: faeces | place: Denmark | collected 2011
TCTGTCTCTTCCAGCGTGACCAGGCTGCACTCATCCCAGATACCCGGGTCCTCCGCAATCAGCGCGGCGGCCGCATTTAAGTCCTTCTGCCTCTGTTCTTCCACCATTTTCTGTATCTGCGGAATATCCGCGGAATATCCCGTGTTATGATAGACCAGATATCCGTAATACTCTTTTCCATCCTCAAAATAGCAGAGCCCTTTATCATTCGTCCCTTTTCCAAGAAGCTCCTTTAAGGCCGCGGCAAGCTTCTCATAGGCCGGAAGAATCGTTTCCCGGACCAGCGTCTCATTGCGCAGACAAAAATCCTCCCGCTCCCCGTCGGTAAGCCCCGGCACCCGCTCCACCCTGTTCCGAAATGTTTCGATCAGGTAATGTGTATCCGGATCTGCCGTAAATGTTCCGCACTGGGAAATAATACTGTTACATGCATAATCCGACATAAACAGCCCCGCGTCCGCCTTACGCCGCTCAAAATCAATAATCTGGGAAAAATAATCTCCGGTCAGGGCGATCAGCTCCAGATAATCCACGACGTCCTCCCTGTCATAAAAGCGGTATTCCTCATACAGAACGGGAAGCTGCGCCTGTATTCCGGTTGATGGCCGCAGAATCTCATCGTAATAGGTCAGTTCCGCAGCCGACAATTCCGTTTTCAGGTAATCCTCCAGAATCTCTCTGGTCAGCTTCTGTTCATTTGTCAGACCTGTTTCCTCAAACCTGCTTAACGCAGAATATGTATTCTCGAGATTCGCATGAGACTCCATCACCGCCGCCTCGGACAGATCCCCCAGTGAAACCGGCGCGTCCGTGATCCCGAAACTTTCCGGGTCGGCAAGCGTAAAATGCAGGTTGATCGTATTGGACGATACCTCGGAGCAGAAGAGATTGTTTAAAAAAGTATCAAACTCCGCAGACGTCTCCGCTGCGGCGTCCGTTCCCGCCTCCGTGCCGCTCCCTTCGGAATGTTCCACAGCATCCGGCGTACCCGCTCTTCCGTTGCCGGAAGCGGGAGATGCGCAGCCCGCCAGAAGCAACAGAATAGCCAGCAATGGGAGCGCTCCCGCCAGGCTGGACAAATACGTTCTTAAGCAATCCTTTTTTTGTCTCAGGGCTGACTGTTTTCCAAAATATGTTTTCAAAGCAGAAATACCTCGTTTCCTAAAAATAAAAGACTCCGGTGATGCCATTTTATTATAACGAATTATCACATCCTATGTAAATACAGTTACAATTATTCACAGGGATAACCGCTGTCCCCTCATTCCCCGGTCAATTCAGGCTTGAAGAAAACTCCGGTTAGAAGTATGATAAGAAAGAATGTCCGCTGTGGACAATAAAAACAAAAGAAATGAGGTACATCATGAAAAAATATCTGGCAGTCGCAGGTCTGATCACAGTGACCATCATCTGGGGCGGCGGTTTTGTCGCAAGCGATATGGCCCTGAAAAGTCTGCGGCCATTTCAGATTATGACAATCCGTTTTCTTCTGGCCACCGTCCTGATGGGCGGCATCAGTCTGCGGGAACTTAAAGGCATCACGCGGCAGGAAATTTTATCCGGCATCCTGATGGGAGCAGCGCTGTTCACCGGTTTTGCTTTTCAGATCGTGGGCCTGCAGTACACCACCCCCTCAAAAAATGCGTTTCTCACCGCTTTAAATGTGGTGATGGTGCCATTTATCGCCTTCGTACTCCTGAAAAAAAGAATCGGAGCAAAAAGTATCCTGGGCGCCGTGATGGCGGTTACAGGAGTCGGCCTCCTGTCTCTTGAGGACAACCTGACCCTGGGTCCGGGGGACGCGCTCACACTCGTCTGCGCCGTCGGTTTCGCCTTTCAGATATTCCTTACCAGCGAATCCGTTAAAAAATGCCGCGCCGTGGTCCTCAATTTTATCCAGATGCTCACAGCCGTCGCGCTGTCCGTCGTCAGCCTGTTCCTGTTTCAGGAAACACATTTCGCTGTGACTGCACAGGGCTGGCTTAGCGTCCTCTACCTGGGTGTGGTCAGCACAACCATCTGCTATCTGCTCCAGACCGCCTGCCAGCAGTATGTCGATGAGACAAAAGCAGCTATTATCCTCTCCATGGAATCTGTATTTGGTACCTTTTTCTCCATCCTGATTCTTCATGAACAGGTGACGCCGCGCATGGCGGCGGGCTGCGTGATGATCCTGGCCGCGGTGATCGTATCAACCCTCGCCGACACACAGAATAGCGGCAACGCGGTCCCGACAGAAAAAAATCCCTGAAACAGGTACTTTTTATTGACATACCGACCAGAGGTATGTTATTGTGAATTCAGGTTCCCGGTATCTGAAGGAGGTATAGTGACAATGGCAAGAAATAAATATCCGGAGGAGACCGTTCAATTAATCCTGGATGTCGCCTTTCGCCTGTTTATGAAAAAAGGATATGAACACACCTCCGTGCAGGACATCATAGATCAGCTCGGCGGACTCAGCAAAGGTGCCATTTATCATCATTTTAAGTCCAAGGAAGATATTCTGGCCGCCGTTACCGACCAGATGACACGGGAATCCAACCAGATGCTCGCCGTCATCCGTGACCGTTCCGATTTAAACGGCAGGGAAAAGCTGAAAGCCATTTTCAGTGAATCCCTCAACCGTCCCGTGCAGAATGACCTGTTTACGGTCGCTCCGGATTTTCAGAATAATCCAAAGCTTCTGTTTTACTTTATGCAGGATACGGTAAAGAATGTCGCGCCAAATTATATCCTGCCCATCATCCGGCAGGGTATCTCGGACGGTTCCATCGAAACGGATTATCCGGAACAGCTTGCGGAGCTGATAATCTTTGTGATAAATATCTGGATCAACCCTATGATCTCCGGCGGTTCCGCGGACGAATCCTATCGCAGATTTCAGGTATTCGGCCAGATGATGCGGGGGCTGGGCCTGGATATTGTGGACCGTGAAATGCTCGGGAGAGTGCGGGAGCTGGCGTCCATTTACCAGAAAAACAGGTGTCAGAAAAACAGGTGATATTCTGCCCTGCAAAACGGGCAGAATAATTTATCCCTGATACATACCAACGCGCGGTACTATAATTAATTGTCTGCGGCCGCACTGCCCCGCAGACTTTTCACAGCAGGCAGTGCAGAAATGAGGAAAAATGAAACAGAAACTATTTACAAAGGACTTTACACTGGTTGTCATCGGACAAATTATCTCACTGTTCGGCAATGCAACATTACGATTTGCACTGCCCCTTTATCTGCTGAATCTGACCGGCTCATCGGCACTTTATGGCACAGTTATCGCATGCGCCTTTATTCCGGCGATCCTCTTATCCCCTGTCGGCGGCATAATCGCAGACAGGCTGAATAAGCGGAATATTATGGTGACGCTGGATTTCTTTACCGCCGCGGTGATTCTGATATTTTTTCTTCTCATGGATAAAGGAAACCTCACTGCGCTTCTGACCATTACGCTGATGCTTCTGTACGGAATTGCGGGCGCCTATCAGCCCTCCGTGCAGGCAAGTATCCCGTCGCTGGTGAATCAGGAAAATTACGTGGCGGCAAATTCCGTTGTCAATGTTATCAACTCACTCTCCGCGCTGACAGGTCCTGCTCTTGGGGGAGTTTTGTACAGCGCTTACGGGCTCGAACCGGTGCTGTGGGTCTGCATCATATGCTTTTTCGTATCGGCGGTGATGGAAATCTTTATCCGCATGCCTTTTCAAAAACAGCCTTCCGGCGGCGGTATATGGAAGACGGTAAAAGGAGATTTCAGGGAAAGCTTTCGCTTTATCATAAAAGAGGAACCCGCTGTATGCCGGGGATTGTTAGCGGTTTGCGGAATCAATCTTTTTTTATCCGCAATGATAAATGTGGGGATGCCGTATCTGATAACGGAAGTGATGGACTTAGGAGCCTTTAATCCAAACCAGCTTTACGGCTTTGCAGAGGGCACGCTGGCAGCCGGCGGACTGGCCGGCGGCATATGCGTGGGCGTTTTAGCGGGAAAGCTTGTAATTCAGAAAGCCGGCAATCTGCTGATATTGGCGTCCTTATGTGTGTTTCCTATGGGAATTTCATTTTTGCTTTTTAAGACAGGGATGATAAATTATCTGGTGATGGTGGTCTGCTGTTTTGCCATAATGATATTTTCCACGATTTTCTCCGTGCAGGCGATGTCTTTTGTACAGGCCAGGACTCCGCAGGCATTAATCGGAAAAGTAATAGCTGTTATGCTGACGATTTCCATGTGCGCCCACCCTTTAGGAAGCATGTTGTACGGATTCTTGTTTGAAGCGGCGGAAGGAAAGGAATTTGCGGTGGTTTTGTTCGCGGGCGCGGTTTCTTTTCTGATTGCGGTGAAAACGAAAAAGATATTTAAAGAATTTGCATAAATTAACAGCCCTCACGCAGACAGGACATGAATCAGGCAGAGCGGCAAAACTGTGGAAAATAGTAACAGACCGGGCAGGAGCCTTCAAATCTAAAGGCGTCCTGCCCGGTCTTTATACATGGCATTCACTGCCTGGTGTAAAAAGAACAGTAAAAATCATGCCTATAATAGTTACCGTTAGCTGACATAATTGTCAAAGTATCCCTGAATTAAAATCACGGGCGTTCCCTTATCGCCGGAACCGCTGGTCAAATCGCAGAGGGAGCCGATTAAGTCGGTGAGCCTTCTGGGGGTGGTTCCCTGAGAAGTCATATCGCCCACCAGATTGTCTTTCTTTTCCCTGATACGGTCGGAAATGGCATCCTTTAACGCCTGACCCGATAAATCTTTAAAATCATTGTCCGCAAGGTATTTCAGCTTAATTTCGTTAGGCGTACCGTCAAGGCCGGGTGTGCTGGCGGGAGATACGCAGGGGTCTGCAAGCTCCCAGATTTTGCCTGCCGGGTCCTTGAAAGCGCCGTCGCCGTAAACCATAACCTCTACGTTCTTTCCGGTTCTGTTTAAGATTTCCTTCTGGATATCCATTACCAAATCGGTACATTCCCTGGGGAAAAGCTTGATGGTATCCTCTGTGGATTTGTTGGAGCCGAGCAGGCCGTAGCGCTCGTTACAGCCGCTTCCGTTTACAGGGCTTGTGAGAATATCGTCCATGCCCATGACCACTTCAGCGCCGGCGGCCTTTAAAAGCCTCTTGGTGCGGGCCCTTGTGTGGATATCGCAGTTTAATACCTTTTTGGTATAAGGAAGAATGCTGCGGCAGTCGTTGGCAAAAATGATTTCCACCTCAGCGCCGGATTCTTTAATTAATTCTCCATAATAAGCGACATAATCCACTCCTGTAAAAGGATGTTTATTTTCGCCGAAAAGTTCTCTGTATCTTTCCAGTGTGAGGACGTCGCTGTAGGGATTGATTCCCGCCTCGTCAAGCTGGTCTAAGGAAACAAGCTCGTTGCCCACCTCGTCGCTGGGATAACTGAGCATCAGGACGATTTTTTTGGCGCCCATGGCAATTCCCCTGAGACAGATTGCAAAACGGTTCCTGGACAAAATCGGGAAAATCACGCCAATCGTTTCTCCGCCCAGCTTTGCCTTAACGTCCTCGGCAATTGCCTGAACAGAGGCATAATTTCCCTGCGCCCTTGCAACGATAGATTCTGTCACCGCAATGACGTCCCTGTCACGGATTTCAAAGTTTTCGCTTTCCGCTGCTTCCAGTACACTGTCCGTAACAATTTTTACCAAATCGTCGCCTTCCCGTATTATCGGGCAGCGGATTCCCCTTGATATAGTTCCTACTTTTCTCTCCATAGTTTTCCTCCATAGGAAACGTTTGCATTCCACCCGACGCTTCCTTCTTATTTAATCGCATTTATGGCGGCTTATGCCAGCGTTTTGACGCCGCCTTTTCTATTATAATATAATTGTCGGAAAAACAAAAGAAAAAATTGAGTTTTAAGGGTTATTTTACAGATAATTCCTTGCCTGGTTTTCCTCTAACTGGTACTGCGCGCAAAGTTTGTCCAGAATTTCCGCATCTGACAGGCCGATGTCCCGCAGGATATTTACGGTGTTCTTTAGCGATTGGCTGTATTTGCTTTCTATTCTGTGGACGGTATCCTGCATTTTTTCTGTCTCTCGCAGGATATCCTCTTTTTCTTTCTGCATCTGTTCCTTTTTCTTCTGTATCTGTTCGATTTCCCTCTTTATTTCTTCACTTTCCCTCTGCATCTCCTCAAACATAAACCTCTCCGTATTCCGGTCCAGTATGTATAATTCCTTCGAAAATATCCCCATCACGTTCTCCATATTCCGACAGATTTCATAACCCTCTTCATAGATGTCCTTAAACTCCGGGTATCTCTCTGCCAACTCGATTATCCTGTCTGGGTCCTGGCTTGTAAATAACGACAGCCAGGCGTCCCTTTTGCTCTCTATGTTTCTATTTTGCCGGTTTTTCGTATAGATGTCAAGGGGAATAAAGAGATATTTCTGCAGCAGCTCCACCTCAAGGCCGGTATCCGACGTCTGACGGAAATAATGGCGCCAGGTATCAGGGTATTGGTGGAAGATTCGGGGGCTCTTTTCAAACAGCACTATGGTATAAACGCTTTTCACGTCATGGTAGCTGAAGTTCTTTTTCTTTCCCCTTACCCTCTTGTACTGGCGCAGCAGCAAATCCGCCGAGTAGCACGCACTGCGCTGGCCGGGGAACAGGTAGCCGGTACGCTGCATCTCCACATTGGCAATGCTTCCGTCCGATAGCTGCACCACGATGTCCATGGCCATAAGGACGCTTTCGTCCGCAATCCGTGTGGAATCCATGGGAATGGCGTGGATGACTTTAAGCTCCCGGTCCAGAAGGCAGGAAAGGAAGCCGCCGAGCCTTTCGGGGACATACTCGGGGTTCATCACTTCCTTGAAAAAACCGTCGTATAGGAGCTTAAGCCCCTTTACCCCGGTGCACATAGCAAGGAACTCTTCCTGCTGCTGTTTCGTCCAGTTATTAAATTTCCTGTTAAGGCCCCGGCTTTTCCTGATTTCCGCCAGTACCTCCTCCCTTTCCCTGATAAGCGGGAAATAGTCTTTCAGTTTAGACGCCATAAACTCCTCCTTTGTAAAATCAATGTCCTGTGTTTTCTTTCATTTCATAAAATCCGGATAAGCCGGCAGAAGCTGCCGAATGTGCGAAACGCACGGAATAATGAATATAAAGATTTTTTGAATTAACAATAACTTATCCCTTTTGGGGAAAATTGTCAAGTACCTTAGGCATAAAACGTAAAAAACACTGAATCATAAAACACAAAAACAGCTATAGGCATATAACACCAAAAAGCAATGCCAGTAGGAACGCCCTCTTTTTCCGTACCGCATTCCCGCCGGCAGACATGAAAACCATGCAAATATATTTCGAAGCAGACAATCTCTTACAGATAGTTAAAAGGCTCTTTCGCGTCAATAAACCCAATCTCAAAATCCGTAAATCTTTCCTTCAGCCACTTTTCCATATATTTCATTCCGAATTCCTCGCTCCGCTCGTGTCCTAATGTGAGCATCCCTTTATTAAATCCCATCTGGTAAGCATCGTTTAAGTAGGCGCAGATGGTCCACTCCGTGATATCACCCACCACCATCAGGTCCAGATTGTCACGCTCCATCACCTGCATGGGCATCACCTCCACACCAAGCCCCAGGCTTCCCCCGCCTACCAGTATACCCACTCTTTTCACCTTCATGTCCGGAGAGCCGATAATCTGAATGGTATCCATATGAAAAATTTTCTTAAACTCTTCCGCCAGCCCGCGAAGCGTCGTCTCGGGAATTTCATAAATCCACGGCTGCGGTTCGTCCTCTTTAAGGTAATCCCGCCACCCCAGCTCTTCCATCAGCCCCTCGTAGATATAATCCACTTCACTGCCCATGTGCATATGGTCATGGAGACGCCAGATAGTCACGCCGTGTTCCTCGATATACTTCTTTTTGGCAAGATACACACTGTCGTTTTCACACCAGCCGGTTTTATCAGAGCCGTTAAACCAGGTGGGCTCATGGGTAATGATAAAATTTTTCCCCTGACGCACCGCCTCCTTAATCACATCAAAGGTCGCCATAAAGGTGGACGCCACTCCGGTCACCTCCGCGTCGGGGCTGCCGATTGAAATAATATCGCAGGTTGGATTGATTTTGGCTCCGCCGCACATATCCATAAGAATTTTGTCGATAACCTGCTGCACTGTCCATGTTTTCATAAATAAATCCCCTCCCGTTATATTGCTGATTTTATTTTAGCACAAATCACCGCGGCTTTCTCTTTTTTCAGAATGATTTTTTCTATATGAATCGTGATTTCGCCGGCACTTTCCGTTGTTTCGTTGACTTTTAAAAAGCCCCTTTATATAATGAAACAAACTCGCGGAATCTGAACCGTCGGTAATGATTTTATATCCTCTCTGCAGGCATATAAGCAGGGCCGGTAATTTTTATATACAAAAAATATTGCAGTCGAAAGGAGAATTTATATGGAAGTAAAAGAATGGACTTATGAGGAATTTCCGGAATTTACGGAGGAAGTGGAAGGCGCGCGCACCATTTCCACCACCGGGGACGAGATGGGCGTAACTTACATCCCCAATGTGGAATATGCCGAAATTGACGGCGTAAAACTCCATTTGCAGATATTATTGCCCTTCACCCGCAATCAGCCTGAAATGGTCTGCCCCTGCGTGGTCTTTGTCCAGGGCTCCGCGTGGATGCCCCAGGACGTTTATGCACAGCTTCCCAGAGTTTCCAAGCTTGCGGAGCTAGGATACGTGGTGGCGGTCGTGGAATACCGTCATTCGGGAATCGCTCCTTTTCCGGCGCAGATTGCGGACGCCAAAAACGCAATCCGCTTTCTTCGCTCCAACGCCGAAACCTACCACATTAACCCGGAAAATATCATTGTCTCCGGCGATTCCTCGGGCGGCCACACCGCTATGTTTGTGGGATTTTCCGGCGGCGAAGAAACGGACAATCTTTTTCCCGGCATCTCCGCCAGCGTAAAGGGTATCGTTAACTTTTATGGCAGCACCAGCGTGATGGCAGAGGATTCCAACCCCATCCAGATTCTCCACTGCCAGCCGGACAGCCCGGAGGGCATGGTAATGGGACATGTGGATTTACGAAAGCATCCGGAGCTTAAAAGAAAGCTCTCCGTGGAATGCAATATCACGGAGGATACCGAAATCCCGCCCACCCTGATTTTCCACGGCACCAAGGACCGCGTGGTAAACTGCCAGGGCAGTGTTATCCTTTACCGCCAGATGAAAAAGTGCGGCAAGGATGTAACGCTTTATTTTATCAAAGGCGCTGACCACGGCGGACCGGAATTTTGGACGCCCGAAGTCCTTGCCGTTATGGACGGCTTTATTCAGAACTGTATCCGTTAACCGAAACGTATTGTCAGCTCAAAGTTTTATTAAAATATAACTTCCCCGGAAAGCAGGTTCAGGCGCTTTGCCGGGGAATTTTTAATCATTCAAACAGCCTTCCCTTTTTATATTTCTTTATTTTCCGGTTATACTAACTCTATTAAAAATCAGGAGGTCACAATGAAAGCATCCGGCAAAAGTAAAAGCATCCGCACTATCCCAAAAGGCGCGTGGGAAAGCGGAGCCTATAATGAGAAAAAGAAACATTCTAAAAAACAGCATCTCAACGATATCGCTACCGACATACAGGGCAACGGCTATCCCCTGTTTCACGAAAATCAGGATAACTAAAACATCCTGATTACATAATTTCCCTGTCTTTTCGCAGTCTTTTACCTAATATTGTCCATCTTGGTCAATTTATACCCCTCTTCCATTGACCGAACCGGTATTTTTTCACTTTTTGAATCTTCCTCCTTCATTAATTAACTGCAAACCATTCATCAAAAAAGTGGGTAAAAACAAAGAAATCCCCAATTTCCACAGAGTTATCCACAATGACACATATGTCATTGTGGCCGACCCATTTACTTTTTTCTACAAAACACGACGTCATTTTCCCCGAAATCCTTCATTTTCTGACAATTTCCCCTGTTTTTGCACCTGAATCCTGCAAAAGCTTGTCCATGCGAAAAAAATCGGCATGTGAAAGTTATCCACATGCCAAAATCCGATTTTTCCACGACAAACTTTTCTATTGTACCAGAATATGGAAAATCCACTTAACCGCCTACAGCCATTCGTCCCAGAACCGCTCCACTTTGCGGGCCGCCTGATGCAGCGACACCCTTTCATACCGCTCCCACTCTCTCGGAAACATTTTCAGATAGGATGAAGTGAGGAACCGCTCGTCCAAAAGCGCCACAATCCCCACGTCCTCCACCGTTCTTATGACCCTGCCGGCGGCCTGAAGCACCTTATTCATTCCCGGATAGCGGTAGGCAAAGTCAAAACCATTGTCCCCCTGGCTGTCAAAATAATTCTTTAGTATTTCCCTCTCGGTGCACACCATGGGAAGTCCGGTTCCCACAATAACCGCTCCAATAAGGCTGTCGTTTTTCAGGTCGATTCCCTCGCTGAAAATCCCTCCCAGCACGCAGAAGCCAAGCAGCGTCCCTTCTCTTTCCTCCGCAAATCTCGCGAGAAAAGCCTCACGCCTCTCCTCGTTCATACTCTCTTCCTGACAGATACATTCCTCCCGGCCATCGTCCAGATAATTACTCTCATACGCCTCATATACTTCCTGCAAAAACAGATGGGAGGGGAAGAAAATCATGTAATTTCCCTCCCGCTGGCTGGTAATCCGGTGAATATAGGTGGCGATATTAAAGTACTCTGTGCCGGAACGTCTGGTATATTTGCTGGTCACATCTTTGGCGATAAACAGGCCCTTGCGCCGGGAATCAAACACCGACCTGGCGTACACCTCATAATCCCCTTCCGCCGCCCCCAGAAGCCTTTTATAGTACTGAATGGGCAGAAGCGTCGCCGAAAACAAAATAGTGCTTCTCCCCCGCATCATACATTCCTGAAGATTTCTGGAAGGGTTCACGCAGAACAGCCGGATATAAAACCCGCCGTCCGACTCAATCCGGGTGTAAATCACATAATTTTCATCCAGCTTGTCATTGATTAATAAAAAATGAGAGACTTCAAAGTAAAAGGCAAGGACTTCCCCTCTGGCAGAAGCAAAGGCCGCGGCAGAAGGCGCTGCGCCAGAAGTTCCCGTCTCCAAGAAGTCCAATCCCTCCAGGGATGTCTGTTCTGTGTCAGGGGAAATCGTTTTTCCCCCATTTCCTCCCTGCTCGTGCTCCTCCAGGAAATCCTCCATCGCCGAAGCGAGCCTCGTAAGCGCCTCCACAAAAGGCGCGGCCTCCTGTTCGTCCAGACAGGTATCGTTCTCACATTCCCGTTTTAATGTCAAAAGTTCCCTGTTGCACCGCTCAAGCTGCCGGTACAGCTTTCCGTCGTAATCCTTTACCGCCTTTTTCAGCCCCAGAAAGTCCTCTTTTCTAAGGGAAGCGCTGTACATGTCCCGTCCCCTCTCCACCAGATTGTGGGCCTCGTCAATCAGAAAAACATAGTCCTGCCTCACGCCCTCAGCAAAGAACCGTTTCAGATACACATGAGGGTCAAACAGATAATTGTAGTCGCAGATAACCGCGTCCGCAAACAGGCTCATATCAAGACAAAGCTCAAAAGGACAGACCATATGCTCTTTTGCACAGGCAATAACCGCCTCCCTGTCAAAATTGTCCTGTTCGGTCAACAGCTCGTAAACCGCATCGTTTATACGGTCATAGTGCCCTCTGGCATAGGGACAGTAATCCGGGTTGCACTCCGCTTCCTCCATAAAGCAGATTTTGTCCCGTGCGGTCAATACGACGGACTTGAACCTAAGTCCCTGTTTTCTCATCAATTCAATGGCGTCGCCGGCCACGGTTCTTGTGATGGTTTTGGCCGTGAGATAAAAGATAGTCTGTCCTATCCCCTCCCCCATGGCCTTTATGGCCGGAAACAATGTGGAGATGGTCTTTCCGGCCCCGGTAGGAGCCTCTATGAACAGTTTTCTTTTATGATAAATTGTCTGATAGACATATGAGGCCAGCTCCTTCTGCCCCTCCCGATAGGCAAAGGGAAAGGCAAGCGCCTTAATAGAGTCTGTCCGCTCACGCTCCCAGCTTACCCGGAAATCCGCCCATTTTTTATACTGCTCCATTACCTCTAAAAACCACTCTTCCAGTTCTTCCAGTTCATATGAAAAATGAAAATACCTGATTTCCTCCGTATCAATGTTGCAGTAGGTCAGGCGCACCTTAATGCTTTTTAGCTGATTCTGGCTTCCGTAAATGTAAGCGTAGCACTGGGCCTGAGCAAGATGGACCGGAACCGCCGCCTTCATTTTGTGGATATCCCTGTAGGTTCCCTTGATTTCATCGATTGTGACCGTCAGTGCATCCTCATCGTCAAAATCTTCTTCCTTTTCTTCCCCGTTGTCACTGCCTGAAAGCAGGCGAAGCTCTCTCTGTCCCGGCGTCTGCCCTTTCTCCTGATTTTTCTCTGTCATCACGCCGTCCGCCCGTCCTTCCACGCGGATGGTGTAATCGGGCGTTTCATAGAAATAACGCAGAAAAACCTCCGCATGATAATCCGCTCCCATCTTTCGCTGAATCATACGGTGAATCCTTCCGCCCTCCTGCATGGCATTCTCCGAAAAGGCCGCTCTTCTGTTGTCTATATTTCCGGAACGAAGGATAAACTCGACAAGGTTCCTGACCGATATCTGTATTTCCATATACAAAAACCCCCTGAAAAAGATACTACGCTATCTCTTTCAGGGAGTCAACTCAGTTTGCCTAAAATCCGTTTCAGCTTGCAAGGGCAAGGCGGCTTAATACCTTCTCAAAATCAGGGTCGAAACCATTGTAGGATACTGTAAGTATCTGGTTCAAATCCAGACCTAAAACCCCTACAATTGACTTGGCATCCACAGTGAACCTGTTATAAAAAACGTCAATGTCAAAATCACACCTCGAAGCCGCAGTCACAAAATCCTTAACCTCTTCCAGCCTTAGCCGTATTCTACGCTGCATCATCATTATCACCCTTCTTTCTTCTCAATGCAGATTGCGAAAACGTTTTCTGTTACTTATCCAAAAACTACCACACTGACCTTATTTTGTAAAGACCATTTCGAAATAAATAATAGAATTAATTTTTTCTTTACAATTTACAATCCGCATATCCCTACGATATTAATTATCATTGACAAAATAAACGAAAAATATACTATTATATTATTCTCCCTGAAATTCCGTCATGTAATCGCGGTATCTGAGAGGAAGCATGTTTCTTTGAAGCCCTTTATTTTTACGCTCCTCTATGGGTATAGTATGAAAAAAATGAGTGAACAGTTCTCTGTATTTCTTCTCGCCTTCGGAAAAAGCAAAATTTCCCTGCCTTAAATTTTCATCCCCGTACACAAGGTACCAGTCGCTTCGGGCCGGATGCAGCGCGAAAATATTCCGCACCCTGTCGTGAATCACAAAATTCTCCAGCGGCAGCCTGTCCGCAAAGTGAGGGACGATAAAGGTTATCAGATTATTCTTCGGCCCCACAGGCGCGTACAAAATGCCGTTTTCCAGTTCCCTGAAACGAAGAAATTCCACATGGAAATGGGCCTCGTTGGCCGTAAACCTTGCCAGCTCAAACACTCTGTGCACATAGGGATTCTGAAGGTTTCCCATTACCTGCTTTCGGTTTCTCATGGAAAGCCCCGCTATTACCGTGCGGTAAACCGCTTCCCCTTTGTCCCCTTCCCCGGAGGCGAGAGCGCGGCAGATGGACATATACGCTTCATTGCCGAATTCTCTTATCACTGTCCTGGCCACCTTCGCCGCCTTTGCCTTATCCGGCGGGCATGGCTCGTAGACCGCGAACAGGCGGTAATTCTCATCTTCCCCAAGGCATAAGTGAATCTGCTCAAGGGGTTTCTTTTTCAGATAGGCGTTGTAAATTCCCGTAAAGATTCCCTCCAGAGAATCTTCGCATATTAAATAATATTCTTCCATGTTTCCCCGCCTCTTCCTCCCGGCCAAATTCGCCCGCTCAGCTTCCCGCTGCCTGATGGAATGCAAACTCTCCGGTATCGTCAAACAGGGAAAGCTGCTTATAGGTCATGCCGTCCCTGTCAAAGGGCAGCTTTTCCTTTGCTCCAATCAGATTCCTTGTGATGTAATCCTCCTCCAGTTTTGTGGGATACATCATTTTCCCGCTGCAGGTTATAAAATATAAAGCCCGCTTTAAGGTAACGCCGATTTTCTTCAAATCCTCAAAGCCAAGGCTTCCGTTCCGCCGCGCCCGCACGATTCTCTGGGCGCTTTTCACCCCAATCCCCGGCACCCGCAGAATCATCTGATAGGATGCTCTGTTGATTTCCACGGGGAACTGCTCTAAATGCCGCAGCGCCCAGTCCGCCTTGGGGTCTAAAAGGACATTGAAATTCGGCTTGCCCTCGCTTAAAAGTTCCTGCGCCTCAAAGCCGTAAAACCGCAGCAG
>OFFK01001749.1_pt1 | contig 14443 bp, 18 predicted proteins | sample 1521361 | NCBI WGS metagenome assembly OFFK01 (sample SAMEA3504096, study PRJEB24116) | mouse gut metagenome | biome: mouse gut; feature: mouse-associated habitat; material: faeces | place: Denmark | collected 2011
TTATACTGTAACCCCGTGTACCAGTCAGGTGCTTTGCCACATATGGAGATAGGAATGACATCCGGAGGAAGTTTGGCAAGTTTGGCGAAGTAGCTTGTAAATATCACGATTTTTCCTCCTTTGAGGGATTTTCTTCGACGACCATCATCCCTTTCGGGGTGGAGATAAGCCGACTATTGGGAGGAAGCTTTTCGAGTTTTTGGAGAAATTCCTTTTGGAATGGATATAGCTTTACCCCGAGTATTTTCTCGGTGTATTCGACCATATTCATTTCTTTTCCACCTTTCGGAATCCCTGAAAGTCGGCCACACCGATACCGCCATCTTTGCAGCTATGAACCTCGGTCATGCACGGTGCCTGAGGGTCTTTAGAAGGAACCCCAAGACAAACAGATACCGCAGCACTGAATGCGATGTTTTCATTACCTGTGCATCCGCTCTCATAGGTCTCACCACAAAGGCGACATTTGAAGATGGTTCTGTACTCCATTACTTCTTCTCAACCAACCTTTCGTACAGCTCTTCAGCCTCCTTGCCTTGAAACTGGTTGACGATCTGAATTTTACCGTCGGCTTCCTTGCGTCCGATAATAAGAACGGCAATATCGCCATGAGCGTGGTCGAAGCCGGTCAGGAGGGTATCAGAATCTTTCTGTTTACCAGCCAAACCGATTAAGTCAACCAAAATATCAAGATCCACTGTTCGTTCACGCAGATCTTGAATGATTACATCCATGCCATCTTTTGAAAGGTATTTGTGAGGAAGTATTCCGTTATTGCCAGGGAGGAGTTTTTTCGCCTTTTCCAAAAGGGCGATTGCTTTTTCACTGTCGACTACTTTCACTTCTTCTCCACCTTTTTGGCCTTCCTCTCATCGAACTCGGCCTTCTCAATCTGGATCATCTGGCCGTCGACCTCCTTGAAGTAGCGGTTCAGCTCCACCTTCTTGCCATCCGGCGTGATGAAGTAGAGATATCCGATGGTATCATAGTCGCCGTTTTTGGGATCAACGAGGAAGTCATCTACCACAACTTTGAACTTCTTGCTGGAGGGGAGATACGGCATGGTGATCGGGAAGATCTTGTCGATCAGTCGGGTGAGGAACCCGTTCGTAAACGTCACATCAGGGCTGTTCACATTTACCCCGCAGACACGGTTGGTATCGCTTAGGGTCACAGTGCCATCTTCCGCCACCTCTTTGAAGAGGGAAGAGAGCCGCTTACACTGATACTGCTTGGTCTTGCTGCCCTTGGAGAAGATCTCCGAAATGTCCGACCAAATATCAGGCGTATCCTCAATGGGCGTGAGGGAGCGTCCGTCGACCAGACGGTTTAAGATGCTCTTGGTCATCTGAATGCTGAAGCCGGAGTGACCGTCACTTGCAAGGCTGTTGAATGCCCGAAGCGCACTCTTGTAACACATCGCGCCGTACTTCCAGTCATCCGTACCCTTGCAGGCTTCCTTCTCAGCCTGAATAGCCAGCTCCACTTCCTTGGCGGCCCAGCTGGACATCGTGTCCTTTTCCGGGTCGGGGGTCAGAGAGAGCAGTCTCTCCACGTCCTTATCAGTATGGCCGTCCCACTCAGGAGCCTTCTCCAACTCCTCGCAGCGGAAAATATCCCAGTCATTGTCCTCATAGTGGTAGGTGTACTGGCCCTCCGGCGTATTGATGCCGACGATGAACCAGCCACCGCCGAACGGGGCTTCACCATCATGGTGTTTGTGGGATTTCCATGCCAGATGCGGGAAAGCATTGACCAGCGTGGCGAACAGGATCAGCCGCTGGTGGTAGAGGGAGTTGAAGGTGTGGAAGCCATCGCTTACCTCACCGATCTCCCCCAGCTTTTCCAGCGGGATATTGTTATCTTTGCAGAATTGTTTCAGTTCCATGGTTTTTCTCCTTTATAGTTGATAGTCAGCAATACCGCTTATCTTGCTCCGAAAACCAAATGCACCTTGTCGGGATTCCAGCGTCATCCAACCTGTATTTGATGCGACGGAGCTCGTCTCGGTAAAGCTGTTCCTGTTTGCTTGTTGGAGGGCGGCTATAGTCGATGGGTTTGCCTGAGACATTCAACAAATCACGCAAGATTTGTGCTGTGGTTGCTCCCATTTGTCGGAACTCGCCCTGCTTGATAAAGGCTTTCTGCCACACGAAAAGTTTGAATCCAAGTGCTTGCTCCACAGCCCGAATTGTCTCATCGAGTTCTTCATTATGCGGAGCCACATCTCCATAGATCCACCTTGGAACAAATGGCCTTCCGAGATGCTTATTAGTCCAGTCCATCTTTTCTCCTTTCAAAAATATAAAAGAGAGCCCCAGTTTCCCAGGGCCCTCTTTCTGTGGTTGAGCTTAGCCGAGCTGGTTCAGCATGGCCTGAAGTTCCTCCGGAGTCTTGTTCCGCAGGTCCGCGTCCTGCTTTTCGGCGAGAATGCCGAGAATCTTCTGTTTCTGGTCGCGGTTCTCCTTAGCGTGCTCCGCCTGCTTGGCCTCGTCCAGCTTGACGTTGACGATGTACCGGATGATGTCGATCTTGGTCTTCAGGGCCTCGTCCTCCGGCGTGCGGGTGTCCAGAAGGCTTTCCTCCTGAGCCTTCTTCTCCTGGGACTTAAGCGTCTTGAAGATGCCGTCCAACTGCTGGACGGACAGATCCCAAAGGTCCTCCACGGAGATGACACCCTTGAAGGGGAACCGGAACTTGTTGCGAACCGCAACCTCGAACATTTTGTTAGCTTCCATTTTGTATGTCCTCCTTAAAATGTAATTTTGAGAATGCGCTCGGTGGCGCCTTTCACCTTAACCAACAGGCTGTTCCGCTTCGTAGCGGAGAAGCCCAGACCAGAAAGCTGATCTTCTACGTCCTGAACAGCCGCCTTGCTACCAAGGGCCTCAAAGACCCGCCGGTGCTGCTCCAGCTCAGGCTTCAGGAACTCGTTATAGAAGCCATTGGGCCGCTCGGGATTGACGCAGTCCTTGAGCATGAAGAAGTAGTGCCGGTGGCCGATGCCGTCCTGCTCATCCCAGTAGTTGGGAGAATACATGACAACGGAGACGGGGATGAACTGGTTGCTCTTAAGCCCCCAAATATCCTGCGTGGACATGGTGGAGGGAATCAGATCCTTGATCGTGAAGCCCTTGGCCGGATCATAGGTGACCTCAGCGACCTTGACGACTTCGCCCCGGCGCAACTCCTTCTTGTACTCGAAGGAATGGATCACTCCATCGAACTCCACCTCGGCCTTAAAACCGCTATGGCCGCCACTGTTAGTGTAGCAGTGGACGTACATCAAATAGGTTCCCTGCTTCATTCTGGCCATAGAAGGCCACACAATATTCTCGACAGCGGGAACTCCCTTTTTCGGATGAATGATGTCAATGTCCAGCTCGCCAAGGGTTTCTCTGTCTTTCCGCTCTCCAAAGAAAATTTCCAGACCACTGGGGAGCAGACAATGGGCGTCATAGTCGTTCGGGCAGAAATCTTCGTCATTCCACTGGATGGAGAAGCGAAGAACGCCATCTACCTTTCCGCCGGCCATCTTCACGTTCTCACGGATGTCGCTGTCGGTAATGTTGCCGGAGTATGCCCAGCTGAACCCGTTGGCCCACTTGAACATAGTTTTGCTGTCTTTCTCCACAGGAGCAATCAGGGAGACCATATTGGCCGCGTGCCGGTTCTCCAGCAAAGCCTCCACCGAAGTGGCGGTCGGGAGCACGCCCTTGATGAAGTCCTCAATAGAGATCTCCTGCACCCGGGAGAACTTCTTCGGATCAATGGCGATGTCCCGCTCCATCTCGCTGAAAATATCAGTTCCGGTCTGGATTCGCTGCGCCGCATTACGGTTGGCAAACAGGATGTTGTTCACCGTGATGTCGTCCAGAGTGGCAAACCGCCGGCCAAGGGAAGACAAATATCCAAGGTCGGAGATGGTCTGCTTTGCATTCTCCAGCATTTTCTTTGTGTAAATCGCCTTGGGCCGTTTGTAGTTCGTCGGGGCTACGATGGCCTCGTACTTGCGGACAGCCTCATCCAGCTCCATTCCATCACTGATATTGACCAGGAGAGTGCCCATGCTGTGATTACGGATGCGGCCGATGGCCATCCCGGCATTCATGGACTGCTCCCAGGCAAAGTTGTCCCGGAGCTCTTCCGGCGTGGCGGCGTACATCTCTTTGTACTTCTTGAACTCCTCCAAGGCGTGCTGCCACTCCTCGCCCTTATACAGGGACTTCTGGCCGATCAGCTCCAGCACCGTGTCGACGGCATCGTCCGTAATCTCCTCCAACGACCGTTTGAAGACGTTCTTGGTATCCCGGAAGGGGCCCTTGAGGTCGCCGACAGAACGCTGGCTCTTATCAACGAATTTGGAGGGGAGCTCCAGATAGAAATGCTCCCAGGTCTTCACAGTCTTATCCGGGAGCTGCTCATGGTTCTTGTCCGTGCCAATCTTTGCGAACTTGGAAATATAAACGTCCGTAACAGCGTGGGCCTTGATGTAGGCGTCCTTGATGAACACCACGTTACCGATGGCCCGGATGAACTGCCGGCAGCAGCTGCAATCGTACTCACGGCGCTGCCGATAGATCTCGTTGGTTCCGGCAGGGAAGCTGTCCAGGTACAGATTCCACAGCACGTCCTTGTCCACTTCCACCTCGTAGACATGGTCGGCGGTTTCGCTCAGCTTTGCGAAATGATCCTGAATCGCTTTCTTGAATTTGCTGAATTCCATAAAATTTTTCTCCTTTCAAAATATAAAACGAAGGCTCCTCAAAAATAGAGGAACCCTCGTTTCATTCAGTAATGTGTGGCCCGGAATTGCGGATAAAAGTCCGAAACCGGTATGTTGCTTCAAACTCCACCAAAATATCACGCAGATCTTCAGGCAAATACGTCAAGGCTTTCGTTCTCAGGTCATCCGGAACGCCATAGTACGCTCCGGCAATTCCGTCGGCGATGGCGGCAATCGTGTCACTATCACCTCCAATAGAGACAGCGAGTCGTATTGTTTCCTCAAAGCTGTTGGCTTCTAAGAACGCTTTAATCGCTTGGGGTACGCTCCCTTGACAGCTCGCATCGAACTGGTAGTTAGGGCGGATACCGTCAATCGTGAAATCCAGGCTATAATATCCGGTTTCGATCATCTCCTGAATTTCCGATTTTGGGGTTCTAAATCGAGCTGCCAAAGTGGCCATAGCGGTGGCCTGAGCACCTCGAATCCCATCCGGATGATTGTGGGTCACTTTTGTGATCTCATTGGACAGTTCCATGCATTCCGGCTGGAAGTTCGCGACATAGGCGACTGGGCTTATTCGCATAGCTGCGCCATTGCCGTAACTGTTGTAGGGTTCCGGGTTCTTTTGGTAAAGCCAATGGCGGAAAGACTTTCCATAGCCGCATCTCGGATACCTCAACCCGAGTTCCCGCATACACCTCACGGTATTCATACTCAACATGCCCCAGTTGTTTTGGCTATCAAGCAATGCCTTAGCGACAGCCAGCGTCATAACGGTATCGTCCGTAAAATGACACTCTTTCGTAAACAGCTCAAAATCCGTAGATTTGTGGTTTGCTCGCTCAAATCGGGAGCCAACGATGTCTCCGATAATTGCGCCGATCATCTTTTCACCTCCTGTCTCATCAGAATATAATTTTAGGGCCAATCTGTCAACTCTTGATACCGAGCCGCATTTTGGCCTGCTTAAGGGTCAGCCCAACTAAAACGGTAGCATCAAGCATGGATTCCTTGGCCTTCGTCATGTCAAGCTCGCCCTGGATGCCATCGTCATAGAGAAGACGGACTTTGCAATTCATGCTGTCCGTCCGTACCATCTTGATTCTTTTCTGTGCCATTCTTGTCCTCCTGCTTCTCACTTCGCGTCCTCAAGGATGTGTGAGGCGATCATGTCTGCGTGGTGCGTCCAAAGGACGGTATCATACTGATGGATGGCTCTTGTATAGTCATTCCACTCTCTCTGGTCCACGAATGCGCCCATGTGATACCGGATGCACAGAATCTCTTCCATCGTGAGAGGCAGATACTGAGAAAGCAGCATCACGGACTTGTCTCCGTGACCTTTGAGCAAAGTATCAGGATTGTGCTCCCATTTTGTCGTATCGACCTCTCGGATGTCTTTTTGCCCATTTGCATCCCATGCGTGCAAGACTGCATCCGACATAGGATGCCGGTAGAGGTCCATCTTGCACAGGTCGTGGAACATCCCGATGATGTAGGGCGACTCCGGACGCTGCCATGCCAAGCCATTATCGTGAGTGAGGGTGATGAGCACCTGCGTCACATTCCGGCTGTGCTCAAACAAGCCGCCCTCAAAAGCACCGTGATACTTGGTGCTGGCCGGTGCTGTAAAGAATCCGTTAGCTTCCAGATCTCTGATGAGATAAGGCGGGAAGAGATGGAGAGCGGGCTCCATCAAGGAGCGAAACTGCTTCATGCGGATATCCACATCAGACATAATAACTATTCATCCTTTCCATCGTCAAATTTCCAAAGTAAATTTCGAGCCCAATCTGTGATTTCACGCTCATAAACCCATTTTGGATTGTTAAATATAAATGTTTCACCCATGTCCGACCTTACTCGAACAAGACAGTTCAGCACCCAAAGTCTGGACGAGAGCCGAGCCAGCATTTTCGTAGTCTCTTTTAGGGTTTGCTTAAAGCATCGATCACGAAGGTTGCCCTTAACTGTAATCAAAACCCTTTCCTGGGTATTGAACGCACGAAAATATCTATCGTTGTAAAGATTGCTTGGCTGGTCAAACTCGTCAACATTGGAAGAAGAGCAATAGCCATCCGGACGAGAGAAGTAAAACTTTGCGCTTCCTTCTGATCCGGTAATTCGTGGCAAGTGATTGACGACTGTTTGGGCAAGATACATAGCTTCGGCGTCACTTCTGCCAAAGGTGTCGACTTCAATTACCCCTTCTATATAAGTCCAGCAGCTCATTTTGATCTCCTTTAATCGTAACTCTCTTGCTTTCCGAGTTCACGGAGCTGAACAAAAATAGGAAACTGTAAACTGTAGTGACCGGTTCGCTTATCAAGGCTTTCATCTTTATACTTGACTTCGATGACGCGCCCAATTAAACTGATACCCTCGTCCCAAAATGTTTTTCGCTGCTCATCCGTCATTCCGGAGCCGACTCGCAGGTAATTACCTTTGTAACGAACAACAAAGGCCCCCAAGGTCCCGGTCAGGCGTCCAGTCCCTTCTTCAAGGTCTACAACTTCGAGATCCACCGTGTAAAACTGCTTTACTTTCAAAATGCCGTTGTGGCGTCTCCTGAAGTATTTGCAGTTCCGATTCAGCATCATGCCTTCTTTTCCTTCGGCAATCATGCGATCCAGACACGGCGAGATCATAGACATATCGGTTCCGGTGTAGAGAATATCCACAACACGAAGACTCGACAGACCTAACCTCCGTATCTGCTTTTTCAGTGTCTTCAGTTGCTCCAGGCGATCCCGATAACGCAATTTGCTCTCGCCGTAAAGAAATTCTCCCTTCGGCAAAATATCAAAGATCACCATTTGGATGAGACTCTTATCACCATCGTCCTGATTGATGATACCGGCAGTCAGCCGGAAGTTCTCATTGTCAGAAACATGGTCAATGTTCTTGCGAATCAGCTCTCCGTCAATCACCCACTCCTCCGAGTTGGGAATGAGTCGCTTAATGTCCGCCAGGATGTGATCCAGACCGCTAAACTCTTTCCCCTGTCGACTGATGAGCTTTTCCTCAAAGAAGGTGCCACGAACCCCATTGAGCTTTTGGCTGAGGCTGAACCACTCGTTTTCGTTCATCTTCAGCTTTCCGATCTGATACGCTTGCTGCACTTCCCATTGAGGGATAAGCTCAAAGCCAAGCGCATCATTCACAGTTTTGACATCACATCCAATGCGAATGCTCTTTGTAATAATGCCAGTGTAGAACGACCGCAGCTCATCCTCCGTACTCTCTAAGAATGCTTGAACATTTGCCAAAATATCATCCGAGGCTGTGTGGTTCTCCCGGATGTAGGGCATCAGCTCGTGGAATGAGGCAAATTGGATAGTCGGCGCTTTTGTCACCGGTTTGCCAATTTTCTTCTCAGAGATACCCGTAATAAAGAACGGGTTCAACAGATAGTCCAGAAATTTCTTGACATTTCCATCATTCCGCTTCTCGGCGAGGAGTTGCTTTTTTGCCTTGATAGACGCTGTGCCAGACAAAGTGTCAAAGAACGCCTTGACTTCAAGGTCAGGCTGCTGTTGCAAGGCATTTCGCCTCCTTTCATAAAATATAAAAGAAGACGCTATGTAGCATCTCCTCCGTAATAGAACTTGCAAATTATGCGGCTCTTGGCATCGGCTTGGTGGCCCAGCCAACAAACTTACCCTCGTTGAAGTTCTTCTTCTGTTTAAGGGCTTTGCTGATAGCGAGGTCGATTCCAGAGAAACTCTTCAGATGGTAGTAGTGCAAATCTTGGTATGGGGTGTTGAGTCGGTCAATTCGTCCGGCTGCTTGCGTCGCCACCTTGTACGAATACTGCTGGGAGTAGAATATAATGGTATCGGTTGTGATGCAGTTCCACCCTTCGCAGCCAGCCGTGTACTGGACAAGATAGACCCATTTGTCGCTTGTCGGGATCTCCTGATGCTTATGACCGTTCCACTCCGCTATCTCCGTACCCTCCGAATATCCAAGGGAGCGAAGAATCTCCAGCTCATAGTCATAGCTGTAAAAGATAATGGCCTTGGGGTGGTCTTCCAAGATTTCAAGCGTCGCAACTGAACGAGCTTCATCGGAATTGACGACTCGCCGAAGAGCCATACACAACTCCGCTGCCGTTTCGATTGGCCGATCTTCCCATGGATTCCAACGTTTCCGCATGATGTCCTTATACTTGGAAATATCATACGGGACGGGGATGTCCTCATGATGAGAAATAGTCTGCCGCTTAAAGTCCATGTTTACGAGAATACTGTTGCGAAGCCGGATCAGACGTCCTGTGTTCCGATAGCTGTCGATCTTCGGGTATTTGGCTCGCCAGTCATAGTTGACATGCTGGTCAACGAAATCAGTCTTGTTGCGATAGAACCCATTGGCGATGAACACTGGAATGTAGTCCTGCCAAGTGTCCCCGGGAGTAGCGGATAGCAGAATCCAGTTATTGGCCTTGGCAATCTTGAGGAAAGCTTTTGTCCAAGCACCATAACCAACTACCCGCTGCTCATCAAATATAAAGAATGCATCTTTGACATCCGTGTATTTTCCAATGTTGTTCCATGAATCCACAACTACCGTATTCTTGTAGTAGTTGCAGTCAGGATGAGTAGAGAGGAGGAACGGAGCCAGTTCCCCCTCCCACTCGCAGGTGTCCCGTTTCCGAGCGGTCGTAATGATATAGAGATTTTGCGGGTTCTTCATGGCGACTTCATCTGGTGCAAGAAGATCGCCGCCTTGCAAATCGTAATAGTATGCAAGGGAAGTGCGTGATTTACCGCTTCCGACACCGCCACACAGGATGCATCCATTTTTCATCCGCTTAATAGCGTCAAGCTGGTAGTCACAGAGATTGATGCGCCCCATTGGCCGCGTCCTCCTTTCAATAGGATCTTTTCCAAACACAACGATCATGGAGGGGAAGGGTGCAGAGTTTTCACACCCGCCGAACTTTAGCCGGCCTTTGATGAACCGTATCTCTGCATTTCCATAAATGTACTCGTGAAAACGTTTCGTATCGGTTCTGGCCGGGATCAGCATAACTGCTACCCCCCCCCCGAACTCCATGCTCATAGCATTTTTTAACCCATTCGGTTTGCTGCTGGTCAGAGTAGGGAGGGTTGCAGAACACTGTCTCTCCAGTCCAATCCTGGGCAAGACCGTTGTCCTCTTCCGTGTAAAATTTTGCGCATTTTGCCGTTTCCGGAGTTGCACAAGGATCGAGCGTAAAATGAAACTCCGCATTAAGCTCATCAAAGAGTTCCTGCGGAGTTGCCCAGTCATTCTTGCCCGTAGAGAATAGTGCTTTGCTTACGATGGGAATTACCTCCCTTTTACTTGATTTCGATTCGTTTACTGCCCTCTTTAAGGGCCAGGCGAAGTCGCCGAGAAATATCAGCGTACTGTTCCGATCTGAGCCGATAAGTTTCAGAAATGCTTTTGTTGATAGGGTCTTTAGCATCCAAATTGAGAATTGCAGCCTGCTTATCGAGCTCAATAATTAACCATGAGATTTCGGTTTTTGTAAAAGCCTGCATGGATTCATTCTCCTTTGGTTTCAACGTCGTCGCTCTTATTTGGTTCAAACAACTTGTCTATGCTATGCCAAATTCTCCGGTAATGCCAAACAGGGAAGAAATACATCGGTGTGAACCAATAGGTACTTAAATCATCATGGTCTGTCATCGGCTCAGTAAGGGCGTTGCCCACCTTAAAATATCCGGCCACGCCGAGAAGTGAGAGCTGGATGTAGCACATCATGGTAACGAGGTAGTCGATGTCTTGACCGGTAACCAAAATATGATTCTGGTAGTTGAAGTCGGTTTCATAAAGCTTTTCTTTTGCTACATTTACAGCAGCAATGAGTGTTGCTCCAGCTCCACAACAGCAGTCATGAATCTCAACGACGCCTTTTTCTTCAACCTGCTTTGCGAGATCGCCAATCGTAACCTCGGCCATGAAGTAACAGACATTGTACGGTGTAAATATCTGTCTGTGTTCCTTGCTATTCAAGCCAAGTTCGGTGTAAATATCGCCAAGGAAGTCTTGGTCAGGATTTTCTTCCAAAGCGAGCACTACATAGGCAAATAGTTGTGGAAAGAGTTTCCGTTCCTGCTTGTTATACTTGTTGATGATTCGGAGATACGTCTTTTCCCGCTCGTCAAAGTGAAGCTTGTCTACTGAGTTGGAAATAGCGCAAGCTGTCATAGTAATGAAGTCGGTCCAAATATCCCAGGACCGCCAACGATTAGTAAGGCTCTGAAATGTTTTCATGAACTCTTTTCGTATATGCTCATTTCTATGATGAATCACCTTTGACTTTGGAGAAGATGGGCTCGGTGTGTCCTCTTTAACCTCCTGGACAGCCGGCACCTGATATGTTACGGACGGTTTTGCGAGAAATTTACCCTCTATTGAGGGCGAGCTCGGTATTACTGGATGTTGCGGAACCCAAGGTGTTGGCTTTGATTTGGGAATCGTCTGCAAAGCTTTTCCTTGTGGTGCGGCCTTTGGCTTTCGCTTTTTCTTCTTACTTTTCTTAGGCGGTCTCTGCCAAAACGGTTTCATAGCAACACCTCTTTCAGCGTTCGTCAGAGAGACAAATCCTTGTGATGCCCTGATCCAAGTCAGTTGCGATCCAGATTTGTATTCCAGAACCGAGTTCAGTGTAAATGCCGCAAATAGTCCCAGTCCGTGCTGTGACTCTGAGGTCATTCAACCGCCTTTCCTTTTCGTTTACGCCGCCCCAATCCTGAGCCTTAAAACGTTCGAGGCATTCATCTACAAACAGTTGAAAGGTATAGTCCATTCTTGCTTGCAGCATGATGCCGACTGTCGCCGTAATTTTACCGAGGTCGAAACCTCTTGTCTCATTCAGAATAATCAAATCCTGATTCTCAACTTTGAGCGGCGGCGCATCTTTCTTGGTCGCAAACGGCGGTTTCCAACGGTCAGGCTCGGTGATGTGCTTTTTGGGTGGCTTATACACAACCAATTCTGCCTTAGGTTTTGGTTTGCGTTTTCTTGGCAGTCGAAAGTGGCACCAGAAAGACTTCTTCATGTCGCCACCTCCAAAATGAAGCCTTTTTGAGCATCGGCCGTATAGTCTTCACCAGAAAGATTGGCTTTTGGACCAAGATTGAGCCACAGTTGATTGAACGCCGATCTCGTTACATGTTTCTCAGCTTTGTAGTATGCAAAAATTTGCTCCATCACAGGCTTTGAAACACAGACCTTACGACAATCATAATGAACAGTAGCGGGGTTATACCCAAGCTTTGTGGCGATGGTGTCGTACAATTCGGCAATGCCACAACAGCATTCATCTTTTGTCAAAGTGACTTTGGGCATCGTTTTCTCCTTTCAAATATAAAGCGAAGAGCAGGAGCGCCAGTCACCTCCTACCAGCGCCCCTGCACATGCCTTACTCCTGAGGATACTCGTCGCTGGCGTACTTCTCCGCGAACTCGTCCTCGTCGATGACGACGTACATGGTGCGCAGGTAGGCCTTAACACCGCTCTTCTCGTTCTTGGTGCCCTCCTGGATGACCCAGTTGTAAGGGCGAATGGTCAGGTCGATATTGCGGATCTCCGCGAAGTCCAAAGTTGCGATAGACTCCTCATCCAGCTTGACCTTTTTGCGCTTGGTCAGCATGTAGACCGTGGGCGGAATGTTGTCGAAGCTGACGGCGACCTGAAGGTAGTGTCTCGGGGGCTCTCCCTCATCCCGAGGCTCGCGGACACGGATGTTCCAGCCGTCGTCGATGAGACGCTGGGCCAGATCGGGATCATCGATGTAGACGCAGAAATTGCGCTGTCCGGCGCGGTTGTACTTGCTCTCCCGGCCGGAGAAATTCGGGAACAGGATGTGAGCATTCTCAATCGTGATGTTTTCGGTAACTCTGGGGTTTGCCATGGTTGAAAACTCCTTTCAAAAATATAAAGAGGACACCGATTGCGGTATCCTCTCCATCACATGATTTGTTGCTTTGGCGTGTCAACGCACATCAAAAGGGACAGAAGTTTCTTCCTGCCAAGGCTCACCCGGAGCCACCCAAGGCGGAATGTCATCTGAGGGATTCGGCTGGACATAGGGATCGTCGGACACGAACCACTCGAAGTCGCCATACTGGGAAATATCATGGACAGCAGCATCGACCATGGCGTCATAGTAGCTCCGGTCAATGCCATCCTCTTTCTCCAGGTGTTTGACCATTTCGGATTCCAGCCAACGATAGCCCTTCGCCCCGGTGGCAGCGGAATAGCTCTTTACGCCAGTCTTCTTGTCGATGACCTCTCGCAACAGCAAGCCACCGTTATGTCCGGGCTTGATGGGACAGAACTGTCCGACCTTCCCTACGAAGACGTAGTTATGGCCGTCGGAGACAATCTTTTCAAGACGCTCAAACTCCTGGCATTCCTCTGTCATCGGATCGCTTAGCTTGGACACATCGCTGATTTCCTTAAGGAGCTTAGTAAGCTCCTTCTCCTCCTCAGACACATCCGGCAAATCCTCATTCATGTCCAGATAGAGAGCACTGGTCACGCTCTTGGTCTCGCACATGTCCTCGAAGGTGATCTCCTCATGGCTGAACAGCTTCTTGAACACATACGGAATCTGAAACTGCGTTCCCGTGGCCGTCCATTCGCCGGCGTGCTTGCCGTCCTTATACTTGGCGATGTAAACAGCATTGTTCACCAGGCACATCCGGTCATAAGTGGCCTCATGCTCAAAGGTATAGCCGTATTTCTCGCCGTAGTCCATGACGAATTTGATGATTTCCGGTGTGGCGTCGGGAATCTTGATGGAGTCGGTCTTGATGTGGGCAACAGTAAAGCCCCGCTTCTGGACCTCATGCTTGAGGTTGACCATGAACAGGGCTCCACGCTTTGCAACGATGTTGTCTTTGTTCCGGTTGTCCCGGAAGGGGTTCTCGAAACTGGCCGAAGTCAGTCCGTATACCGAGTTGATGGCGATTTTCAGAGCCTGAGCCAAGTCAGCAGCCGCTCCTTCATCCGTCAGGTACTTTGCCAAAGCGCCATTCAGCATCTTCTTGGCTTTCTCAAAGTCCTTATGCTTGATGGCAACACGGGCGTCTCGGATTTCCTGGAACCGCTTTGTGAACTCAGGACCGAACAGGACCTCGGCGATGATGCTTGACGGGTGCATACTGGCGATGTCCAGCAGAGCGATATTGCCGTACATACCAGGCTCGGCATAGACGTATCCGCCTTCACCGACTTCCTCGCCGCGATAGATGGACTTACCATTCTCGAACTTGTATCCCGGGAAGATGGGACGGTCCTTCTTGTCGAAAGCCGTGAACTCATCGAATTCTTTCGGCCCCATCTCAAACGGAAGATCCCGGTCGGGGTCGTAGATCTGGTTCGTGTCACCCATGTCGCGGTAGTTGAACTGATCCTGGGGTTTCTTGTTCCCGCCAAATATAATTTTGGTGGTCAGGGTGTTGGTGGTGTCGTTGACCGTCATGCCGGCCACGTCAGCCAGGATCTCACGAGCCACAAAGTCGGCCTTGCGGGCGTTGAACACTGCCTCCGTTGCAATGACATCATTGTCACAATACTCCGCGACCTTCTGCCACAAATGCTCGGGAACCGGCTGATCCCAAGGAAGACCCAGCTCCTGATGATGAATGCCGAGTTCAATCTCCCACTTCTTCAGGCTCTGTTTCTTGGAGCAGAAGTCATAAACGTCCGTATAAG
>OFFK01001752.1_pt1 | contig 14419 bp, 21 predicted proteins | sample 1521361 | NCBI WGS metagenome assembly OFFK01 (sample SAMEA3504096, study PRJEB24116) | mouse gut metagenome | biome: mouse gut; feature: mouse-associated habitat; material: faeces | place: Denmark | collected 2011
TCTGTCTCCTTGCTCCCCTCTCCTTTGAGGCCACTTTCGCAATTGGCTAGAAAATATACGGCTCATGGTTTTCGCCGCCCTTGGGCAATTCAGGAAATAAAAAGGAAGGGTATCCTTGCTGGCAGAGAAATTCTGAAAATTGCTGTAGCACCTGAACTCTGTCACGCCTTGAAGACAGTTTTTCGTTTGGTCGCTGCTTGTACCATTCCAATGCAACTTCCTTGGTAATGGTCGGAGTTTGAATATCGTTTGCTTTGCAGAGGTTGTCAAATTGTCTCAGTCTTTTTGCCTGAGTATCATAAACCGCGCCAGTAGCTTTCTTTTGTGCCACAAAGGCTTCACATAATGATGCAAATGGGCCGGTAAAATATGTCTTTTCCATCAGAAATCCACCTCCAGAGCACATACACGCAAGGTATCCATGCTCAAAGAGATATATGCCTCTGTACTTTCCGTGGAAGTATGTCCAAGAGTCTGCGCAATCACATCAATACCAACCCCTTGATTCAGCAGATTCGTTGCTAAACTGTGTCGAAAGATGTGCGTCCCCGCAGTCTTTCCGCGGGGCACTTGGATATCTGCCTTCTGAACTGCTCTGGATATGTCCTTGGCCAACCATGAATGGATGCGGTCGAAAGGCGGATTATGGCACACAAAAACGTTTTGGCAGGAGGTTTTGGGACGGGCATTTTGAAGGTAATCAATCATGGCCCATCCCACATCCTCAAGCAGAGGCAGTTCAACCTGAGTGCCGGTTTTCTGCTGTTGGATCGTGATGCGTTTCCTCTCCCAATCAATGGAATCAAACCGAAGATTTAGAACATCACTGATTCGAATTCCCAGTCTGGCAAGAAGCAGGATAATTGCGTAATTGCGTTTTCCCACCGGGCTGTCTGTATTCACATTTTCCAGGATTCGTTTTATCTCATCCTCTGTAAATACAGCAGGGAGGCGTTTGCTTTGGCCATATTTCACACATGGCATAGCAGCAGACAAATCATCTGTATGGTAACCCTGCTGGAGGGCGTACTTTATCAAACGATTCAGATAGGACATATGGAAGCTGATGGTGTTTCTCCCGTAACCAGCCAAGGTTTCCACATATGCGTTCAAATGCTGCTTTTCAACTTCTTGGAATGTCTGGACTCCTCTTTTCAGCAAATAGCTTTCAAATCTTGTCAGAACCCAACGTAGATGGCGGACAGAATCCTCTGCAATACCGCGATCCCTGTTGTACTGGACAAACGCATCAAACAGTGACTGGAATCCTGGTGAGAATTTCTTCTTAGCTCCCGGAGTCTGTTTGAAAATCATCCCATACTGTTGAAGGTCTGAGAGCATATGAACTGGCCGGCAATAGTTTTTAAGGGCACCATTGGTGCCATAGCGATCCCCGCCATATTCCACGATGAATTTCTGTCCCAAATCGACGTTGAACTGCTCAACACCGTGTTCTTCAAAATAATGGACAAGCTTTACGCAGATACTGCGATAAGTTTTTAAGGAGCTTTCTGCATATCCGAATTCGCACATCTGTTCATCAAGCGCCGATACTAATTCATGAATCGTCATGGCTTTAGCTGTTTCTGGATTGAGCACAATGCACCTCCCATCTCGTTTTACAAATGTATCTGTGACCATCATTCTATAAAATTATGTGAAGATTACAAGCCTGTTTTTTCCGTAATTTAATCGGTATGATGGAAGTTTTGAGATGGCACGTCATGTATCTAGCGCGTTCCCGGATACATGTTTCCCATTGTCTACGACACAATAAAGCTATGCACCTACTGCAGGAAGGTGTAAATCTCGTTTACATTCGAGATTTGCTTGGACTCTCCGATAGCCGCACAACCGAAATCTATGACCATGCAGTTAGCAATGCCAAACGAAAAGCACTGGAAAAGGCAAGTTCCATAAAAGACAATCAGCAATTACCTTCCTGGACAGGGGACGATTCGCTGCCCTCATGGCTTCAATCCTTCGGTCGTTCTCGTATTTGAAGCGAATATAAACCTAAAGAGCTCCAAAAAACTATGTTTTGCTGTAAAATGGGGATTGCAAAAGTCGTTTGCATGGAGTAAAATAATAAGGCTATTATCAAAGTCGTTGAAACGACATACAATATGTAGAGGAGAAGGGAGCGATAGACCCAAATGACAAGAATCAATGAAACCGCTGCTGCAAAAGCTTATGTGGCAAAACTGAGAGCTGGTGGGTATCCCCTTGAGCGTTCAAAAAATACCGGGATTAACTACTGTGAAACTAAGGAGGTACGCGACACAGAGGCAGTCCGGGAATTTACGAAAAGTAAACTTTTTGAGGAAATCAAAAAGATGTTATGAAGGGAGTCACGGAATGGATTCTAAAGAGAAAGAACTGGAACATATCCGCTATTTGACTGAGAACTACAATTTTGAGAAGCGGTATGAAAATCTGCTCACTCAAATACAAGATGTTCTGGAGGCCTTGGGTATTTTGGACAAGGTAACTATCAATACTGATTTGCTGGGTCAGGTAGTGCTGAATTATTTTGAGGATGTAGACCGGCTGAAAAAATTTGAGGGTATAGAACGCACAAATGAAGACAAAATCTACGGTTATGAGACCTTTTGGCTACTCCGGGATAAGCCAATTCAGGTAATTGACAGCAATATGTCCAATGAATATCTCTACATCAATGAAAAGGTATTTACATGTATGCTGATTTCCAAGATGCTGAAGGAAGCTGACATACAACCTGACAGCAAAAATATGCGTCTCATGTCGTTTTTGCAACTGCTATACTACAATTTTAAGTTCCGAAATTTTACGCAACAGTCTCTTGAACTTATGATCACAGCTTTTTTCTGCGGCTGCAAATTTGAGCCCCCTGCGTAAGTGTGATAAAAACACGGAAAAGGAGCGTCGAATGGACAAAAAAGATATGACTTTTGAGGAAATTCGTGCCAACCAAGAAGAATTTTTGCGTAAATATGAGGTTGTAGAACTATTCCCGAAATGTAAGGTCACTTGGGATACGTTAATGGAAATTGGTGATGACTACGAGACTAAGTGTTATGGCAAAGGACGGGATGATCAGAAATATCAGGGAGAATACTTTGAAATTATCCAGAGCCATATTGCCAAAATTGCTTCCTTTGGAAATGTACATTCTTATCGATTCCGAATTAAAAAGACGGGAAGCCTTTTAGCGAAAATCATACGAAAAAGTGTTGAACGTGAGGATTGTAACTATACTGTCACAAACTATTTCAACAAAATAACTGATTTGTTAGGCTTACGCATTCTTTATGTCTTTAAGGAAGATTACTGGTCTGTACATCAGCAGATTATGGCTGAGTACGAGAATCAACTTGCGCAGGACATCAGCATTAAATTGAAAAAGGGTGACGACAGGGAGATGTACGCACGGTTGCTCAAAGAATATAGCAATGTGCGAATTGACGAAAACGAAACATACCGTTCGATTCACTATACAATTTATGCAAAAACGAATAATATTAACGAATATCCGCGTGTAGAGATCCAGACTCGAACGGTTTTTGAAGAGGGATGGAGCGAAATCAATCATAAACTTGTCTATAAGCAAAGTGCTGGAAGCCGAGAATTGAAAAAAACTTCTGACTTACTCAGTTCTATGGTTGGTGCTTGCGATTCTATTGGCACGCTGATGACAATGTTTTACGATGCTGAGAATCTATCTGGCGGAGTTAAGATGGAACAAAAGAGTTCTTTTTCAAGTGAAACGGATAATGTGGTACAGATTATTAGAGGCTTTTTGCTACAATGATGAAAAGTTAGGTGTAGAGACATTGGGTACGCGATAAACAACGTACCCAATTATTTTTTGTGATCAATTATTGAAAATATTATGTTAAGCTTTATATTGTAAACTGTCTAAATTACAGTGCTTTAGAACATTGCTTTGCATAATCACACCCTGCACATAAACCCTGTTATTCCAAGCTTGGCATAACAGGGTTTCCCCGACGGCTGGACGGATATACCGGGCGCGTCGGATTCCGCCAGGTATAAAGCGCTCGGCAACAGCGTGGCCATCCCCTGTGTGGAATTTATCATGCGGGGCATTGCCATGGCGGTTGGAGAATCACAGGAAGGAGAATGAATCCATGCGGAATTATACCGAGAATGAAATCTGTGAAACGGTGTTCTATCTCGCCAGATACGCTGGGTGTCTGGAAACAGATAAGGCCATCACCGTGCCCGATGAACGTGAGCTCTTCTGGATGCTCCTCGAATGGGCACGGGAATTCACACGGACCTTTGAACCCGGCGGCGATAAGGACTACAGGACCGAGCTGGAACGCCAGGGGCCCAAATGGCTTACGGCAACATTTCCTTATATGCCCGAATTGGGCGAGGAGCGGACGGCAATCATCGACTTTCTCCAGTTCGAGGAAAGCACATCCGCCGTTTGGCCTTGGGCGCTTCCGGCGGATGAGATTACGCAAAATGACGAGCTGCTCCGTAAGGTTGAAAAAGCCGTCAGCTTCGATCAGCAAGGCGATTATGACACAGATGAGCTATATAACGTCCTTGACCGGATCGTCGGCGTCAACCCTGTGTTGAAGGACAGTCAGGCTCCAAGCTCAGGGATAACCCAGCCCAGTATGTAGGCATTATTGTTCCTGCCTGAAGGGATGACGCCAGCAGTCTGTCTCGTGATCGTTGACCACGCCCACCGCCTGAAGGAACGAATAGACAATGACCGTGCCCACGAAGTTCATCCCCCGGCGCTTCAAGTCTTTCGAGACGCGGTCGGACAGCTCGGAGCTGGCCCGGACCTCATCGTCCGTGTTCAGGATGACCTGTCCATCTGTGAAGCCCCAGAGATAGTGGTCAAAGGAGCCGAACTCCTTCTGGATGTCCAGGAAAGCCTTTGCGTTCTGGACCGCCGCCTGGATCTTGCGCCGGTTTCGCACGATGCCGGAGTCCGCCATCAGCGCCTCCACCTTCTCGAGCCCGTATCCGGCCACGATTACAGGATCGAAGCCGTCGAAGGCCCGGCGGAACGCCTCCCGCTTTTTCAAGATTGTAATCCAGGACAAGCCCGCCTGGAAGCCCTCCAGAATCAGCATCTCAAAGAGCTTCCGGTCGTCATGCTCCGGCCTCCCCCACTCCTGGTCGTGGTAGGCCATATACAGTTCAGAGGCCGGATCGGCCCAGCGGCAGCGCTTTAATTCCATCGTTCATCCCCCGCTTTCTGAGGCCATTATACGGGATACCTACTGGCAGCGCAAGGGCAAAAAACTTGTTGCATTCGCTTCGTTTTCAATGGATTTATCGTTGGGTATCGTGAATAGCTTTCACATGGCTTTGGGGATACACTTGCTTTACAAAAGGAGAAAGGAGGACCGGAAATGGCTGATAACACTCGAAATTTATGTGCTCAGATACCCACTGAGCTCCATAGCAAAGTACGGGAGCGCCAGGAGGCATCCGGTCAGACCCTGGGCCAGTACATGACCTGGCTCATCACAAAATTTTACGAAGAGGAGGGGAAACCCACTATGAAAGGAAATCAGAGAACCGTCGCGTTCCAGGTGTCGGAAGAGCTGTTCGAGCGGTTCAAGGAGTACCTCAAGCGAAACGGAATCAAGCAGAACGCCTTCTTCCTGGACTGCATCCAGAAGGCGCTGGCGGAGGAAAATCAGGAGGGGAATGCCGAATGATAAACTGGACCAAAGATGAGCGCAGGAACAACCGCCAGGAACTCGTCTCCACCAGCTATGTGGCCAGCGTTCCCTACCTGGGACGGGTCAGCATCCATCCTCATATCTACTCCCCCGGCGAATGGTTCCTGACCTGCCAGGCCCTGCACATTGATAAGCACCCGCTGGGCAGCGTATCCCCGGAGGAGGCGGAACGGCTGGCGGAAGCGGAGCTGGTCAAATGCCTGGAGGGACACATTGTCTGGTGTCAAAATGCGCTGAAAGAGGTTCGCGGTAAATCCGACGCGTCTGTATGAGCCGCATGGCCCTGACCAGGGCAAATGATCTGCGGGATCAAGACAGAAGACAGGGAAACGACTCCCTGTCTTCTCAGTTCTTCCGCGCCGGTTTCACGTTGACATCCGGACTGACCGTTCCCTCAATGGTTCCATGCTCCGCCTCAAACTTTTTAATGCTCTCCCGAATGAGTACCAGAACATGGCTGTTTACAGAGCGGCCCTCATAGTCCGCCACAAAGCCCAGCTTTTCCAGCATTTCCTCCTCTATTCGAATTGAAACGCTTTTCACAGCCATACCATCACCCCGCAGCAGCTATATTGCGTATTTATTTTATAGCTATCCTGTGATATAATCCTATGTTCAGATATACCGTATATCTGCAATATCTGAAAGGAGCGCGGGGATGAGGGTTGCTGTGATCGGATCAAGAGGATTGCGTGTGGAGAACCTGGAAGATTATCTCCCCAAGGACACGACAGAGATCGTATCCGGCGGCGCGCGGGGCGTGGATACGTCCGCGAGGGAGTATGCCCTGAAGCACGGCCTGAAACTGACCGAATACTTGCCGGAATACGGCAAATATGGGAGAGGCGCCCCTTTAAAGCGAAACATCGCCATCATAGAGCGTCCACGACTATTTTACCTTCTCTGAGGACGGCATCCCCTCCCGGCTGCTCCAAACCGTAGGGACAGCAGAAGAAACGGACCTGAATGGCGACGGAATCCCGGAGTTGACAGTTTCCAGGCCAGGAGCAAACCAGATGCTGTTTTTCCTGCGGGACGGTGAAATTTACCAGGCGGACGTCACGGCTCTCATCCAGGACGCCTGGCCCGAGGCAAAGTATCTGGAGTGTGGACTCTGGAACGCGGAAAGGCGAAACCTCAGCCTCACCGCTCAGGTCCCTTTCCCCGGCTTAGAGGATGTGTCCGCCGCCGCCTCCCGGACGCTGTGGTTTGACGGGGAAGCCCTTCGGCTTTACAAGGACTACAGCGTTTACTCCGATCACGTAAAGCTGGGCCTTGACGCTCCAGCAAATGTGCTGGATGCAGCCCAGGACTTCGTCCAAGGTCAATTTGACGCCTTAGCAGCGGATGGCTACGGCTGGGACGGCTCTGGAAACTACGATGAGGAAAATGCCGGACCGGGAAACGTGGTCTGGGACGACTGGCAAATTAACGGTTTGAGAGGTCCCTATTACGAGACTGCGGGGGATGCTCAGGTAGAAATCTGGAGGATCAGCTACGAAACCCATACTACCACGCCGGATCGGGTCATGCTGCCAGGCGCTTCCTACCGGGATGAGGACGGTTGGTGCATGATCGGTTTTCCCTTTTGTGATTATTTGTACTTCCAACTGGACACGGAAGGAAACTGGGCATTCCTATTCTCGAAACCGGAATATGACTGTTCTCCCGGCTCGCCGCTGTTCTGGTGGGATATGGTCTATCAGATGTTGAGCATGGACCTTCTGCGGCTTTCAGACCTGAGCGTCGATGAACTGCTGGCGCCGCTGGCAGAAGACCGTACCGCCGCTTTCTTCAACCATTTAGGAGAAGCGCCGCAGGTTGAACAGGAACAAATTCTGTCCCATCTAGCGCGAACGGTCCGGGAAGACCCTGACCGGACGGAATACGCAGACTGCGTGAACACCCTGTGTGGAAGCGGAGAATATGACCTTACCGATGCAGGCCGGGCGGCGTGGGAGTATCTGCAAAGCGCCGTAGGTCTCTAACGGCGCTCATCAAGAAACACTGGATAATTAAATGTCGTTTCTTCTTCGGCCTCTTGTTCGGCTCAAGCGCAATCCAGGAAGAACTACTCGTCCACTTTATTCAAGCATTTCTCTGTGGGACTCTTTCTCTCTGCGTCGCCGCAGGGCCTCTCCAAGCAGGTTCCGCAGTATGGCGACCAAATAGGCGGTGGGAGAAGAATTCTGTTCCCGGATCGCGGGAGCCTTGACCATGAAGAGTAAGAAAGCATCTTGCGCAATGCCTTCCGCCTCTTCAGCGGTAAGCCCCGCCCGCATAGCGATGGATACCATTTTGGGCGAACACTGTAAATACAAACTGTCAAACCAGGCTTTCTGCGAGTCCACGCGGCGCCCTCCTCTCTGTAGCAATCTTGATCTGGAACAGAAAATTCATCGTTGATTTGTGTCCGCTGTGCAAAGCGGCCCCGGCTTGTGAAGGTCGGGGCCGCTTTCATGATGGCGCAGGCTGCAAAGAACCGCAAGGCTTCACAGGGCCCCAGTTCCGTGAGACGTATACACGGTAAACCAGCGGCGGGTCTTTAAAGACACCTCCGGCGTGTTCTTGAAAAAATCCAGAATCAAATCGGACATCTCTACATTGATCTCCCGCACGACCCGGCACTGCGTATACTCCGGATATCCGCCTGCGCCGCTGGCCCGATAGCTGTTGAGGCAAATGGTAAACTCATCCTCATTCTTTACCGCCTTGCCCTGATATGTCAATTCTACAACACGCTGTCCCTCCGGCCTGGAAACGTCAAAGGCGTAGTTCACCCCGGAAAAATAGTCGTAATTCATGTTGTAACCTCCTAATAAGTTATAATGATTTGCTAAGGGCATACGCCCGTTAACACGGAGAAAAGGGCCGTTCCAAGCCCGAAGAAAAGCTGTGCGCTATACTTGATAAATAAAGTATAGCACACAGCTTGTGGAAATTTTTTCACGTTTTCGTTTTATTTTTCCTAATTTCGCCAGGGAGGCTATTCAAGCGGCTTTTGGCTTTTAAAGTAGTATCCCACCAGCTCCTCAAATGCTAGGATTACCCGGCCAAAGAAGGGATTCGGCATCCCCCCTACCAGCGTCTGTTTCGACCCCTCGACAATAAAGACCAGATCGGACAGCGAGGCCAGGGTGGAGTCCTCTCTCTTTGTGAAGCAGATGATTTTGAATCCCCGGTCCTTCGCTGCGCGCACGTCGTTCAATATGGGCACCGCTTCCCCGCTCTGGGAAATCGCAATCAGCAAAGACGGCTCAATATTGGTAGCGGCGCCTTTGTGTTCCTCATGGAAGATCATGAAGTCGTAAAAATGGACCCGGTTGAACACCATAAAGCCGCAGACAGCCAGCCGCTGCACGATGTAGTCCGCAACCAGCTCGGAAAACCCGCTTCCATCGGCAAAGAGCTTCTGGTTCTGGAACTGCCGGAGAAGCTCACAAAACTGACGGCCCTTCTCTTCGTCGTAGTTATCAATCAGCTCCTGAAGCGCCGCTCCACTGGAGCGGTCATTTGCGTTGGCAGTCTGCTGCAGGTGATAGTACAGTTCACTGTAGCCATCAAAACCCAGGCGCTTGCACATTTTGATAATATAGGTCGGCGAGACATAGTTTTCATTGGCGATCTGCTGGACGCCAATTCGCCGCTCGTCATTTTCAATATGCCGAATAATGCTGGTGATGATCTTGGTCTCTTCCTCGGTCAGCAGGTTTGTCAGGAGATAATATTTTTTGTTCATAGGACCGCACCTCAATGTTCGCTGCCTCCGGCTGCGTGAACTGATGCTTTATTATCTCACGATTCGCCTGGAAATGCAATCTTCTATCTTTGGCCCCTGTTCATTATTCGTTTTGGTTCTCCCCATGAAAGATGATTTGAATGCGAAACATCTAACCTTTATGATATTTCCAAAGATTATACCCAGCCCCACCAAGAAACAGCAGAAGCAAAAAGACAGCAGGCACTCTGGTATTTGAGGGAAACAGACGAAACGCAAAGCATACTGTCCCCCACACAAAAGCCAAAATTAGTAGAAAAAGGCACTCCATCAACCAGGCTATTCTTCGGCTTCGCGCAAGGGCTCCAACTAATAGAGTCCCTAATAAGCAAACAATCAGCAGTCCGTTTAGCGCACAGCTCCAATTTCTTTCCAACGCATAGGCCGCCAATTCGGAAGCGCCAAAAATTCCAACCCTGGACATCTTTTTGTATTCCAGAATATTCCACCACAAACACAGAATCTGCGAAAGCGCTGCCGCTAAAGCGAGCCACTTTTGCCACGGATACTTCCAAAAACTGAATTGTTCATGTTTTTTTGTATTGTCCATATCGTTCTCCTATCACGAAACTCGCTGGCTACAGCTGATATCCCAGAAGGCATTAAAATCGAACTCCGACTCGATCAAATAAATTCCCGCCGGAGGACTTCCGATGTTTTCCGAGGAAATGGTCGTATTCTCTGATACCAGCAGCTTGTTTTCCGCGTTTACCATTAAGGAAAGACCGTTTCCATCCTCACCGTTAATCAGCACATACAAGGCTGTTTCCTTTGAAAAGTCAGCCTGTGCTTCACGGGACTGCTCCGCCTCATAGGATATTTCCAGGTTGTTGAAATGCTCATAAAACCAGCCCAAGGTGGTCCGATCCTGAATTTCCCACGGAATGGAATCTATATCGGCGAAAATGAGTATCCCGGCAGGCATGGAATAGGCCAGCGTTTCCCAAGGCTCACGGGACGTTTGATCGTTTAACTCCCTGTCCTTATCTTGAATATGTATTCTTAAAATGAACCCTGCCGCAAGGCATACAGCGGCAAATATGATTGCTTTTTTGAAGCTCATATTCAATTCCCCCCAAAAATTCCGCCACAATCGTTCCGGCTGTGCTTTCGGAACCCGGCCCCGGCGGCAAGAACGCGTCTCTTCACCTGAGCCAAGACGGCAGGAGGTCATTCAAATAGCTTGATCCGTTCTCAAACCTGCGGAAGTGGCAGAGCAATCTCAATATCTTCGGCTGTCTTTTGATGGAACACCATCCGCCACTCAATTCGTTCAGGCGGATCAAAATACAGGGAAGAGCAAGTTGCTCTTGGCTGACCACTTTTACTGGCGGCCAGTATGACACCCACAGTTGCCACTATTGGCCCCGCCATATTGGGCTGTTTAGGCCGGGGACGATCTCCCTGCCCACAGTCCCGTACCGTCAGAGATTGTTGGGGCAGTTCCGGTTCCACTACAAAGGACATAGCGCTGTAGTGAGTGGGGTATTCCCATTGATTTTTGTCTCGAAAGCGGCCAGCATCCATTTGTTGTGTCTCATATTCCAGCACATGCAGGACATGAGTTTCTCCCGTGACAGGGTAGACAAATTTTGCAACATCCCCCGCCCCAGATAGAGTAAACCGGGGGCCGGGAACGGAGACCGGGTTTTGCTCCAGGGAAAGGAAGAGGGTTTTCAGTACGGGCCTGGTTTTGGTGGCCCAGGAAAAGGAATTCCTCCAGAATGTCCATCCCCGTTCGCTATCCAAACCGTACCGTTTTATCAGTTGGTGGCTTTCAGGGTCCTGCAAGTCCGTCTCCATTCCATGCGGACAGCCGGATACCGGCACCCAGGCAAGGCCGTATCCGTGCCGATGGCGCAGTTTCCGGCCGTTTACCGTCAATTTGGGGTTGTAGTCTATAGTCAAGGGATTCTCTGCTTCCTGACGCTCTTCTTCCTCTGGAGTGAACTCCCTCTTTCCCTCGATCCACGGCCTCCAGTTCTCCGCATGGACCCGGATCTCCTCGGGCTCAACCTCCATACAGAGATCTACCACCAGCCCCTTTCCACAGATATACACCGCCAGGACATGCCACACTTTCCCGCACCAGGAAAAGGTTTTTCCTATAGAAATTTCCCTCCCTGGCTTGTCGCGCCCTCTATGCCGACCGCTGAAGCCGCTGCCAAAGTACACACTCCACTCTGGATACTCTGGTCCTTTCGGGGCTTCGGCCACACAATTATAGTATTCCTTCCGGAAGGGTATTTTCTTGTAGTCAAAGGACGCCTGTATCTCCCGGATATACCCGTAAGGGTCCTCCATGGGCGTGAGCCCCAGGCCATCCCGCAGACCTTCCAAAGCGGCTTGCCGCTCCGGCGAGGGTGGGTCGTCCTCCCGCAGGAAGGCTTCAAATTCGTCTCTGTCCCACAGATGGGCCTGTTCCGCAGCCGCCAAGCCCTTACAGGCCAGAAGCAAGCGAAGAAAATCCTCAAAATTCCGGGCCAGAGGATAGACGCAGTCCCCCAACGGATTGGACGGATTAACAGCAAATACCGTCTCACCGAAGCCTTTCACAAAGCAATAGTGGATTCCGTCCACATCCTCCCAGCCGATTACCTTCGCCCCCTTGGGCGTACAGAAGTAATCGCTGCAAGCATTCCCAGGCGCAAGGCCAAGCTGGGAAAAGTCGATCTTCAATTTTTTTGAATTTCTCATACAAAGCCATAGTCGGGTTCCTCCTGCGACAGACGATCATTTCTTTCCAGGGCCAATCTCAGCGCCGCCCCACTCCACGACGGTAAAGCCGGTACGGTCAAAGGCGGGAAGATTCTGGGCCGGGATATCCTCCTGGGTGTCCAACGGCTGCCAGGCCATAAAAACCCGAAGAAGGCTGTCCGGCTCCGGGGTAATGGTAAGCCTGGTGTGGTCCGTATAGGCGGCAGCCTGGAAAGCAATCAGATTATAGGGATGCGGCTCCATCCGGGGGAGCCAATAGACGATGAACTCGTTGGCCTCCCGGCGGGTCAGACCCAGGCGGGCCAAGGCGTCTTCCAAAAAGGCGGCGGTATCTTCGCCGGGGACACAGAAGCCCTGGGAGAAGTCATACTCCGTCGAGGTAACACCCTCCCAGTAGAGATAATTGTAGGTCCGGCCCTCCGCATCTGTCAGGATGCCGCCGGGCTGAGCCGTCACGGTCCAGCCGCCGTCATAGGCGGGATAGGTGCAGGTCAGGTTCCCATCCAGGTCCAGGCAGACGGTGACCTCCGTCTCCTCCTCCGGGTAGAGGTAAATCACAGGCTTGGCCAGAGCGGGGCCGCCTCCGTCTTCCGGCGGTAATTCCGCCGCCGGGTTCCTGTAATAGAAATAGATAGCAGCGCACAATAGTGCCGCCAGACACAGCAGAGAGATTATGGTCCGCTTCATAAAGGCCCCTCCCCGTAAAAATAAGGAAATGACTTTTCAATCGCCGTCTTCTTTTTTAATCATTACCATTTGGCACTCTGGGCAGTAAAATGCCGGTTCCAAAGCGTAGGCAAACAGGCCGGCGCCGCATGAGGCAATCGTAATTCCGTCCTTTGCCGAAGCCTGCGGACGCCATTCGATTCGCAAGGTTTTGTCGGAAAACCACCGGATTGTCCCTCGGCTTTGAATAGACCCCGACTCCATTGTGCGGCTGCAATATGGACAAATCATAGCTTCCCCCTATTCGTTTCTCCAAGCTCCATAGGACACAATCTCACCAATTATAGGGAACTGCCCGGGGCTGGAGGAGCTCTGCTTCTATCACTTTTTCAGGCCCCACCCAGATGCGATATGCCTGATCCCAATATTGGGGCAGAGTTCCGGCAGGAAATTGCACGGTCAGGCCCTCTTCAGAAACGACAATCCATTCCGGCTTTAAGACCTCCGCCATCTCTGCCCAGAGGGACTCATCGTATATCCATCCTGCCAGGCGGCGGCAGACCTCCTCCTCCGGCACGGCGAACACGTGCCGGAAGCCCAGCTTCTCCCCGGATTCCCGGTCAAAGGCCGCTCCCAAGCTGATATCGGCGTTCCCTCCACCCGGCAGGGCTGCGAGCGTCTCAAAATACAGGACCTTCTCGTTATATGCCCTGAGCCAAATGTTCTGCTGGATATATCCCACGCTGTAGTCCTCTCCCAGTTCCTGCCATTCGGCATAGCACTTTTCCAGCTCCTCCCGCTCGTCGTAGAGCGGCTTTTGCTCCGCGTAATAGGCGAGGATTTTCTTTCGGGCCTTTTCGCTCAGCGTTCCAAACGCCTCGTCTCCATCCGCAACGCCGCTCATCGGATCGCCGCCGGGCGCTCTGACCCGCAGCAGCTCCGTTCCGTCCGGCAAGTAGTATATCCAGCGGAACCCTGAATCGCTGGAGAGAACGTTCACCGCCGTTCCGTCCCGGAGAGTCAGAGTGTTCCGTTCCAAGCTGCCGACGATATCTACGGACTTTGCCCGGTAGGCGGTAATACGCCCTTCCACAGTCTCCAGCTTTGTCCGGAATGGAACACACCACGCACTGACCTCTGTATCTATTTGAAGCTCTTCTTGGAATATCTGGCACATTTTCTCATAGGACTGACCAAAAACTCCTTCTCTGGGCCAGGCGAGGGTATTCTCCGTCATCAGGACGCCCGTTCTTACTCCATCCTGTTCCAGAACAAAGGAAGCCAGGCTTCCATCCTCTCTGGTTTGAATCTCCACGACCACGCCTTGGATGTTTCGAGCCTCACGGGCCGTCAAGGCCATCCAGCCAAACAGAACAGCGCCGCACAGCAGAACAATCACCAGTACGGCGTGCAGCTTTATCCATTCTTTTACATGCTCCAACGGGATTCACCTCCTATGATACTTGTCGATATTTAGAACCTATCCCGAAATTAACGATAGACATGTATGAATTTACGCCAAACAATGACAGCGCAG
>OFFK01001754.1_pt1 | contig 14414 bp, 13 predicted proteins | sample 1521361 | NCBI WGS metagenome assembly OFFK01 (sample SAMEA3504096, study PRJEB24116) | mouse gut metagenome | biome: mouse gut; feature: mouse-associated habitat; material: faeces | place: Denmark | collected 2011
GGCACGGGACTTTGACTCCCGCATCCGCTGGTTCGAGTCCAGCCATCCCAGCCATATGACCCGTTAGCTCAGCCGGCAGAGCAACTGCCTTTTAAGCAGTGGGTCCGGGGTTCAAATCCCCGACGGGTCACCAGTTCAGAAATTCCCATCACCGCTCTGTTTCCGCCTCGCGGCGAAAACTGCGCTGTGATGGGAATTTCTTCGCGTTCGGACAGGATTCGCTGCGCTGGATTCCGGCCCGAATTGGGTGGCGCGGGCCGAGATTTTTGGCGTTTTGGATAAGACGGAATATATAATATGATAGAATATTTAGGGGATGTTTTGCAAAGGGGATACATGCAATGTGAGCGGAGGAGCCTGGGACAAAAAAGAAGGAAATGTAAAAGAAGATGTAACTGTTGCTGCCGTTTTTTGTACAAATCAATGCGCAAAAAGTGGGGTCATTACTTGCATTTCCGTATTGCTTGTGGTATGATACCAAAAGTTGATACGGAATCTTGGCAAAAAGGTAATATCATTAAAAGGAGGTTTTCGCGGAAAGCTTTTTGTTTAGTGCCATTAATTTGGAATAGTTTTCCTTTTTTGAAAATAGTGCAATTTTTATATTCTGTCTTATTTTAATGAACTAGAAAAAGGAGATACGAGAATGCCGGAGATGATAGATTATCCTTTTGAATTTTCGGTAGTCATGGCGGTTTACAATGTGGAGCCATTTCTGAAAGAGGCCGTAGAGAGCCTGATTGTACAGGATTTTGGATTCGAAAAAATACAGCTGATTATGGTTGATGACGGCTCCACCGATGGAAGTGGGGCTATTTGTGATGAGTATGCCGAGCAGTATCCGGAAAATATAACCGTCATTCACAAGGAAAATGGAGGCGTTTCATCAGCCAGAAATGAGGGCCTGAAACACGTTCAGGGGCGATTCGTCAATTTCTTGGATTCGGACGATAAATTGGGCAGCAGGGTCATGTCTGTTGTTCACAAATTTTTCAGGAACCATGAAGAGGAAACAGATGTCGTCACAATTCCCATGTTCTTTTTTGATGGGGCTTCTGGAGCACACAGGCAAAATGCAAAGTTCCAGAAGGGCTCGCGCGTCATTAATCTGCTGCAGGATTGGAAGACCGTTCAGCTGAGCTGCTCTTCGGCCTTTATCAAGGCGGAAGCGGCATGCGGCATGCATTTTGATCCGGAGCTTGCTTATTGCGAAGATGGAAAGGAAATCCTGAAGATTCTTGTGCGGAAAATGACGCTTGGAGTTGCAAGGGGGAATTCTTATTACTACCGTAAACGGACAGTAGGAGCGGCTTCCGCAATTCAAAGCTCTGAAAATAACATCAAATGGTATATGCCGTATCTTAAAGGGTTTACTGCATCGATACTGTCATTCTGTCAGGAAGAGATGGGATATATCCCCAAATTTATACAGTTCTCTTTAATGTATGATCTCCAATGGCGTGTGAAGCAGGAGTATATCCCGGACACAGTTATGGCAGAAGAGGATATATCTGCATATAAAACACTTCTCTTTTCTCTCCTGAAATATTTTGATGACGACGTTATTATGGCGCAGAAGGATATTCAGGTTGAGCACAAGGCCTTTATCCTGAAGAAGAAATACGGAAAAGATGCAGACAGGATGTGGGGGCGCAATACTGCTCTGCTGCATTATCAAAATACCTGCATTTGTTATCTGAACACGAATAAGACCCATTTGAACTTTATCTCCATTACTTCGGACGCCATTCGCCTGGAAGGCTATATCGTGCTGATAGCAGAAGATTATGGCGATGTACAAATTTATTTGGAGGTCAACGGAGAAAAAGTGCCCTGCGTCCCGGTGGACAGGGGAATGGACCGGACGGCGCTGAACGAGCCGATTTATTTTGCATATGGATTTCAATGTGAGGTTCCCATTGATCCGACGGTCGAGAAGTATGTAATATCTCTGTTTTGCGAAGTGGACGGCAGGCGGATCAATCGAAACAGGCTTGTGTATGGGAAATATTGCCCCGTATCCACCCGATACCGGCATTCCTATTATTATCACGAAGGGTATGTTCTGACGGCGGCTCAATCCCGGCTTGTTGTGCAGAAATGCGGAAGAAAGGGGCGTTTGCAGAGGGAATACGCATATCTGCGAGAACTGTGGAAAAGAAATGATGGCGGCGGACGAAAGGCAGTTTTCGCCCGTCTGCTGACGTTTGTATTCAGTCTGTTTCAACACAAAAAGATATGGCTCATCAGTGATCGAGTCAGCCAGGCGGATGATAATGGAGAGGCGTTTTTCCAGTATGTAGGAAAGAATTTGCGGAGAGATGTGAAGGCATACTTTGCTGTTTCGCCGGAGAGTCCAGATTATCAACGGCTGCAAAAGTATGGAAAGGTGATTCCATTCCTTGGAAAACAATACAAAACTTTATACTTACTGGCGGATTGTATAATCTCTTCCCAGGCAGAGGAGTACATTTTTCATCCTTTCCAAAAATATTCTGAATTTTATCGTGATTTGTCACAATCACAAAAATTTGTGTTCTTGCAGCATGGAGTTACGAAAGACGACCTGTCTGGTTGGCTTAACCGGTTTAGCAAAAATATAAAGCTATTTGTCACAACAACTGCTCCAGAGTATGAGTCCATTTTGAAGGGCAAATATGATTACAGTTCAGATGTGGTAAAACTAACGGGTTTTCCCCGCTATGACAGGCTATACCGTCAGGAAAAAAAGCAAATCGCCATTATGCCAACCTGGAGAGCGTATTTGGTGACAGGAATAGATCCGAGAACCGGAAAGAGAGAATTAAAGCCCGGATATTGTGAGAGCCGCTATTTTGCCATGTACCATGAGCTGCTGAATTGCCAGCGGCTATTTGATTGCGCGCAAGAGCTGGGATATACGATTGCATTCATGCATCATCCCAACATGATCTGTGCAAAGGACAGCATGAACAGCGACCACAGATTGCAGCTGCTGGAACAGAACGTAGCGTATCGGACGGTTTTTGCTGAGAGCGATTTGCTGGTTACAGATTATTCTTCGGTAGCATTTGACTTTGCATATCTGAGAAAGCCTGTTATCTATTACCAGACAGATAAAGAAGAGTTCTTTTCTGGGGCGCATACCTATGAAAAGGGATACTTTGATTATGAGAGAGACGGCTTTGGCGAGATAGAGTGCTCTGTAGAGGCGCTTGTGGATCGGATAATTGAATACATGAGAAATGGGTGCGAATTGAAGGAGGTATATAGGGAGAGAATTGACGCGACATTTCCTTTTTCGGACCAAAATAATTGTAAGCGCGTCTATGAGGAGATTCTGAAATTGTCATAGTGGAATGCAACGGTCTGTTACGTAATCGCAGATGGTTTGCTATAGCCGTTTTGCTGCGCGGGCAGACGCAGGCTTGGCAGGAAAATGCGGCAATGCTGGTGGGAATGTGTCTTTACACTGTCTTAAACTATTTTGGAAAGCGCTTTTCTGCTTTTTGGACTTAAGAAGTGAATAATGAATGACGAGAAAATAGGGGGGTACCCCCCTATTTTCTGATATATGTTATATATCAGAAAATAATGAGGGTTGTCGAATTAATTCAGAGGAGTTCTATCCGTATGCTTTTTACCAGCCTGGAATTTTTATTGTTTTTCTTCCCAGTCACCCTTGGCATATATTTTTTCCTGCCGCACAGAGCCAGAAACTATTGGCTTTTATTGGCGAGCCTGTTTTTCTATGCGTGGGGTGAGCCGACTTTTGTTCTGGCGATGATGTTCTCTATCGTGTTTAATTACTTTGCCGCACTCCGAATTGAAGAGCTGTACGCAAAGCGTTCCGCGCAAAAAGGATTTCTGGCGCTGACAGTATTCATCAATCTGGGCATTCTGTTCGTGTTTAAGTATATGAACTTTGTAACCAAAAATATGCGCGAGATATTCCCGGTGGTGCAGGATACGATCCCTCAAACCAGCTTTGTGCTCCCTATCGGCATCTCCTTCTTCACATTTCAGGCGATGAGTTACGTGATTGATGTGTATCGCGGAACACCGGCGCAGAAGAATTTGGGGTATTTGGGGCTGTATATTTCCCTGTTTCCTCAGCTGATTGCCGGGCCGATTGTCCGCTATACCACCGTCATGGATCAAATGGAGCGTCGGGAGATCACATGGGATACATTTTCAGGGGGAATGCTTCGCTTTCTCTATGGCTTCAACAAGAAAATCCTTTTGGCAAATATTCTTGCCGAAGTGGCTGATGCGGCGTTTCGTATGGAAGAATTGAGCATAGCCATGGCGTGGCTGGGAGCAGTATGCTACGCATTGCAAATTTATTTTGACTTCAGCGGATATTCTGAGATGGCGATTGGCATGGGACGCATGTTTGGATTCCGTTTCCTGGAAAACTTTAACCACCCCTATATGTCAAAAACCATGACGGACTTCTGGAGACGGTGGCATATCTCGCTGGGAAGCTGGTTCCGGGATTACTTGTATTTTCCTTTGGGAGGCTCCCGTGTTAAGTCGAAATGGAGATTGGTCTTCAATTTGGCTGTGGTGTGGCTGGCTACAGGCGCATGGCACGGAGCGAGCTGGAACTTTATTTTTTGGGGAATGCTCCATGGGACGGTAATCGTGATCGAGAAATTATTCTCTCTGCCGCAGCGGTTACAGAAGAAAAACGGAATAGCGGCATTGTATCAGGTTTTTACCCTGTTGGTGGTGCTTTTCGGTTGGGTCTTCTTCCGGGCGGAGGGATTTCTGACTGGCGTTACATATGTGAAAGCCATGTTGGGGCTGGGAGGAAACCTATTGACGGATTCCGCCTTCCGCTTTTATTTGCGGGAGTATGGGATGATTTTGGCGGCAGGAATTTTGTGTTCCACATCCCTGCTGCAGTGGTGCAGAAAGAAAATCCCTCACCAAAGAGCGGAGGCGCTGTGGGACCAGGGTGCTGAGGTGATCCAGCTGCTTTTGTTTCTAGTGGGTGTTTCCTGCCTGGTGATGAATGCCCACAACCCGTTTATTTACTTTAACTTTTAAAGGAAGGACGCAGAAGATGTCAAGTCAAAAGAGGGGATGCCGGATAAAACTGCCGTTGATTGCGGCGCTGGCGCTGCTCATATTGCTGTCAGCTGTAAATGCCAAGATAGTCGGGGAACCTTTAACAGCATTGGCGCGGCATGAACTTACGTTTGAGGAGTTTGTGAATACGGTTGAGTCAGGATATTCCTCGGATAACTTTGCAGGGAAGAGTGGCTTTGTAAACGTGAACGGGCTGTTTGCCAGATTGACTGGCCGGCGGGTACTCAACAAAGTCGTTCGGGGTACGAATGGGATGCTGACCGGCATAGTCAGCGATGTTGATGTGACAGAGTTGGCTGCAAGTATTGAGGGCTTTGCAAAATACCTGGAGGAGTATGAGGACATTCCGTTTCTCTATGTTCAGCTGCCGTATAAAAGTGATTTGGATGGGAACTTCTATCCAGAAGGAGTGACGGCTTGTGCAAATCAGAATACGGATCATTTGCTGTCCTGCCTGAATGCTGCCGGTGTAAATGCCTTGGATATGCGGCCGCAATTGAGCCAGACGTCGGAAATGATACAGCAATATTTCTATAAAACAGACCACCATTGGAACCCGGAGGGGGCGTTTGTCGCCTTCCGTGAGATTATGGCAGAACTCCAGATACAGTTTCCGGAGGGCAATATCGATATGGAATACGCCCAGTGGGAGATGTGGGAGAGGCACGAGAAGGAGGACTGGTTCCTGGGATCCTGGGGGAAGCGGGTGGGACAGTTTTTTGGCGGGACAGACCCCCTCATATGGTATACACCGCGATTTGAAACCGGCATGTCATGCAGCATTCCCAAACATGGCGAGCTGCATTGCGGAGATTTTTCTGCGGCGAATATTCGCACACAGTATATTGAGCAGAGGGACCTTTTTGGATACAATCCCTACTGCGTATATATTGGCGGAGATTATCCGCTGGTGCAGCACAGAAATTTAGAGGCTCCCTCTGAACTGCGGCTGCTGATTCTGAAGGATTCTTTTACCCTCCCATTGCAGTCGTATTTTTCTACAGTTTTTCAAGAGGTAGACGTAATTGATCCCCGGCACTTCACAGAGTGCTCGATTGCGGAATATGCGGAGTGGACAAGGCCGGATATTGTACTCTTTATGATAAATCCAAGTTCTTTAGGGGGGGATAAATATAAAAAATTGGGGACAGAACAGGCGATTGCAAATCATGCGCGGGAAGAGGCACCCATAGTCAGTGAGCAGGGGGACATTGTGCTGGCGTCTGATTCGTCAAACAATTACCGCTATGCAACGATTCCATTAGAAGCAGATTCTGTGTATAGGGTAACGTTTGACTGTGTGGATGTCGTGGAAGGGAGTCCGGATGGTGTGGCGCTGACGCTTTATAATCGGACGAAGGAAGAAAGAACAAGCAACCGATTGTTTGATCTCAACTATTACCAGGTAATGGATGGATATGAGTGGACATTCAGGACGCCGAAAACGGAGGATACCCTGCAATTGCTTTTTTATGCGGGCATCTATGGTTCTACTGCGGGCAATGGGTTGATCTATCGAAACGTGATATTGGAAAAGATGTAGAGGATGTTTTGATTAGAATCTGCAAAAATCAATATGGAGCAGTATAAAAACTAAGAGCCTATCCCGAAATTAGCGATAGACGTGAAAAAGCTTACGCCAGACAATGACAGCACAGGCAAATTGAAGCAGGGCCATGTAATTGGCAGCCTTCTTTTCATAGCGGACCAGGAGTTTGCGGAATCGATTGAAAAAAGAGTGCGTAACCTCAACGATCCAGTGATGTGCCCGGAAGTTTGGCTTGGAGGATATTCTGGACAATAAGGCCAACTTCTACAAGGTGGACAAATCTGCGCTGGGGGACTTGGCCAATTCCATTGCTATGTCCGGCCTCCAGCAGTATCCGGTGGTCATGCCCCACCCGCAAAAGAGCGGAAAGTATCTGCTTCTGTCCGGCCACCGCCGCTGCGCCGCGCTTCGCCTTCTGGCGGAGGACGGAGAGCATCCCAGGCCGGACCTGCGGCTGGTGCCCTGTACTGTGCGGCATTATGAGAGCGAGGCCATGGCGGAACTGCAGTTGATTTTTGCCAACAGCACGACGCGCACGCTTTCCAATGCGGAACTATCCAAGCAGGCTGAAAGGCTGGAAGAGTTGCTTTACCAGCTTAAGGAGGAGGGGTATTCATTCCCCGGCAGGATGAGGGACCAGGTGGCGGCGGCGTGCAGAGTCTCCGCACCGAAGCTTGCCCGGCTGAAGGTGATCCGTGAAAAATTGAAGGCGCCGGAGTTTCTTTATCTATTCGAAAAGGACTGCCTTCGGGAACAGACCGCATACGCGCTTGCCCGGCTGCCGGAGGATTTCCAAAGACGCCTTGCGGTGATAAATCCCGACTTGAGCGGCAACGCAGCGGAGTTGATCCTGAAAAAATATGAGGAGGGCTGGCGGTGGGAGCCGGAGCTGACGTGCCCGGACGGGAAACCTTGCAAACGGGGCAACTCCTTTTTGCGGCATGATTCCGAGTGCAGCAGTTTTGACATGTGCGGCGGGAAGACGTGCTGCCTGGACTGCGAGCAGGCAAAACGCAGCTACGCACCCTGTTCCCGTATGTGCAGCAAAGCACAGGCGCTTCGAAAAGAAATACGGGACGATGAAAAAGCGAAAGAAAACAAGCTCGCTTTGAAGCACACCAGACAGTGCCAAAAAGAAACGCAGATCAATGCCACCAGGATTATTCGTGCTGCTGAGGCTGCGGGGCTGTCGGACGACACGCCTATTCCATGGGGATATGATCCGGATCGAACTGTTGAAGCCATCCGCAAATATGCGGCGGGAGAATTTCCGGAGGAGCGTTGGTATCAGCCTCGATATTCTCCTGACCGATTGCATCATCCTGCAGAAACCGCCGAAGTTTTGAGGTGCTCCACGGACTATCTGCTGGGGTTGACGGATGACTTGACACCGGCTGCGGGAATGGACTTTGCCGAGAACAAACCGGAATGTTCCGCAGTGGAACTGCCGAACCCGGTTTGGCTGCCCGGCTGCCCGGATCGGTCCCGAAAGGTGGTCGCGCGGTTTGTCTCGGAGGGGTTGGAACCCTGGATCACGGTATGTTACTTTTATGCGGCTGCATCTGAGTACCGTCTTTCTAATAAAGACATGAGAATCGATGAGGAATGTACCGGATGGTGGCCGGTGCCGGAAGATGAGGCGCGCGGAGCTGATGCACCGGACGAGGGGGAGGCCTGCGATTGATGGATGGGGCTCCCTGGTAAAGGGCAGCTAAAACTTAATCAGAACAAGGAGGGGCAATACGCTTGGACAAGAAAGCCTGGTACTGTGTCCGCCAGCGTGCGGGACCGCTGGTGAAGGAGTGCCGCAGCATCCGGCCCCGGCTTTCCGCCGGGGACACGCCCTGGGAGCGGACGGAGAAAAATAAAATTCTCCGTCCGCCCAGGGACTCCTCCGTCTGCCGCACCCGTGTGGACCGGCTGGAGCTGCGGCTGGCGCTGTTCGGAGACGAGGGCAGCGTCTACGCCCTCACCTTCGACCGCGAACATGAGCCGGGGACATTCCGGGACGTGCGCCGGTTGTGGCGGAGCTTCCTGTACCGCCTGAAGAAATGGCGGGGACGGCCCTTTGATTACATCTACCTCATTGAGGGCCGCCACGGAGACCGCCGCTTCCACATTCATCTGGTGCTGCGGGACGGCGACTTCTCCCCGGCGGAGGTGCGGCACCTGTGGAAATACGGACAGGATGTGGACGACCAGCCCCTGCTGCGGCATCCGCGGGATTCCTACCGGCGCACGGCCAAATATTTCAACAAGGAGGCCACCGACGGGATCACTATTCCCATCAGCGCCCGGACATGGGTTTGCTCCCGGTCTCTGTCCCGGAAGCTGCCGCCGGCGGAATGCTGGCGGGACGACAGCGGAGAAATTCCTGTACCGAAGGACGCCCGCAGCCAGGGGATATACAACACATCCAATGTGTTCGGCGTGTACCGGTATGCCTGGTATTTGGAAGCGAAGCCGGAGGCCTTTACCGCGTGTGACAGCGTTTTTAATATGTAATACAATCTTGGAATGTAGTTGAATAAATGACAAAAAGGAGAGAGGCTATTGCAAGGGGAAATGAATCGTGGTAAACTGTTCGTAAAGGACGGATGGATTACTTGCCCTGTATGCAGAAGGAACCGGCATCTGCACCGGATCGCCGACGATACGGAGGCGAGGAATCTGCCGGTCTACTGCAAAGACTGCAAAACGGAGTTTATCCTGGATATTGCGAGAGGCCAGAGCGTTGAGCGCCGGAGCCCATGACATCCCAGCGGATGTACATGGACTTCGGCGCTTTTTGTTTTTCCGGAGGTGATAGCCCGTGACGAAACAAACAGCGGCCAGCGGCATTTCGGCTCTGCGCCTGCGGCAGCTCCAAGAGCTGCTTGCGCTCGGACTGTCTGACAGGTTCTACGACTGGCCGGAGTGGGAGGCGGCCCGTGACGACATCCTGCGCATGGACATCGGGGAGTGCCAGCTCTGCAAGGCGCGGGGCCGGTACCGGAAGGCGGCGCTGGTCCACCACGTCCAGCACCTGAAGGACCGGCCGGATCTGGCGCTGTCCGTCTTCGATCCGGATACCGGTCGGCGGCAGCTGGTGAGCCTGTGCCGGGGCTGTCACGAGGAGCAGCACCCGGAGCGGATGCGGCGGACCGCTCCGAAGCCGGAGCCGCTCACGGAGGAGCGCTGGGACTAGACACCCCCCCCTCGAAAAAAACGAAAGGGCGAAGCCGGGGCCGAATCGGGCGGGTCCAGGACATTTCAGAAATTTCCCGCCCGCACAGGGCCGCAGCGCGGGCGCGGGCGAAAAAAACCAGAGTTATTGCGGGAAAGAGGTGGAGTTTATGGCGGTTTGTGCGAAAAAACCGGATTATCGCAAGACAAAGGATTTCAAGGCCCTGCGGGCGGCAATGCTTGAAAAGCTGGCGCTGCGGGGGCTGGAGGAGACGGCCTATACCGACAAGGTGGACGAGTATATGGACTTCTGGGTGCGGCGGCGCGAGCTGCGGGACGACGTGGACGCCAGGGGGTTGACGGTGACGGACGAGCGGGGCCGGATCTCCGAGAACCGGAGCGTGTCCCTGGAGATTCAGGTCTCCCGGCAGATGCTGGCGCTGTTCACAGCCCTGGGGTTCAAGCCGGAGGATTTTGGCGGAGCGGGCGGTGCGGACGATGAGCTGTGAGCTGCCGCCGGAGGTGCTGGAGTACCTGGAGCTGGTGGAGAGCGGCCCCTGGCGGGTCTGCGAGGAGCAGGCGGCGCTGGCAAAGCTGGTAAGGCGGTGCTTTGAGATGGAGGACATTTTTGTCGACAGAGAGCAGCTGGCCGGCTACCTGCGGCTGGAAAAGTACTTCCCCTTCCGGCTGTTCCCCTGGGAGAAGTTTCTGACGGCCCTGTGGGACTGCACCTACTGGCGGGAGACCGGCCTGCCCAGATGGCCCCAGGTGTTTGCCATGCTGGGCCGGGGGGCGGGGAAGGACGGGTACATCGCCTACTCCAGCATGTGCTCCGTCTCGCCCTTCTGCGAGACGGCCCGGTACGATGTTGACATCTGCGCCAACCTGGAGGAGCAGGCCATGCGGCCCCTGCTGGACCTGGTGGAGAACCTGGAGAGCCCCGCTCACGCCCAAAAGTTGGGCCGGCACTTCTACCACACCAAGCAGGTGGTCCAGGGTCGGAAAAACCGGGGGAGCGTCCGGGGCCGCACCAACAGCCCAAGAAGCCGGGACGGCATGCGCACTGGAAAGGCCATTTTCAACGAGATTCACCAGTACGAGAGTTACTCCAACATTACCGTGTTCCGCACCGGACAGGGCAAGGTGGCTCACCCGCGGGTGGGTTACTTCAGCTCCAACGGCAACGTATCGGACGGGCCTCTGGACGACCTGCTGGAGCGCAGCCGGAGAATCCTGTTTGAGGACGAGCCGGACAAGGGCTTTCTGCCCTTTATCTGCCGTCTGAAGACGAAGGAGCAGGTGCGGGATCCAGACAACTGGTACATGGCCAACCCGTCCCTCCAGTACAGCCCCAGTCTCCAGCACGAGACCCAGAAGGAGTATGAGGAGTGGCTGGAAAACCCGGAGCAGAACCCGGATTTCCTCACCAAGCGCATGGGCCTGCGCAGCCAGGCGGCGGAGATTGCGGTGACGGACTACGACAAGGTGAAGGCCACCAACCGGCCGCTGCCGGATCTGCTGGGCTGGTGCTGCACGGTGGGGGTGGACTACGCGGAGCTCAGCGACTGGGCGGCGGTGAACCTCCACTTCCGGCGGGGAGACGAGCGCTTCGACATCAACCACGCCTGGGTCTGCACCCAATCCAAGACCCTCCACCGGGTGCGGGCCCCCTGGCGGGACTGGGCGGGGCGGGGCGACATCACCGTGGTGGAGGACGTGAGCATACACCCGGACCTGCTGGCGGGGTGGGTGCTGCGCCAGGCGGGGCAGTACCACATCGCGGGGCTGGCCATGGACAACTTCCGCTGGACGCTGGTGAGCCAGAGCTTTCAGCAGATCGGGTTTGACCCGGCGGACCGGAAAAATGTGAAGCTGGTCCGGCCAAACGACATCATGAAGGTGGAGCCGGTGATCCAGGACTGCTTCGACCGGGAGCTGTTCACCTGGGGCAATGTTCCTCACCTGCGCTGGGCGGTGCAGAACACCAAGCGGGTGCGCTCCAGCCGGAAGATCGGGGTGGATACGGGGAACTTCATTTACGCCAAGATTGAGGCCAAGAGCCGGAAAACGGACCCGTTTATGGCCCTGGTTTCCAGCATGGTCATTGAGCCGCTGCTGGGGACGGGAAGCGCGCCCCTGGCAAATGTGCCAGCGGCGATTGTGGTTTGAGAGGTGATGTATGGACGCATTAAAGCCGTGCCCGTTCTGCGGGAAAAATACGGGGTCAATCAGGCTCCGGAATATGTATGTTCCTAGCGACAAGTCGGTTTTCAAGGACGAGTATGAGGCGGTCTGTCTTAACTGCGGCGCAAATACCGGGAGAATCTATTCAAGCGCCTTTGTCCGACGCAATGGCAAGTTTGTTTTCCACAAAGACGGATACGCGGAAGCCGTTGCCGGCTGGAACCGGAGAGCAGAGCCGGAGGCCCCCTCGCCGGAAGAACCGGGTGATCATAAAAACAGCGATGAAAGGAGAGAAGGCAATGATTAAGACAAAAACGGTGGAGACTGTGGAGGAGTTCGATGAGAGCGGCCGTCTGCTCAAAAGAACGGTGACGGAGACGGAGGAGGTGGACGACAGCCCCGCCCGGTATTCCTACTCCTCCAGCCCCTGCATTCCCCTCACGTGGCCGAACGCCTGCGTGTCCTGCGGGCAGGACGGGGTCATCGTGGATGAGACCGAGATTGAGACTGAGGTGGAGTAGTGGCGCTCTCATTCATGCGGTGGCTGCGGGGGACGGCGGGGCGGGCGAAGGTGGAGGAGATCGACTGCCGGGAGCTGTTTGAGGCGGCGGAGGAGTACCGCATCCGGGAGCTGGCTTTCTGGGTGTGCGTGAACCTTATTGCCAACGCGGTGGGGCGGTGCGAGTTCCGCACCTATTTGGGCGGGCGGGAGGTGCGGGAGGGCTCGTACTACCTGTGGAACGTGGAGCCCAACGTCAATCAGAGCAGCACGGCTTTCCTCCACAAGCTGATCGCCCGGCTCTACCAGGACAACGAGGCCCTGATCATCCCCACCCGGAAGCGCAGCGGCGAGGACGCCCTGGCGGTGGCGGACAGCTGGCAGCTGGAGGGCGGGTACCCCTCCAGGCAGAACGAGTACAAGGGCGTGGCCGTGGGCCCGGTACAGTATGACAAGACCTTCTATGAAAAGGACGTCATCCACCTGACCCTGCACCACTGCGACGTCGGTCCGGTGGTCAGAGGGGTCTACAGCGCCTACGTCAAGCTCATCAGCGCGGCGGTGAAGAGCTACACCTGGAGCAACGGCCAGCACTGGAAGGTCCACGTCAACCAGATGGCCAGCGGGCAGGAGGGCTGGGAGGCGGCCTTCCAGAAGCAGATCGACGCCCAGATCCGGCCCTTCCTCAACAGCGATTTTGCCATTCTGCCGGAGCTGGACGGCTGGAGCTATGAGAACGTGGACAAGGGCTTCGAGTCCGGCAGGGACGCCAGCCACATCCGGGCGCTGGTGGGCGACGTGTTCGACTTCACCGCCAACGCCTTCCTGATTCCGCCGGTACTCCTGCGGGGGCAGGTGGAGGGGGTGGGAGACGCCCAGCGGCGGTTTCTCAGCCAGTGCGTCGACCCCCTGATGGACCAGCTTTCGGAGGAGATCAACCGGAAGCACTACGGCTATGAGGCGTGGCGGGCGGGATCGTACATGCAGATCGACACCAGCGCCATTGAGCACTTCGATCTCTTCGGCAACGCCGCCAACATTGAGAAGCTGATCGGGTCCGGGTACTCCTACAACGACGTACAGCGGGCCGCGGGGGGCAGGGAGATTGACGAGCCCTGGGCCAACGAGCACTTTATCACCAAGAATTTTGCCGATGCGCGGAGCGCGCTGAAAGGAGAGAGGCCCGATGGAACAGGAAACGCCTGACTATTTCTATCTGTGCGATGGCTTGGCATGTCCGATCTGTGACCCGTTTGGGTACTGCAGGCACACCTCGGATCCCGCTCACGCCAGGAACCAGAGGAGGGTCATGGCGTTTGGCCCGGACGGAAACTATTGGGAGACGGAAGGAGAGGAGACATGAGACCCAAAAAATTCTACTCATTTCTGCAGGGAGGGCGGGAGGCGGACATCCACATCTTCGGCGACATTGTCCGGGACCAGTATGTCCAGTCGGATGTGTCGGCCGACAGCCTCAGCCAGCAGATCGAGACCCTGGACGCGGACGTGATCAACGTCTACATCGACAGCTGCGGCGGCGTCCTGTCGGAGGGCTGGGCCATCTACAACCAGCTCCGGCAACACCCGGCCTTCGTGCGTACATACGGGATTGGCTTTGTGGCCTCGGCGGCCCTGTACCCCTTCCTGGCGGGGGACGAGCGCTACGCGGTGGAGCCCTCCGCCTACTTCCTGCACCAGGTGGTCGTCGGCGCCGACGGATACGCGGACGACCTCCGAGCGGCGGCCGATATGGCCGACCAGATGACAGAGATCGGCCTCGCCCCCTTTGCCCAGGCGGGCGTCAGCCTGGACGCCGTGCGGGAGATGATGCGCGCCGAGACCTGGCTGTCCCCCCAGGGGGCCCTGGAGTGCGGCATCGCCACCGGCGTTCTGACCAACCGGCAGAGCGCCCGCATGACCCAGAGCGCCAAAAGCCTGGTG
>OFFK01001758.1_pt1 | contig 14396 bp, 9 predicted proteins | sample 1521361 | NCBI WGS metagenome assembly OFFK01 (sample SAMEA3504096, study PRJEB24116) | mouse gut metagenome | biome: mouse gut; feature: mouse-associated habitat; material: faeces | place: Denmark | collected 2011
GCTGCCGGCGAGGTGATTCCGGCTGGTTCCGCCGTGAGGTTCGTCATCTCCGATGGCGCGAAGCCGGCCGACCCGAAGCCGCCCGTCACGCCCGAGAAGCCCGATCCGGCGCCGCAGCCCACGCCCACCCCCGAGCCGGAGCAACCGGCCAAGCCGAGCGAGCCGGTGGATACCGACAATCCGGTGGACAGCGGCCAGCAAAAGCCGAAGCCCGACGGCGCGGGCGGCAACACCCAGGGCAGCCATGCGGCGGCGGTGAACAAGGGCAACGCGCAGACGCCCCTCAAGCAGGTGGCCGTGAAGGTGCCCTCCATCAGCTTCACGCACATGGACAACTCCTCCTATGTGGCCCGCCACTACAGCGAGGACCTCACCACCGAGAAGTTCATCTCGCTGGTGGGCGAGTCGGCCCGCTCCATCGCCGCCGACAACGACCTGTACGCCTCGGTGATGATCGCCCAGGCTATTCTTGAATCGGCCTCGGGAAATTCCACCTTGGCTCAGGCCCCGAACAACAACTTGTTCGGCATCAAGGGCACCTACAAGGGCCAAAGCGTGCAGCTTCCCACCAAGGAGGACGACGGATCGGGCAGCACCTATTCGATCAACGCCGACTTCCGCCAATACGACACGGTGGAAGAGTCGTTGTCCGATTACGCCGACCTGCTCAGCAACTCCATGGGCGACTTTTACGCCGGCGCGCGCAAGTCGAACACCGATTCGTTTGTGGATGCGTGCGACTTCCTCGTGGGCCGTTATGCCACTGATATCTTCTACTCCGAGAAGCTGCAGGATCTCATCGAGACCTACGACCTCACGCGTTTCGACGTGCCGCTGACCTACGAGATGACCGAGACCTTCGTGCTTCCGGTGAAGGACGAGGTCACCGGGCTCGACTTGGTGCTCGATCCCGAGGCCGACAAAGAGGCCTATGACGCGCTTGTGGAAGAGTACCGCGCCTATGTGGACGCCAACCAGGAGTACCAGGCCTCGCTGCGCGAGTGGGAGGCGCAGATGGCCGCGGCCGAGGAGCTCTACCATGTGCCGGTGTATCTGGAGAAGCCCTCGGCGCCGACGGCCGACACGCCCATGCAGCAGCATCAGAACGAGATCGATGCGGCCCGCTTCGAGGGCTTCGAGGAGCTCATCGAGAACCGCGAGCCGCTGCCGGTGCGCGAGGCGCGCGATCTGAACGACCTCACCACGTTGGCCACCTCCTTTTTGGGCGTGCCGTACCTGTGGGGCGGCACCACCCCGAACGGCTTCGACTGCTCGGGTCTGGTGCAGTACTGCTATCGCGAGGTGTTCAACATCGAGCTGCCCCGCACCACGTACTACCAGTGCGAGGTGGGCGTCGAGGTGCCCTTCGAGGAGCTGCTTCCGGGCGACTTGCTCTTCTTCGACGACGGGGGAGATGTGCACCATGTGGCCATGTACCTCGGCGACGGCTACTATGTGGAGGCCCCGCACACCGGTGACGTGGTGAAGATCACGGCCATGAACGACAAGCTGCCCGACTTCGCCAAGCGCGTGGTGGAGGCTCGCGACATCGACCTGTCGGAGTACAGCGACGAGCAGCTGGCCATGTTCGTGGAGCGCGAGAAGTACCTGCAGGAGCGCGAGCAGCGCCTGGGCGTGTCGGACGAGGCCCTGGAGGAGCTCACCGAATGGCTGCAAGGTCTTGAGTTCTAGGGCGCGCAGCCTCGGTTCTCGTTTATACTAGACCACGTGGGAGTTACATTACGACATTTAATCGTGCTGGGCCTGATTGCCTTCGCCGTGACGTACATCTGCGTCCCGTTGGCAAGAAGGCTCGCACTGCGTTTGGACGCGGTAGACTATCCGAGTGAGCGACGGGTGAACAAGCGCCCGACGCCGCGGATGGGCGGCATCGCCATGGCCTGCGGCATCTTCGCAGCTATTATCGTGGAGGTGCTCGGCGAGTACTTCTTCGGTTGGGCCGGATTCTACATCACCGGCGACAACCGCGGCATTAACCATCTGGGCGTCATGGTAGGCCTGCTCGTCATCGTGCTCATCGGCGCGATGGATGATGTGTACTCGCTGAAGCCGGGAGTGAAGCTGGCCGGCCAGGCGCTCGGCTCGGTGATCATCGCCGCTTCCGGCTGCCTGCTCTCCAGCATCGCGAACCCCTTCGGTGCCGGCTTCGTCGAATTCGGCTGGTTCGCCTACCCGCTCACGGTGCTCTACCTCGTGTGCTTCATGAACGTGATGAACCTCATTGACGGCCTCGACGGGCTCGCGGCGGGCATCGCGGCCATTGCGGCGTTTTTTCTCTTCGTCATCGCCTGCGACAAGGCGCTGGAGGAGACGGCCATGCTCTCCATCGTGCTGCTGGGGGCCACGCTGGCGTTTCTGCGCTACAACTTCGCGCCGGCCAGCATTTTCATGGGCGATTCCGGCTCGCTGATGCTGGGGGCCATGATCGGCATCATCTCGCTCATGGGCGTCATGCGCTCGCCTACGGTCATTGTTATGGCGGTGCCCATCGTGATCGCGGCCATTCCCATTGCCGACACCGGGGCGGCCATCGTGCGCCGTCTGTACCACCATCAGCCTATCCAGCAGGCCGACCGCAAGCACCTGCATCACATGCTGCTGCGCAAAGGCTACGGCGTGCGCAAATCGGTGGTCATCGTGTACGCCTGGACGGTGGTGCTGGGCGTGGGGGCGTTCCTCATGTCGCACTCCCACGGCGTGGCCGTGTTCATGGTTCTCGGCGGTCTCATGATCATCTCGTTCTTCATTCTGTGGAAGCTCGGCATGTTCGACAAGGTGCTGCGCCACCACTACCATGGCCGTCACCTGCGCCAGGAGGACAAGCCGCGCTGGTACGGCAAGCACGGGCGTTGAAGCGCCGCCCTTGCCGGGGCGACGGCTCTGCGGCGTCTGGCGCGCCGCTGGCGTAGCGGCCCTGTGCAAATCCTGCGGTATCGATGGGGGAATGGTAAAATAGAACCTCGCCTATTCGCTTGGAGAATCGAGGATCGTGTCAACACTGCTGAACATCATCCGCTCCCAATGGGAACGCCGCGAGCAGATTTTCACTCTGGCCATGTTCGACCTGCGCAAGCAGGGGCGTGGCACGGTGCTCGGACCTGTCTGGCTGTTCGCGAAACCGGTCGTCTACATCGCGGTATTCTGGTTCGCCCTTGAAATCGGTCTGCGCTCGGGATCAGGAAGCTCCAACGGCGCCCCGTATCTGCTGTGGCTCATGGGCGGCTTGGTTCCCTGGTTCTATATCCAGACCATGCTTGGCACCGGCTGCAGCGTGCTGGGCCGCTTCAAGTACCTGGTCAACAAGATCAAGTTTCCCATCGCGGGTATTCCCACCATTTTCGCCTTGGCGGAAATGGTCATCCATCTCGGTATGGTGCTGCTCCTTCTCGTGGTGTACTTCCTGTTCGGGCAGCCGCTCGACGCCTACCTCCTGCAGATTCCCGTGGCCATCGTGCTCATGTTCGTGTTTTTCTACATGTTCTCGCTCACTGCGAGCTTGCTCTCGGCTGTGAGCAAAGACTTCAAGAACCTCATCACGACGCTCTCGACGCCTCTGTTCTGGCTCTCGGGCATTATCTTCAACGTGTACGACCTGGGCATTCAGTGGCTTCAGGTCATTCTCATGTTCAATCCCATCACGTTCATCGCCACGTTGTTCCGCTATGCGGTGTACGACAAGATGTGGATCTGGGAAAACCCCATGGCCATCATCGGTTTTGCGGTGGTCTTCATTGCCATGATGGTCGCCATGGTGGTCGTGTACAAGCGCACCTACGAGGAGGTGCCCGATGTCATCTAACGAGACGGCGCCGACGTCTGAGCGGATAGCGGCCGACGCACGCCAGGCGGCCGTATCCGACGAGATCGCCATCGAATTCGATCACGTGACGAAGACCTACAAGCTGTACAAGGATGACAAGCAGCGCTTCGCCAGCATCTTCTGGGGCAAGAAGAAGCGCGAGCTGGTGGCCTCCATCAACGCCAACGACGATCTGTCCTTCCGTATTCGCAAGGGCGAGGCGGTGGCATTCCTGGGATCCAACGGCGCGGGCAAGTCCACGGCGCTGAAGATGGTGACCGGAGTGGCCTATCCCACCAAGGGCACGGTCACGGTAAACGGGCACGTGAGCGCCCTGCTCGAGTTGACGGCTGGCTTCGATAAGTCGCTGACGGGCCGCGAGAACATCTATCTGCGCGGCCAGGCCCTCGGGTTCACCAAAGAGCAGCTGGAGGAGCTGGTGCCGAAAACGGTGGAGTTCGCCGATCTGGGCGTGTACATCGACCAGCCCATCCGCATGTACTCATCGGGTATGAAGGCTCGTCTGGGCTTCGGATTCGCCGTGTCCTCCGATCCGGAGATTCTCGTGGTAGATGAGGCGCTGGCCGTGGGCGATAAGAAGTTCCGCGAGAAGTGCTATGCCCGGGTGCGCGAGATCATGGAAGACGAGAAGGTGACCGTGCTGTTCGTGACCCACTCGTCGAGCGCGGCTGAGGAGTTCTGCCAGCGCGGCATCGTGCTCGACCCCGGCCGCAAACTCTTCGACGGCACTATCGAGGAGGCCTCGGCGTTCTACGAGGCGATGTAAGAGGCGCGCGTCGTCTGCGGTTGGAATGTGAATCGGAAGCGGCCTTAGGGTCGCTTCTCTCGTTGAGGGCCGGGATTACCGTTGCGGGCGTTTGCCTTAGGAGAGCGAATCGCGCTCGGCGAAGGCGATGAGGCGCCGGCACATCTGCTCGGTGCAGGTGCCCTCGGCGGGCAGGGTAACATTGCGGGCCATGAAACGGGCGTAGGCGTCGTGGTCGAACGAGCCCTCGTCGATGGCGGCTATGATGGCCGCGGCATCGTCGGTGAACAGCGTGGGCACTTCATGGGAGATATTGAAGTTGAAGCCGCGCTTCTCGTTGTAGGTGTCCCAGTCGTAGGCGTACAGGTACACGGGCACGCCCAGCAGCCCTGCTTCGTAGATGACCGTGGAATAGTCGCTGATAACGTAGTCGGCCGCGTACAGGGCATCGGGGCTGGTGCCCGCGATGGTGATGACGCGGGGGTCGTCGAAGACGAGGCGGCTTAAGGGGTGCGGCTTGAACACGAAGTGGTAGCGGTCGAAGTCCACGGCTGCCAGCAGGCGCTCCATGGCTTCATGTTGATTTGCGGGCACGTCCTTGCGATAGGTGGGGCAGTACACGATAACAGGCCGTCCGTCGGCCAGGGCCGGATAGGCCTCCCGCACGGCCCGGCGCTGCCGCTCTCGATGGACGGGGTCGCGGAACAGGTCGACGCGGGGCAGCGGTGCCTCGAAGATGATGGCGGGATCCACGTTGAAGCCGGCGGCGAACTGCTCGCGGAAATCCATAGACGAGATGGCCACGGCGTCATAGCCGGTATGCATGCGGGTGAGCTCCATCACCTCGGAGGAGTGGCCCTCGGGCGTGTCGACGACGGTGTAGCCGAACTTTTTCATGTTTCCCACGGCGTGCCAGATTTGGATGACCGGCGCCGCGATGCGGTCGCCGAGCAGCGATACGACGATGCAGATGCGCTCGATGACCACCGCGCGGCTCGTGGCGATGTAGTAGGTCTCCCGCAGCATCTCGAGGAAGTAGCTGAGGGGGTTGGCCGTGGGCTTGGCGAGCACGGTCACTTCCCACGACGGCTCGTGCTCGGCAAGCCAAGTGCGGATGAGCGTAAAGTCGAGAGGGGCGGTGTCGTCGGCGCGGGTGATGCACACGATGCGGCGGCGGGTGGGGAAGAGCCGGCACAGATAGTACACGCAGGCGAGAAAGCCCGCAGCCAGCGAGATAATGAGCCTTCGCACGTGTTGTTCCCTTCGGCTTGTCGGTACAGCGATGGTGACAATGGTATCATGATTCGCGTTATTCTTAAGATTTGGAGGGCTGCGTGAGCATTATCGTCGAGGACATCTCCTGGAACCGCGTGTTTCTGAACGTGCGCTATCGGGCTACCGAAGGCGAGACGCTGAAGCTGTATCGCATCAGGCAGGAGGCCTTCATCGAGTTTCGCGAGCAGGCGCGCGAGGGCGATGTGGTGTGGGCGCAGCTGAACCTGGCCGATGCGGGCCATCGCGAGCCTCCGGAGGCCGGCGAGTGGATTTTCTGCTGTCAGCTGAGCGAGCAGGAGGCTACCCTTGCGTGGGCGACCGCTCATGCACCCTATTTGATCCGGCTCGCGCGCAAGCGCCTGTGGAACGAGCTGCCGAAGCGCAAGCAGCGCCGTGCCCGCGAGGTGGAGATCACCTTCGACGACTACTCCTTCACCGACGCCGAGATCGATGCCGAGATTGCACGTCATCCTTTCGCCACCCACGATGTCGCCTACGATCCAGCGCTGTTCGGCGACTTGCAGAGTCTCTCGCGGGTGTTCCGCTATTTCGGCGGCCGCTATGCGGTGGCGGCGTCTATTCTGCCGCGCACCGATGCCACCGATTTCCCCTTCGTGGTGCTGGCGGTGGACTTCTTCATCAAGAACTACCATCCGCGTATCCGCCGCGTGAGCCGCGTGTTCTTCGAGAAGCAGTGCTTCATCGCGTTCCACAAGGTCATGCGCTTGCTGTTCCCGAAGCACGGAAACCGGGTGCTCTTCCTGAAGACCAACGGCGACGAGCCCACCGACAACATGGCGGCCATTCGCGACCGTATGATCGAGCGCGGTCTGGACGGGCAGTTCAAGATCGCCGAGCGCTACCGCAACACGCTGGAGGGGCACCAGAATGTGTTCTCGTGGTGCCGCGACATCATTCAAATTGCCAAGAGCGATTACGTGTTCATCGACGACTACTGCCCAGTGTTCAACTTCCTCGACCCAGGTGATAAGGCGGTGCTCACCCAGGTGTGGCATGCGGGCGTGGGCTTCAAGTCGGTAGGCTATGCCCGCTTCGGCATTACCGGCTCGCCCGACCCCTACCAATCGGGCCACCGCCGCTACGACTATGCGCTGGTAGGCAACGAGCATTTGCGCGAGATATACTCGGAGGTGTTCGGCATCGAGCCGGAGGCGCTGCTGGCCACCGGCATGCCGCGCTTGGACCACTTCCTGGAGGAAGACCGCGGTCGCGCCATTCGCGCCGAGCTCGTCGAGCGCTTCCCCTGGATGGAGAAGGGGCGCGTCATCGTGTTCGCCCCCACGTTCCGGGGCACGGGGCAGAAGACGGCATTTTACCCCTATGGCACCTATCTGGATATGAAGGCGCTCTACGAGATGTGCGAGCGCACCAATTCCTACTTCGTGTTCGAGATGCACCACTTCATCGAGGAGCGCCCGGTTATTCCCGAGAAGTACCGGGACCGCCTGATCGACTTGTCCGACGAGAACCTCAACCACCTGTACTTCGTGGCCGATGTGCTCGTGACCGACTACTCGTCATGCTTTTACGACTACTTGCTGCTGGAAAAGCCCGTGGTGTTCCACGTGCCCGACAAGGACGTGTACCAGGCAACCCGCGGGGTGCAGCGCACAGTGGACGAGCTGGCGCCGGGCGTGGTATGCGAGACCATGGACGACTTCGTGCACGTGTTGGAGACCGAGGCCTACGCGGAGGTGGAGCCCGACCCGTCGGTACTCGACCGGTGCCTGGAGCGCTCTGGACTGGCAAGCGACCGGGCCATCGACACCATTCTGCTGGGGCAGGACGTGCCGGGCGTGAAGATGGAGTCGAAGGGCCGCGGCTAGCCGGCGCCGAGAGGCGCGAAACGGTTCGCTTGTAGAAGAACCTGCCGAAACCTCGAATGTCAAGCCTTTTATTGATCTGGGGAAACGTGCTACAATGGCGCGACTTATTGACGCAGTGAAAGGGGTTTGATGCGCAGGTTCTCGATGGTTGCCGCAGCTGTAGCGCTTGCCTTAGTCGGTATATTCGCCGCCGCATCGCCGGCTTTTGCCGAGACGATTCTGGAGGTGACGCCGGTAAAAGCGGACGCGACGCCTGAAATTCGGGCTAAGCTCCTCGAGGCGCGCAAGAATGCGACGGCCAAGAACCCCTATGTTGTCAAGGTGGCGCCGGGTTTCTATACCATTGGCAGCGCCTTGCGTCTCTACAGCAATACGACACTTGTTCTGGAGGGCGTCAGCTTGCGGTTGGCGCCGCTGGCCAATTGCAACATGATTCGCATCGGCGATCCCGCGGACACGCAGGCCGGCTACTACTACAAGAACATTAAGGTGGTGGGGGGCGACCTTGACAACACCGGCCACCAGAACACGTGCATCAAGCTCGCCCATGCGAAGAACGTGAGCATCGAGGGCGTGACCATGCGCAATGCGCGCAGCGGGCATTTGATGGAGGTGGCGGGGGTAGCGGGCCTTACGGTGGATGGCTGCACGTTTCGCGATCAAGTACAGGCTTCGGGAGCCGCCATTCCCGAAGCGCTTCAGATCGATGTGCTGAATCAGAAGCATATGCCCTCCTATCGGTCGGAGGACTTGCCGACGAAGAACGTCGTCGTAGCGAACTGCACGTTTGTCAATGTGCCTCGAGGCATCGGGTCTCACACCGCGGTGCTCAACCGCTACACAAAGAACATGATCATCAAGAACAACACGTTCTCCAACTTGCGCAGCGATGCCATTCGGCTGATGAACTACTACGATTGCCGTATCGAGGGGAACGTGATCAAGGGGGCGCCGCGCGGCATTGCCGTGTACATGGGACACGTTAGGGGCCTGTACTTCGGCGCATCGCTCGCCAAAGAGGGCGGTGTGGCCTCCTCCGCTTCCAGCGCTTACAAGGCCCCGCCGAAGAACCAGCACATCACGATCAAGAACAACACCATCACCACGAGCGGTATCGACTGCTATACCGGCGGCGCCAACGAGGGCATTTTCCTGTGCGGCTACAGTTTCAGCCGCAGGCTGACGAAGACCGCAGAGCGCGATGCCATTCCCAAGGGAAACTACTACGCTAGCGGCATCACGGTGGTCAACAATACGATCAAGACGCGCGGCCACGGTATCCGGCTCGACGATGCCCGCAACTGCACGGTCAAGGGCAACAAGATCACGTTTGTCGGCAGCCGTTCGACCAAGGCCAACTATCACGGCATCTACCTGCTCAGCGGAAGCAACAGCAACACCATTGCCAGCAACAAGATCGTGAAGGCTCGCTCCCACGGCATCTTCGTCGCGTCGAAGTCGAAGAGCAACGTGGTGAAGGGCAACACCATCTTGGCGCCGGGGCGGTACGGCATCAGCGTTCAGGGCGCCCAAGCCAAGACCGTCTCCAAGAACACCATTACGAAACCTGGATCGCACGGGATCGTCTTGCACGATGCGAAAGGTTCCATGACGGTGTCGAAGAACAAGGTGACGAAGAGCAAGAAGTACGCGGCCTTCGTCGACGCCAAGAGCAAACGCTACCGCGTGGTCTTCAAGGGCAACAAGCTTTCCGCGACCAAAAAGACCAATGCCGCCGTCGCTGTGGAATCGGGCCGCGTCGGCGTGACGGGCAGCAAGAAGTTTGCGGTGCCGAAGGAGAAAGAGAAGTAGCAGCGAGACAGCTCGGGTTCACTGCGGCGCTGAGTTCGCATTGACTATAGAAGAAGGATGCGAGAAAAGGAGAGGCGAGAGTCATGCAGATGATATCGAAGACGCTTCAGAGGGTGGCAATCCTCATCGTGATGAGTGCAATACTCTCACTGGCGTTAACTAGCGTTGCCCATGCCGCCACCGTGACTGTGAAACCCAAAGCGGGTCAGGACGCCTATAAGGTTATTCAGAAGCAGCTCGATAAGGCGAAAAGCGGCAAAAAAAAGATGAATATCGTTGTGAAGCCCGGATCTTACAGGCTATCGCACGGACTCAATGTATACAGCAACACGACGCTGACGCTGAAGGGTGTGAAACTTACGCTGAGCAAGTCCGCATCGTCCAATTTGCTGAAAATCGGTGCGACCCATGATTCCAAAAAGGGTTACTATTACAAGAACATCACCATTGTGGGCGGCAACCTCAACGCGAATCGAAACGGTGCCACGGCTGTGAAGATAGCCCATGCGAAGAATGTGACGCTGAAGGGCGTGACGGTTCGGAACACTATCAATGCGCACCTCGTCGAAGTGGCTGGCGTGGATGGCATGAAATTTGAGAAGTGCACGTTCAAAGATCAGGTGCAAAGCAAGAAGGCCAAAGTGCTGACTCCTGAAGCCATTCAGATCGACGTGCTGGTGAAGCGCCATATGCCCGGTTATCGTTCCCAGGACTTGCCCATGCGCAACGTGGTGGTCAACAAATGCACCTTCAGCAACGTTCCGCGCGGCGTGGGAAGCCATACGGCTATTGTGAACAATCCTGTGGATACTATCGCTATTACGAACAACAAGTTCACGAAGATCAAGAGCACGGCCATCCAGGGCATGAACTACAAGAACTGCACTATTAGCGGCAATACCATCAAAAGCGCGCCGCGGGGTATCGCTTTGTACTCCATCTTCAGCAAGGGCACCTTCTTGGCCACCACGCCGGTGAAAGAGGGCAAGGTGAAGACCAAGACGTCCTCGAAGTATATTGCCCCCCTCGCAGATCAGAATATCGTTATCAGCAACAACAAGATCACCGTCAAGGGTACTGATTCCATTTCCACCTACACCAACGAGGGCATCCTCGTGAGCGGTCTCGAGATGGAGAAGAAAAAGAAGCGGACGGCGGATCAGGACGCTATTCCCAAGGGTAACTACTACCTGAGCGGTGTGACAGTGGCGAACAACACTATCTCCTCGAATGGCAACGGCATCCGTCTGTGCGATGTACGGAACGCTTCCCTCAATGCGAATTCTATTTCGTATACAGGCAAGGCGACTTCAAAAACGCCGTATCACGGCATTCACCTTACCCTGGCAAGCAAAGATGTTTCCGTTGCGAACAATACGATGAAATCGTCGCAAAGCAACGGCGCCTATGTAAATCGGGGTTGTGACAACGTTACGATTCGCTCCAATAAGATTGCAGCACCCGGAAAGTACGGGGTTGGCATTGAGGGATCCTCTGCTCTGCTCGTGTCTGACAATGTCATCTCCTCTCCTCGAAGCGCTGGTATTTTCGTATACGATGGCGGCTCGGTAAAGACGGTGGAGCGCAATGCCATACAAGCCTCGAAGGGCTCCGGCATCCAAGCGGCAAAGAATTCCACCATTGATGCCGTGGAAGGAAACACCGTGTCTGCGGTGGCGAGTTGCGGCGTAATGACGAGTGATCGGTCGACCATCAGCAGGATTGCCGGAAACCGAATTGAGAAAACTGGCAAGCCGGGAATTGGCCTCTATTCCGCAAGGGGCAATGGGGCCATTGTCAACAATACCATTACAGGGGCGGCGAGCTACGGTATCTACATTGACACACAGTCCACTTCGGCAGTGATAACCGTGCAGGGGAATGTTCTTGCGGGAAGCGGTAATGCAACGCGCGTCAAGGCGGCATCGGGAAGCAAGGTCGTTCTCTCTTAGGGTTTTCTTCCGGCCTCTCGTTTCTGAGAGGCCGGTTTCCTTTTGTGTGGCATTACTTTGTTTCGGAGAGCTTTTGTCTAAGGGCAATCGTCTTTTGTTTCAGGCGTTTGTTTTGCATTGAAAGCTGATTGAACTTGTTGTACGAACGGCGAAATTTTCTTTCAAGTTTCGCCTGCTTCTCCTGTTCGCTTGTGCCTTGAAATGGGGGAATTTCCTTATAGAGCTGCGAGAGGGCAAAGGGTTGCGCGGCGCTATCGGGGCAGGCAATGGCTTTGATACCCTCGAAAAGAGTGTTGTATACGGTGGTGCGATAATCATCATGCAGGAACGTGCCTTCTTGGCGGGCCTGCATAAGAGTGTGAAAGACGGTGTCGGCGGCAAGGTCGTCAATTGTGAAGGCGCGCTCGGGAAAACCGATGCTGTCGTAGAAGAAGGATACTTTGGAGTTCCAGACAAGGCTTACTGAAGGTACTCCGAGAGATGCGGCGATGATGCTTGGGTGGAGGCGGCACGTAAGGATGGCGCTGTAGCGAGAAATTCGTTCAACGAGCATCTCGGGGGTGTTCATGTTGAAGACACACACTTCCTGGGGAATGCCATGGGATTTGATGAGATGCTCGAGATAGGCCTCGTCGCTGAAATGCCCGCTGGTGATGAGTTCGTAGGGTAAGCCAGACTCGTCGCAGAGCTCGATAAGGCGGAGCCAGAATTCATCCAAGTCGTCTTCGGCCAAGTCGATTTCGTTGTCGGAGAAAATCTTCGATCGTACAACGAAGAGACCGATTTTACCGCCGCCCTGGCTACCGTGCCGGGCAACAAACTTCGAGAATACCGCATTGCTCAAGATGGCCGGATCGGCCACTTTTGCTATGGGGATGCTATCGGATTCGATAAACTTGGAAAGAGATTCAAAATCGTCACGGGTGGTGATTTGCCTTACGCAATCAAGGTTAAGTGCCGTTTTGAGTTGCTGGCATTCGATCCGCTCGCTCTCGTAACCTTCCACGCCGATTGCGGAGAAGATAACGGGTTTGCCGTATTGGTGCGCAAGTTCAACGGTGATGGCGGTGCGTTCATGAAAGACTTGATAGCGATAATTCAAAAGAGGGGCGCCGCCGAAGATGACGATATCACTTTCTCGTATGGCATCTTCGGCGCCTTGGAGCAGTTTGGGATTGCGCGTTGCGAGGTACCGCTTCGAAATGATGCCGGCAGCACGGCTTGAGATCTTGAAATTACGAATGCCGAGGTTTTTCATGACCGTGGAAATAAGCGCGATATCGCATTCTTCAATCACCTGGTCGCCCACGTTGTCCGAATCACGATTGGTGAGAAGAAGGATACGGAGGGTGGCGTCGGGATCGGAGAGTCGAGCGTTGATGCGAGATGAGAGCTTGCGACAGGCTCCCGCAAAGCCATGCCTTTTGAGTCCACGATAGATCGAAGAAGGCTTCATGGGACGACGGCCTCCCTTTCCGTATTCAGATTGCATCGGAAAGCATAATAACCCAGCTGCGATCGTTCTTCGGAAAACTACGCGAGAAGCGCAGTCGAAACTTACGATGCGTCTTCCTGGTTGAAGTAATGGGGAAAGCATTTGGGGATGCGTGCATAGGCGAGAGCGCTTCCGACAAAATAGATATCGTCGGCCTCGGTGTCTTCGATTCGCTCGATTAGGGAAGCGTCTCCCTTTTGACCGGCGCGAATGTCGCGATAGCAACGCAGGTACGAGTAATTTTTCGCAAGAAGCCAATGCAGCGAGTCTGCATAGGAGTCCATGATGACAACGGCATTTCTGGAGGTAGGAGACATCTCATTGACAATGGGGGATTGATCGGTGAGCAGGGATGAGCCGTACCATTGGGTGTAAAAGTTGAACTCGGCCATAAGTCCGCGGGATTTCATGACGGACACGCCGTCCGCCATGTCCACCGGTGCCAGTTCTTCGTTTTGGACTGACAGGCCGGCCATGTCGAATTGCGGTTCTGAAGCTGGCTCGTTAATGAGCATCAACCCGTCTCGAGCATAGGAGCCGTTCGTGGGGAATACTCCGAAGTCCAAGGTTCCCAGAGAGCTCTCGTCGGGTTGATAGGGCAAATTGGCCACATCAAGAAGTTTGTCATACAGCTTCAAGGTGCCGAAGCCGTTCCAGTGATGATCGGAGCGGTAGTAATTCTGATAATAGTCGGAAGCCTCGGTGTAGGGGATGCTTACGATGTGCACGTTGGGGGTGTCAACGAGAGAAGCTTCCATGACATCGATGAAATCGTTGGTGGAAAGGGCGCCCGTTACGAGTTTCGATGCGGGGTTGGCTTGCGACGTGTCCGACATATCGGCGACAACAAGGTAGAAGTTCTTGTTTGGGTAGAGGGCGGCGATCGAAGCAATGCCGTCAACGGTCTGCGTTATCTTTTTGAAAAGCCTCTCGTTGGTGGTGGGCATGGTCGCGAGGGCATTGGCTGCGGGAATGTACACAGTGCCGCTGCCATAGAAAGTCGGATAGGCATCAAACTGAAACAGCATGTTGGAAGAGGCAATGGCGTCTCGTTGCAACGTGGCGTTAGCTAGAAGAATATCAGCGCGAAGAGGAGTATTGTTGTCGAGTTCCGTCTCCAGGGCTGCTTGGAATTCCTCGGAAGCAAAGCCGCTCAGGGACAAGGTGTCCTCCAGATGGGATTCCTCGATGCCACCCGAGAGATATGTGGCGTCTTCGGAAGTTAGCCAGCCCGGAAGAGCGACCTGGGCCCGGTCGAGGACCCACAACGTCGCCGGAGAAAGCATCAAAAGGCAGAAGATGAGGATGAGGATCGTATTGCGTACTTTCACGGCTGCCCCCTAGAACTGGAAGTAGATGAACGGGTTGTAGGAGCTGGACACCACGGACATGGCCGACAGCACCAGCACGGCCAGGAGCGCCACGTCCA
>OFFK01001759.1_pt1 | contig 14395 bp, 20 predicted proteins | sample 1521361 | NCBI WGS metagenome assembly OFFK01 (sample SAMEA3504096, study PRJEB24116) | mouse gut metagenome | biome: mouse gut; feature: mouse-associated habitat; material: faeces | place: Denmark | collected 2011
TTTCGGGGATTTCTCTTATTACTGGATCGCGGACCGGCAGGGGAGGTCTTTTAAGCGGCTGAATGAGCTGTTTGCGGCAAACGGGCAGGTTGGGTTCCTGGCAAGCCAGAGGGTGGACGGGAAGCTGGTTCTGCCGGAGGCTGTGAAGACTATGGCGATCAAGGGGAGCAGCTCCGGGGCGTAAGGTTCTGACGTGTTGTGAGTGATGCCGGGGGTGTGAAATCTCCGGCATGAAATAAAGTATGAAAGGCGGGAGGGATGCAGGATGGAGGTTGTGACGCTGGAAGAGGCGAAGCAGTATCTCCGGGTGGACAGCGCGGACGAGGACGGGTTTATCTCCGGGCTGCTGGAGACCGGGGAGAGCATGTGTGCGGATATGGCGCGGATGGAATCGGGAGAGCTGGAAGGACATCTTCCCATGGTGAGGATTGCCGTTCTGTATGTCACTGCTTATCTGTATGAGCACAGGGAGCAGGCGGACCATGAGGAACTGGTGCAGACTTTACGCTCTCTGCTGTTCGGTATCAGGAGGGAAGTGTTCTGATGGCGGAGGTATGGAGAGACAGCGGGGCAGGCGGGAGTTCCCGGCAGAGGTATCCTTTGGGGGAGTGGAAGGAGCGGATCACGGTCCAGAAGAGCTCTTTGGGGAACGATAAGGCGGGGAACCATGTGCTGGCCTGGGAGGATTATTTTTCCTGTTCTGCTTTTGTGAACAGTCTTTCCGGGAAGGAATACTGGGAGGCGGCGCAGGTGAACGCGCAGAAGGATATTTATTTCATTATCCGGTATTGTTCGGAAGTGGCGGATATGGATACGGAGCATTACCGGGTATTGTTCCGGGGGCAGGTTTACAATATCACTTTTATTGATAATGTGCGGTATCAGAATAGGACGTTGAAGCTGCGGGCTTCTTTGGTGAAGAGGTGATTGGGTGTCGGAGAATCAGAGGGTGTCTGTGGACCGGATGGCGGAGGCCGTTATGGAGGGGCTTTTGGAGTATGCGGAGCTTGCCGCGGACGTGATGAAGGACTGTGTGAAGAAGGCCGGGAATACGGTGAAGAAGGAGACGCAGGCGGGCGCTCCGGTGAGGACCGGGAAGTATAAGAGGAGCTGGGCGGTGAAGCGGCAGAGGGAGACTTCCAGTACGCTGGAGGTGGTGGTACACAGCCGGAACCGGTATCAGCTTACCCATCTTCTGGAGAAGGGCCATGCGAAGCGGGGCGGAGGCAGGGTGAAGGCTGTCCCGCATATTGCACCGGCGGAGGAAAAGGGTGTCCGGGAGCTGGAAGAGGGGATTAAAAGGGGGCTGTCCAAATGAGCCATGGGGATGTGCTGGAAATGATGGAGGAAATGGGGATTCCTTTTGCCTATGGCCATTTTGTGGAAGGGGAGGAGCCGGAGCCGCCGTTTGCGGTGTTCCTGTATCCCAGGGCGGATAATTTTTCGGCGGACGGGATTGCGTATTTTAAGAAGAGTGAGCTGGACATTGAGCTTTATACGGACTTGAAGGACCCGGATTTGGAAGAGGCTGTGGAGGCGGTGCTGTTGAGGCATGGGATTTTCTACGGGAAGAGCGAGGTGTGGATTGAGTCGGAGAAGCTGTATGAGGTTCTGTATGAGATGGAGGTTTAGACGGGATGAATAACAAGGTGAAGTTCAATATCTGCAACTGCCATTATGCGCTGCAGAGGGCGGCGGAGGACGGGGAGATGACGTTTGATACGCCGGTGGCGATGCCGGGCGCGGTTTCGCTGGCGCTGGACCCCAACGGGGAGCCGGAGTCTTTTTATGCGGACGGCATTGAGTATTATATCATTGCCAACAATATGGGCTATGACGGGGACCTGGAGCTGGCGCTGATCCCGGAGAGTTTCCGGACGGATGTTTTGAAGGAGGAAGCGGACGGGAATGAGGTGCTGGTGGAGAACGCCAATTCGGAGACCGGGGCTTTTGCATTGCTATTTGAGTTTGACGGGGATGTCCGGAAGATCCGGCATGTATTGTATAATTGTTCTGCCAGCAGGCCGAAGATTGAGGGGAAGACCAATGAGGAAAGCCGGGAGGTGCAGACGGAGACGCTGACGGTGAAGGCAAGGCCGCTGGCAAGCGGGTATGTGAAGGCGAAGACGGGGAACAGGACTTCTGCGGAGACGTATGAGGGGTGGTATAAGAGTGTGTATCTGCCGGTTCCGAGGGCGGAGACGGGCGGCGGTGGAGAGACCGTGGAAGGTCAGGGTTAAGGAGGTTGAAAGGGTATGAGTATTGTGAAGAAGGTAGGGATTGACGGGAAAGAGGTGCTGTTTAAGGCTTCGGCGGCGATCCCGAGGATTTACCGGTTGAAGTTCCAGAGGGATATTTATAAGGATCTGCGGATTCTGGAGAAGAGCATTGGGGAGGGGGATGAGGAACATTCCAATCTGGACCTTTTTTCTTTGGAGATGTTTGAGAATATCGCCTATACCATGGCGAAGCACGCAGACCCGGCGATTGCGGACGATGTGGAGGAATGGCTGGACGGGTTCAATACGTTTTCCATTTACCAGGTGCTGCCGGAGCTGATCAAGCTGTGGGGGCTGAATGTGCAGACGGATGCGGAGGCTAAAAAAAACTTCGGCCAACAGAGAGGGAGATGACCACGCCGCTGTTTCTGCTTAGGTGTGTGCAGTTGGGGCTGTCTATGGCGGATACGGAGCTTTTGTCTATCGGGCTGGTGAATGATATGTATACGGAGCAGGTGAATGACGGGTATCGGTACTGTGAGCTGGGGACGCAGGAGGATATGGACAGGTTCTGAAATCTGATTGATAAAACAGCCCTTTTCTGCTATAATTTATTTAGTAGAAAAAGGCTGTTGCAATAAGAAGAAATGTTAAAAGAAGGATGATGACATGGGAAATAGGAGTTATGAAATTAACACTATCAAAGAACTTTATGCACGATCAGGGAATCAATGTGCTTTTCCTGGGTGTAGCAATGAATTGTTTATAGATGGAAATATAAACTTGAGTCAGATTTGCCATATATACGGACTTAAGCCAGGAAGTGCGAGATATACTTCAGAGATATCCGAAGAGAAACTTAATAAAATATCAAATTTAATTTTGTTGTGTCCATATCATCATAAAATGGTAGATTCACAACCAGAAATCTATTTGCCAAATACATTGATTAGTATGAAAGAATCTCACGAAGCAGAGATTAGTCGAAGCAAAGAAATTTCTTTTAATATACCTAGATATGAAACTGAAATAGATTTAACAAAGCTAAAGAAATGGATGGACAAGAATGGGTATGAGTTTCAAGAAAAGCATATAAGAAAGGCGATAAATAAAATATTAATTCAACACAAAAATACAAGGGTTACTTTGGCTAAGATCATTGAAGTGTATTGTAACAATGGCAAGATAAATATGAGGGAGGTTCTGAATGAACTTAATTGCGATGAATATCAGTTAGCATACCAACTACAATTACTTGAAGATATAAAATTCATTGAGGAAGAAAGATATACAGGAAATAGTATTGAAAGTTTTATTGAATTAGAAGATGGAAGTTTATGTGATGTATCAGGAAATTATGTTTTTAAATTAAATTACGGAGAGTGGTATTTAGCGAAAAAGGGAGAAATCATATTAATGATATGCGAATATATCAAATCGTTTAACTATTTTGTAGATTTTATAATAAATGGAAATATATCATATATCCTCTAAAAAGAAAGAAAAAATTATTACATAGGCACTTGCTATAACAGCAGGTGTCTTTTTTGTGTTTGCGCGCCATGGGCGCGCTCTAATGGGTGAAAGTCCCGAATACGCCTAGGTAACAAGGAAGTATATAGCCGAACAGCAAGGGTGTCCATCGTGAGGTGGAGTCTGAAGGAAGCTGTAAGCAAACCTCTGGCTCGACGGACAGAAATCACATATAAGGCTAGGCTCTGATTGGTAAGTCCGCACAAAAGGATGAAGCCGTAAAGTTACCATTTGTAGGAGCAGAGTAAATGTGGCGAGTAGATGGAGGGAAAGAGCGTGCACCTTAAACGTGGAGGTCTCACAGAGGTCTCATTAGCCTAGTAACAACGAACTGTGAGAAGTCAGCCGAGCCCATAGTAGTGAAGAAGTCTCTGTAATGGAGATGGAGCAAAGGGGTGAACAATCAATAAGTTTGAGTATGTCTGGTATTGCAGAAATGACAACATCTGCCGTAACCAATCGGGTAAAAGATGGTCAAATCAAGCGGGACGGAAAGGAAAGAACGCATGGACACAAGTAGTCTAATGGAGCAGATACTATCTAACGACAACCTCAATAGAGCCTATCTGCAAGTCGTACGAAACAAAGGAGCAGAGGGAGTGGACGGAATGAAATACACAGAACTCAAAGAACACCTTGTAAAGAATGGTGAAATCATCAAGGAACAGCTGAGGACAAGAAAGTATAAACCTCAGCCAGTACGAAGAGTGGGGATACCAAAGCCTGATGGCGGTGTCAGAAATCTGGGAGTACCAACAGTAACAGACAGATTTGTACAACAAGCTATAGCACAGGTGTTAACACCAATCTATGAAGAACAGTTCCATGCCCACAGTTATGGATTTAGACCGAATAGATGTGCGCAGCAGGCAATCCTAACAGCACTTGATATGATGAACGAGGGTAATGACTGGATTGTAGACATCGACTTGGAAAAGTTCTTTGACACAGTGAATCATGACAAGCTTATGACAATAATAGGCAGAACCATAAAAGATGGAGATGTAATCTCTATTATAAGGAAATACCTTGTCAGCGGAATCATGATTGATGATGAGTACGAGGACTCCATTGTGGGAACACCACAAGGAGGAAACATTTCGCCATTATTGGCAAACATCATGCTCAATGAACTTGATAAGGAAATGGAAAAGAGAGGGCTCAATTTCGTACGATACGCAGACGACTGTATCATCATGGTAAGAAGTGAAATGTCTGCTAACCGAGTTATGAGAAATATCTCACGATTCATTGAAGAGAAACTAGGGCTTAGGGTCAACGTGACCAAGAGCAAAGTAGACAGACCGAAAGGTCTAAAATACCTAGGATTAGGATTTTATTTTGATTCAAGGGAACACCAATACAAGGCAAAACCACATGCAAAATCAGTAGCAAAGTTCAAGAAGAGAATGAAAGAACTCACTTGCCGCAGTTGGGGCGTTAGCAACAGCTACAAGATAGAGAAACTCAACCAGCTTATCAGAGGGTGGATAAATTACTTCAAGATAGGCAGTATGAAAACGCTATGCAAAGAAATGGACAGCCATATTCGTTATAGAATGCGCATGTGCATTTGGAAGCAGTGGAAAACCCCACAGAATCGAGAGAAGAACCTTGTAAAACTTGGCATAGACAGGAATACAGCAAGACGAGTGGCATACACGGGTAGCAGAATAGCGTATGTATGCAATAAAGGGGCTGTTAATGTTGCCATAAACAACAAGAGATTAGCCTCATTTGGACTAATCTCAATGTTAGAATACTACACCGAAAGAAGTGTCACTTGTTAAGTTGATTGAACCGCCGTGTACGGAACCGTACGCACGGTGGTGTGAGAGGTCGGGATTTCTCAATTAAGAGAAATCCCTCCTACTCGATTGCATTTTTATGGGAGCCGTGGCGGCTCCTTTTTTCGTGGGAGAAAGGCGGGTGAGGGTTCGTGGCATCCAGGATTCAGGGGATTACGGTGGAGATTGGCGGGGATACTACGAAGCTCTCCGCGGCGCTTTCAAAGGTGAATAAGGAAATCCGGGACACGCAGGCGCAGTTGAAGGATGTAAACAAGCTGTTGAAGCTGGACCCCGGCAATGCGGAGCTGATGGCGCAGAAGCAGAGGCTTTTGTCCCAGGCGGTCAGTGAGACGAAGGAGAAGCTGGATGCCTTGAAGCTGGCTGGGCAGCAGGCCAATGAGGCGCTGGCGAAGGGGGAGATTTCCAGGAGCCAGTATGATGCCCTGCAGAGGGAGATTGCGGAGACGGAGCAGGCCCTTCGGGATCTGGAGCGGCAGGCGGAGCAGTCTTCGGTGGCTTTGCAGAAGATCGGGGCTGCCGGGGAGAAGCTGCAGGGCGTGGGTTCTGCCATTGAGGGGGCCGGGCAGAAGCTGATGCCGGTGACGGCGGCTGTGGGCGGGCTTTCCGCGGCTGCGTTGAAGGTGGCGTCTGATTTTGATTCTGCCATGAGCCAGGTGGCGGCGGTGTCCGGGGCTGCGGGGAAGGAGCTGGATGCCCTGCGGGACAAGGCCAGGGAGATGGGGAGCAGGACCAAGTTCTCTGCTTCCGAGGCGGCGGAGGCTATGAATTACATGGCTATGGCCGGGTGGAAGACAGGGGACATGCTGGAGGGCATTGAGGGGATTATGAACCTTGCGGCGGCTTCCGGGGAGGATTTGGCTACTACTTCGGATATTGTGACGGACGCTTTGACGGCTTTGGGGCTGTCGGCGGCGGATTCGGGGCATTTTGCGGATATTCTTGCGGCGGCAAGCTCTAATGCGAACACGAATGTTTCCATGATGGGGGAGACGTTCAAGTATTGTGCGCCGGTTGCGGGGGCTTTGGGGTTCACGGCGGAGGATACGGCGGAGGCCATCGGGCTGATGGCGAATGCGGGGATCAAGTCTTCCCAGGCCGGCACGGCCATGAGGACCATGCTGACCAGCCTGACGGGGGAAGTGACTTTCGTTGGGGATGCGTTCGGGGAGTTGACGGTGCAGACGGTCAATGCGGACGGGAGTATGCGGAGCCTGGGGGATATCCTGGGGGACTGCCGGGCGGCGTTCGCGCAGATGTCGGAGGCGGAGCGGGCGGCCAATGCGGAGGCGCTGGTGGGGAAGAACGCCATGAGCGGGTTCCTGGCGGTGATGAATGCGGCTCCTGGGGATATTGAGAAGCTGAACAATGCTATCAATAACTGTGACGGCACGGCGGAGCGGATGGCCCAGACCATGGAGGACAATCTGGCGGGGCAGCTTACGATTTTGAAGAGCCAGTTGGAGGAGCTGGCGATCTCCATAGGGGAGATTCTGATGCCGTCCATCCGGCAGATCGTGGGGTGGATTCAGGGGCTTGTGGACTGGCTGAACGGGCTGGACGAGGGGACGAAGAAGGTCATTGTGACGGTGGCCCTGCTGGCTGCTGCCCTGGGGCCGGTGCTGATTGTGGTCGGCAAAGTGGTAGGCGCTGTGGGGACAATCCTGACGGTGGTTCCGAAGATTGCGGGGGCGGTTTCCGGTGTGGTCGGGTTTGTGTCGGGGACGGTGATCCCGGCGCTTTCGGCGGTGGTGGCGGCTATCGGGTGGGTTCCCATTGCCATTGCCGCGGTGATCGGGGTCGTTGTGCTGCTTTATAATAAGTGTGAGTGGTTCCGGGACGCGGTGAATGCGGTCTGGGCGCAGGTGAGGGATTTTTTTGTCTCTGCCTGGGAGGTTATCTGTTCGTTTTTCACGGAGACCATACCGGCGGCCTGGGAGGCGCTGGTTTCGTTTTTTGAGGGGATTCCGGCCTGGTGGTCGGGGCTTTGGCAGTCGGTGGGGGATTTCTTCGGGAATGTCTGGACGGGCATGATGGAGAATCCGGTGCTGGCTGGGATTGTGGATATGATACGGTCTCTTTGGGAGAATCTTTCTGCTGCCCTGCAGGGCATCTGGCAGGGGATTCAGACGGCGGCTTCGGGTGCCTGGGAGTTGATTAAGAATGTGATTCTGGGGCCGGTTCTGCTACTGATTGACCTGGTGACGGGGAATTTTACGAAGCTGAAAGAGGACGCGCTGCATATCTGGACGAACATTCAGCAGATTGTGGGTTCTGCGGTGCAGGGGCTGGTGGAGCATGTTTCTATCCTGCTGTCGGGGCTTCGGGATTTCATGGGGAACCTGTGGTCTGCGGTGTCCTCTGCGGCGGCTTCGGCCTGGAACGGGCTGAAAAATCTGGTGGTGTCCACGGCGTCGAATTTGAAGCAGTCGGCGGTGGAGGCTTTCCGGGCGATGGTGTCGGGGATTGGTTCGGCGTTGGCTTCTCTGGGGAGCGTGGTGCAGGACGGGTTCCGGTCTGCCATTGGGTTTATCACGTCCCTGCCGGGGCGGGCTTTGCAGTGGGGGATGGATTTTATCAATGGGATTGCGGAGGGTATCCGGAGTGCTGTTGGGAATGTGGTGAGCGCGGTGTCTGACGTGGCGGATAAGATACGTTCTTTCTTGCATTTTTCTGTGCCGGACGAGGGGCCTCTGACGGATTATGAGAGCTGGATGCCGGATTTTATGGGCGGTCTGGCGAGGGGGATTGAGAAGAGCCGGGGGCTGGTGAGGAAGGCCGTGGAGGGTGTGGCCGGGGATATGGTGGTCAGCCCGAAGCTGGCGGATATGCAGGCGGTTCAGGCGCAGGGGGCTTCCGTGGAGGCTGTGCGGCAGATGGTTTCCGGCCTGCGGGAGATGTTTGCGGGGATGCAGGGCGGAGACGGGATGGGGACGATCTGTATTCCGGTGTATGTGGGCGGCACGCTGCTGGATGAAGTGGTGGTGGACGCGCAGGCGAGGCAGAACCTTAGGTCGGGAGGGAGATAGGGATGGCGTTTGTACAGTATCTGGTGTTTGACGGTGCCCGGCTTCCTCTGCCGGATTCTTATGAGGTGCAGATGGATGACGTGGAGGCGGATTCCGGCGGGGAGACGGAGGCGGGGACTACCCAGAGGGACGTGGTAAGGCTGGGGGTGGTGTCTATTGCGGTGAGCTTTTCGGTTTCTCCCAAGTGGCTGAAAGTGCTGACGGGGTTTAAGCAGAAGGAGAAGATTTCCGTGGAATATTTTGATACAGAGACTTTGGAAATGAAAAAGACGGAGATGTTTATTGAAGGATATAAGGCGGTACTGGTGAAAGATACGTCCTATAAGGGGCTGTGGAAGGTGTCGTTTACATTAAAGGAGTTTTAGGAGAAATAACAGGTGCTTTTTGGCGGGATATGCGTTATAATTTAAGAAGTACAAATCGGAATCTGCCCAAACGGAGGGTGCAAAATGGATGTGAAAAAAGGACTTAAAATAGGGTTAGACATTTTTAAACTTTTTATTCGTAAACAGCATAAAAAATATAGTAAAGAATGGATGCAGTCATTATCTGATAATGAACTCGAAACAGAACGGGAAAAAGTTAGAAAGTATTGGTGTTCCGCAGAAAAAACGCTATCAGAAGCTGTATGGGCAGAGAGTGTATTAAACCAATTTGATAGAGAAATGAGCAATAGGGCTTGGAACGGCAAAGAAGATTATGGTTATCCAAAACACACAAAACATGGTTGGTATTTATCTGATGATGATTAATTGACATTTTTAATGGAATTACAGTATATAGCCACTGGTTTATAAGGATATACAGAAGGCGTTGAAAGAGATACAGAAGTTATAGGCAGATACAAATTTGATTTTTAGCAGGAGTAAATTCTGCTGGAAATAGAAAAAGCAAAGATAAAAACGCAACGTGCATCTTTGGATGCACCAGAGCCGGTAGGTAGCCCGGCCGTCCTGATGGTATCAGGGTAAGTAACCTGCCCTCCTGGGTTGTCCGTTCTTTGTTCATAACACATTTAAGGAGGGTTTCGTTATGGACAGAGGAAAGGCAGGTCTGACGGTATTTTTTGAGGGGCCGTTCTGGGTCGGCGTATTTGAGAGGGTTGAAGACGGGAGACTTTCGGTATGCCGGGTGGTCTTCGGGAGTGAACCCAGGGACTATGAGGTGTTGGATTTTGTCCTCAAAAATTACTATGGCCTGAGATTCAGTCCGGCTGTTGAGGTGGCTGTGAAGGACGGCAGGGTGAACCCGAAGCGGAGGCAGAGGGAAGCCGGGAGGCAGACCATGCAGGCGGGGATAGGCACGAAGTCCCAGCAGGCGTTACAGTTGCAGAGGGAAGAGAGGAAGACGGAGCGCAGGCAGGCCGGCAGGGAGCAGAAGGAGGCCGAGAAGCAGCGGATGTTTGAGCTGAAACAGCAGAAGCGGAAGGAGAAGCACAGGGGCAGGTAGGCATTCTGTTTGTGGAGGATATGGCTGAATGGAGAGTAGGGAAAATGAAGATAGTTGAGATGAAAGAAAGAACGCCTCTGCTGGTACAGCAGTTGCTGGATATTTGGGAAGGTTCTGTGCGGGCGACGCATTTGTTTTTATCGGACAGTGAGATAGAGAAGATTAAGGGGTATGTTCCGCAGGCAATAAGGGAGATACCGCATTTGATTGTTGGGGAAAGTGACAAAGGGATTCCTGCCGCTTTTATGGGGATTGACGGGCAAAAATTGGAAATGCTGTTTGTTTCCGGCGAAGAGAGGGGAAGGGGATTTGGGAAGGCGCTGCTTGGATATGGGATGGATGCTTATGGTGTCGATGAGCTGGCGGTGAATGAGCAGAACCCGCAGGCAAAAGGGTTTTATGAGCGTATGGGGTTTCGGGTGTTTAAACGGACGGATTGTGATGAGCAGGGGAACCCGTATCCTCTTTTGTACATGAAGCTGGAGGGATAGCTTCGGTTTTGGGGGAGGTTTGTTGTTGGATTCAGGGAAGGCATCAGTCTGGAAGGGCTGGTGCTTTTTGCATGGAAGGGGGTGTTTTCATGTATCCGGTGAGCGAGGCGAACCGGAGGTTGCACTGCCTGGAACTGAAAGCCTATGATTATATGCTGCGGTTTGAGAAGAGTTTTAACGGGTTTGAGGGGAATGCCTGGGCTTTTCTGGAACTGTTCTGTAAGGCTTGTGGTGTGGAGATGGAGATGCCAATGTATCTTCATGCGGAGGCTATACCATTGTGCCTACGGCTGTGACATACTGTGCGGCGAAGTTTTGTGTCAGCACTTTTACAGAGGGGCTGGCGTGGGAACTGAAACTGAAAAATGAAGATATTTTACAAGACGCAGGAAAAATTAAGAGGTAAAATGGCTCTTGAGAAAATTCAAAAACTGAATTCGGGGGTAATCCACATGAAGAAAGAAGTAAGGACAGTGGTATATGATGACGAATTGAGGATGGAGGCATACCGCTTTGAGGGAATCGTGCAGCCTTTTCCAAGCCATTTCCATGAGCATTATGTCATCGGGTTTGTGGAGAAAGGGGAGCGTGTGCTTTCCTGCCGTGACAGGGAATACGCCATAGAGGAAGGAAGCATCGTGCTTTTCAATCCGGGTGACAGCCATGCCTGCGTACAGAGTGATGAAGGGACGTTTGATTACCGGGGCTTTAACATTTCAAAGGGGGTCATGTTCGACTTGGCAGAGGAAGTGACGGGGAAACGGGAGCTTCCGGGATTTTCAAGAAATGTTATCTGCGATGAGGAGATAGCCTACCATCTGCGTCTGCTGCATGAGATGGTCATGAAAGGGACGGGGGAGTTTAAAAAAGAGGAAACCCTGCTGCTCCTGCTCTCGTACCTCATCCAGAATTACGGGAAGCCATTTGAAAGCTGCATCCCGGAGTGCAGGCAGGAGATTGAAAAAGCCTGTGAATACATGACAGCGCATTTTACGGAGCGCATCTATTTAGACCAGATATGCCGCCACGCCGGGCTTAGCAAGTCAACGCTGCTGCGGGCCTTTACGAAGGAAAAAGGAGTCACACCTTACCGTTACCTTGAGACAGTCCGTATCAATGAGGCAAAAAAGCTGTTATCGGAAGGAGTGCCGCCCGTGGAGGCTGCCATAAGGACAGGCTTCTCAGACCAGAGCCATTTTACAAATTATTTCAATCAATTCATAGGGCTTGCGCCGGGTACTTACCGTGAGATATTCTCGGATAACTTCCTTTCTGAAGATAACGGGAGGGGGAGTGGGGACAGTGAATGAGCCTGCGATAAGGACGGAGGAGCAGATCATCAGCCTGTTCCCCGACAGGGAAACTTTAGTTTGCCGGGGGTGGGTGCTGAAAAGAATGGAAGGACAGCTTTTGGTCTATCCGCTGTATTACAGATTTTCGGATGGGGATATCCCGGAGAACATCCGCAGGTGTGAGGAGGTCAGCCGCCAGTGCGGGACAGGGTGCGCGTTCCGCATCGTGGAGCATACCAATTACCACCTGAGTTCCATCCTTACGGACAGTGGATATGGGCTGGAAAAATGCGGCGTGGTCGGTGAATGGAATTCCGACTCACGAGCGGCAAGCATCATGAATCGGTGGCAAATTTCACCGCTCGTGAGTATAACGGGGGATGCCGGGGAACTGTGCGTGGAAGGGAAAATGCAGGACGGGCTGCTCCTAAAAAATGGGAATGGAGGGACGGAATATGTCATGGCGGGAGAGACGGTCATCGGGATAAAGCGCCAGGGGCTTTTATTCCTGCTGGACGGAAACCTGCCGGATATAAGCATGGAGGACATCCTGTGGTTTGCGGTGGCAAATGGAATCGTAAGGATACTGGCAGATATTCCAGGGAGGGAAGAACTGCCGGAACAATATGGGCGGTTGGGCTTTCATAGGGCCTATCTTTACCGCTGCTATCAGAAAAAACAGGAGGAGAAATCCTCCAAAAAGCAGGAGGATTGAAAGATGGATTTACAGAATGAAAAATGTGTCATGGTGATTGATGAGAACCTGCCACTTGGCATAATAGCGAACACAGCGGCAATCATGGGCATCACGCTGGGGAAGCAGATGCCGGAGGTCGTAGGTGAGGATGTGTATGACAGGACGGGAAACGGGCATTTGGGGATTATAGAATTCCCGGTGCCGATTTTAAAGGGAAATGTGGAGGTGATTAAATCTATCCGTGAAAAGCTGTATGAGCCGGAGTTTTCGGATTTGACGGTGGTGGATTTCTCAGACCTTGCGCAGGGCTGCAAGACCTATGATGAGTTTATTGAAAAGATGAAGGATGTTCCAGAAACGGATTTAAATTATTATGGGGTTGCTATCTGCGGGGCGAAAAAGAAGGTAAACAAATTGACGGGAAGTATGGCGCTGCTGAGATAAAGGGTATACAAAAGCTAACCGCCGCATATGGCATGCTTCATGTACATGCCCTGAATAAGATGCTGGATTTGGAGCGAGGGTTCCTGCTGGACGAACTTTTCCGTGAAATGGATGGTCATATTTTGGATCAGTATACTTTGAAAGGGATATATGAAAATTAACAGACAACACTGACAGAACAGCAGAATCGCCGTAAATGGAATCAGACCATTGCGGCGTTTTCTTCTTTATATTTTTTGCTGAATATGTTATGATATATTTTGTTTGACAAAACATATTCAGGAGGGAGCATGGAACAAATTTCATTAAAGATAGGAGAGCGGCTGAAAGAGATTCGCAACACAAGGCAGCTTACGCTGGATGATGTTGCGGAGCTGACCAGCGTGAGCAAGCCTATGCTGGGGCAGATTGAGCGTGGACAGTCCTCACCCACCATCAACATATTATGGAAAATTTCAACAGGGTTGAAAATACCGCTATCCTTTTTCTGTAAGCAGCAGGAAGCAGAATACATGGTTGCCGGGCTTGATAAGGAGGAGGTAATCACGGAGGAAAACGGAGGGATGCGGGCCTATCCGCTGTTTCCCTTTGACCCGGTGCGGAATGTGGAGGTATTCTATATTGAGTTTGACGCAGGGGTGCGGCACGAATCACTTCCCCATGTGGCAGGCGTGGAGGAATATGTCTTTCTGGTGAAAGGAACGCTTACAATGCTGGTCGGCGGAAAAGAAGTCTGCCTGCAGGAAAAACAGTCCATACGGTTTGGGGCTGATATTTCCCATGCATATCACAATGTTTCAGATAAAGCCTGCGCCGCCTATAATGTGATATTTTATCCAAACAATTAGAGAAGGAAAAATCCTCTGCTCCTGCATGGGCAGTCGCATTTTCCTTTGGAAAACAAGGAGGATTATAAAATGTATGAATTGGTACAGATTAGTGAGAAATGTTATTACATAAACTGCCCGGCGAAGATTGGCGTCTATGTGGCGGACGGGGAGGATGTCTATCTGGTTGACAGCGGAAATGATAAGGATGCAGGGCGGAAGGTCAGGCAGATATTGGATAAGAACGGCTGGCATCTGGCGGCGATTCTAAATACTCATTCCAACGCAGACCATATCGGCGGGAACAGATATCTGCAGGGGCAGACGGGATGCAAGGTTTATTCCAGCGGCATAGAGGCGGCTTTTACGAAGTACCCGGTGCTGGAGCCCTCTTTCCTTTACGGTGGTTATCCCTGTAAGGACTTGCGGCATAAGTTCCTGATGGCGCAGGAGAGTGATGTGGCGGATTTTTCAGATGAGAGCTTCCCGCAGGATATTGAGGTGATTCCCCTGCCGGGGCATTTCTTTGACATGGTGGGGTTCCGCATGCCGGACAATGTGGTGTTCCTTGCGGACTGTATCAGTAGCAGGGAGACGCTGGACAAA
>OFFK01001762.1_pt1 | contig 14390 bp, 14 predicted proteins | sample 1521361 | NCBI WGS metagenome assembly OFFK01 (sample SAMEA3504096, study PRJEB24116) | mouse gut metagenome | biome: mouse gut; feature: mouse-associated habitat; material: faeces | place: Denmark | collected 2011
GGCGATATCATCCATCAATGTTTTAATCGACTGGATACAGTCGTTGATAACCTGCATTGCAGAAACAACATGGTCTGTGGACTCAGTACCGGCTTTTACGTCCTGAACGGAACGGCCTATCAGAACGCCGGTATTTTTGGCGGCCTCTCCTGATTTTGCCGCAAGGCTCCGAACCTCGTTTGCCACCACCAGAAAGCCTTTCCCGGCGGCTCCGGCGCGGGACGCCTCAACGGAAGCGTTCAGTGACAGGATATTTGTCTGAAGGGCAATGTCCTCGATTGTTTTTACAATACTGCTGATTTTGGCGGAGGACTGGTCGATATTCCTTGTGGCCTCCATCAACTGGGATATTTTTGCGTCGGCCTCAAGGGCATATCCGTTGGCCTTATCCACCAGCTCGCTGGCATTGCCGCACTGTACGGCGCTGTCCTTTATCTGTGAAGTGATTTCCGTCACATTAGTTACAAGTCCTTCGATGGAAGCCGACTGCTCCATGGTTCCCTGAGAAAGCGTCTGCACCCCGGCGGATACCTGGCCGGCTTCGGCGTTGACCTGACTGGCAATACCGGAGATATCGCCCATAACATTCATAAGGTTGGCGCGTATGGTTTTTAAGCTGTCGGCTAAAACCCTGAAATCGCCGATGTAGTAAGATTCGTTTTTCGCAACGTCCACCGCAATGTTGCCGTCCGCCATCTCGCCCAGAATCCTTCCGATATCGTCGATGGTTTTTCGCAGGCAGCTACAGACATGGTGAGTCGTCTGGGAAATCAGACCGATTTCATCCTTCCTGCCGTAATACGGCTCCAGTTCCGTGTCGGCGGAAAGCTCCAGATTACCCAGATGCCGTATGGCGCTTTCCACAGCCATAAGCTCTCTGCCCTGACGGTGCAGAATGATGAGAGTAATGAGTATAATGGCAAAGGAAATGGCAATACATATGATACCGACCACAAATCTTACCGTATCCACAGCGCTGTATACCTCTTCGGCATTGTCGCGGACCATAAAGACCCATCCGCGGTCTTTCAGATACTTGTAAACGACAAGCTGGTTCACGCCGTTTTCATCCTGATAAGAATATGTATTGGCGTCGGTGTTTCCGCTTTCTTTAATCTGGCTGATTATCTCATTGTACCCGATGTCCGTTGTTTCCGTATTTAACAGCTCGTCGTCCTCATGGTAAAGATAAACGCCTGTCTCCACATTTAAAAATACATATTCGCTGTTCGGAAGACCTTTGATGTCCAGTCCCAGCAGCACATCCATTAATCGTTCCGCGTAAACGCCTGCGCCTACATAGCCGATACATTTCTGATTTTCAAAAATAGGGTAATACATGGAAAGAATCATGCTTCCGGTTCCCGGAGATTTCATAATCCCCAGATTAGTCAGCTCCTGGCTGGCCAAAATGGTATTGCGGAACGAGTCCAGCGAATCGCCTGACCGGGTGGTAATCCCGATGGCAGACTGAGAAGTGTGTGTTAAAACATAGGTTTCGGGAGTGGCAATGTACAATCCCTCAAAAATGCCTTTGACAGCGGCAAAATCCTCGGTGTACTTCTGCGCCTTTTTCAGCAGTGCAGTATCCTCAGGATTCTCAAGCAGATTGTGTACCTCGCTCCCCAGTGCAAATGCAGCCATATACTCTTCTGCGGAAGCCACATAATCATTGATGATGGCGGCTCTGGATTCCACCGCGTCCGTCATCTGGTTTGTTATGTCGTTTTTGACAATCGATGAGATATTGTCTGACACAACGGCCCAGAGCAAAAACATTCCGACTAGAGTAATAACTGTGGTAATGATACCGATACGCGTTGAAAGTTTGCGATTTACAAGAAATTTCATGTTAAAATCCCCCCCTGCAAGTCTTCAAATATTTATGCGAAAAAAGTATATCACTAAGATAAATGCAAGTCAATAATGTAGCTTTTTTCAAAGCGCTTTTTTTACAGAAATCGCTTTTACAGGACACATTTCCTGACAGCAGAAGCAGGAAATACAGCCTTTTTTCCGGAACTTTGCTTTTCCGTTTTCAACCTTTATGACATGGGCCGGACAACTCTCCGCGCATTTGCCGCACCCCACGCATACATCGCGGTCAAGCTGGGGATAGGATTTCATCAGACGTTCGGCAAAAAACAGAAAAGGTTTTTTAAGAAAGCCGGGTACATTGCCGGTAAAATCCAGCTTCTTTGTGTCGGGCATCTGAAAAGGAGTCAGATTTTCCGGCACAGCATCGCCAACTAACGTAATTTCATCAGGCCTGGCAAGACCTGCCTCCGCCGCCTGCCGTATCATTTCGATTTTCATGGGGTCAATGCCCATAAGAGTGGCGGCAAAATAATCCTGGGTATAAAAATCCCTGGCGGCAAGAAGCATATAAAGAGGGTGGGAAGTGCCTCCGGTGGGACCGTTTCCCTCCATTGCGTCGATGGCGTCAATGATAGTGAGCTGAGGGCTTACGGTCTGGGCAAGCTCAAGAAGCATCCGGGAAAAATCGGAAAGGTTCGGCCAGAGATAATGCATCTGGGGCTTTTCCAGTCCCGGTATCACGCCGAAAAGATTTTTTATCCCGCCCGAGTATCCGGTCATGGCATGGGTCTTTAGCTTGCAGATGTTGATAACATAGTCCGCCGTAAGCACAGGGGTAATAATGTGAAAGGAATGGTTGGCAAATCCTTTAGGACAGTCCACCGTCCGGGCGAAAAATCCATATTCATCTTAAGCTGGGGAGACAGTTCCTTTACGCCGCAGACATGGTATATGTTTTTCATATATTCCGCATTATAAAGCCCTCCCGAGCTTTCGGCGAGGGTGATATCTTTTACGCCGTGTTCGGTGAGCCAGCGGACCACGGCTTTGATTACCAGCGGATGGGTGGTTACGGGAAATTCCGGTTTTTTTGCCATAATCAGATTGGGTTTAATAACCACTTTTAATTCCGGCCTCATATCGCCGGCAATGTCAAGGGCTTCCATGGCTCTGCAGACGGCGGGGTAAATCATCTCTTCCTTATATTCGGGTACATGGTATAATGTTTGAATCATACAGGTTCCTTTCTCCCGGAAAAGTCCGGGTGCTTATTTCAGGACAGATTTATTTTATCATCAGGGTGCCAGTTTGAAAAGACGGTGTGTTAATCAGTCTTTACACTTATATTACTTATTGATATAATGAAACTATCAGAAGACGGTATTTATGGAAAGTAGGTGATAGAATGGGAATGACCAATAAGCAATTTCAGGGGTTTGTCAGGCTTACCTTAGCTCAGATTGAAAGGGCTTTAAAGGAATCACCTGATAATAAAGAATTGCAGGAATTAAAGGATATCTTTCAAAATATGCTGGAAGATGGCAATTAAACCCGAATAACTTACTGAAGAAAAGTGTAAGGTCTTTGAATTTTCGAAGTCTTTACACTTTTATAATAAGGAATATTTATTAAAAAACGCAAAAGGGGATGAAGAGATGGCGGAATACCAAAATTATATATTTGATTTGTACGGAACCTTAGTGGACATCAATACCAACGAGGCAAAATCTTCGCTGTGGAAAAATATGGCGTGGCTGTTTTCCATGATGGGTGCGTCCTATGAACCCGCCGAGCTTAAAAAGATGTATAAAAAGCTCTATGCGGAGGAGACGGGGAGAAATCTTCTGCAGGTGAGGGAGGCGCAAAAAGACGATAACATTACGGCAGGCGAAGTCGAAATACATCTGGAGGATGTGTTTGAAAAGCTTTTCGCAGAAAAAGGCGCGGAGCTGGATAAAAAGCAGGCATGGCAGATAAGCCTCGCGTTCAGAAGCCTTTCCATGAACGGAATCAGGCTCTATGAGGGCGTTCGGGAACTGTTCTGGCGGCTAAGGCAGGCGGGAAAAAAGATTTACCTTCTGTCCAACGCCCAGAGAATGTTTACGGAGCCGGAAATGAAGCTGCTGGGATTTTACGACTGCTTCGACGGTATTTTGTATTCTTCCGACGCAGGCGTAAAAAAGCCTTCTTTTTATTTTTATGACGCAATATTTCAGAAATACGGATTAAAAAAGGAAGAAAGCGTTATGATAGGTAATGAGTATCACGCGGACATCCTGGGGGCGGATAATTATGGAATAGACAGTATGTATGTGTTTACCGCCCAGTCGGGCAGGGAACCTGACTCCCTTCCGGAAAGCTGCAGGCGAATTGAGACGATAGGGGACGTATTTTGAGGATAGCTGGAGAAAAGAGGGAAATTATGCGGAACATTCCACAGCCTGGACAGGTATACAGGCATTTTAGGGGCAATATGTACAGAATCGTAACGCTGGCTGAACACAGCGAGACGGGGGAGGAACTGGTAATCTATCAGGCTCTTTACGGTGATTATAAGGTGTACGCAAGGCCGCTTTCCATGTTTGCGGAGAAAATTGATAAGGAAAAGTATCCTGACGCCAACGCGGAATTTCGTTTTACGCTCCAGAAAGAGCTGATTGAAGCGCCCGCGCCGGAGAAAAAGACGAAAGCGCCGGAAGATACTCCTAAGGAGGACGAGGGCGAATTTAACTTAGACCCCTTAATCATTGAATTTCTTGACGCGAATACCTGCGAAACGCGCCTGAATATCCTTTCCGCGCTGCGGGACCGCATCACGGACGATATGATAAATATTATGGCCATCTGTGTGGGCGTTGAAATCAAAGAGGGAGACGTGGAAAGGCGGTATGATGAGCTGCGGAGCTGTCTTGTGACTTTCGGAAAATACGAAAATAACCGGCTGAGATAATTCTGGCGGGATAAAAGCCTGCTCAGGTACAAAAGCGAGGATAAAATGAGATATGAAAATATTGAGGAGGCCCGTTTTGAGAGCCGCCCTAACCGGTTTATCGCTTACGTGCGCACCGACGGCGGAAGGGAAAAGGTTCATGTCAAAAACACGGGACGGTGCCGGGAACTTCTGACAGAAAACGCGGCGGTTTATTTAAATAAAAGCGATAATCCGGGAAGGAGTACCCGTTACGATTTGGTGGCCGTTAAAAAGGGCGGCCGTCTGATTAACATGGACTCCCAGGCGCCCAACAAAGCCGTGCAGGAATGGCTGGAAAAAGGGGGCCTTTTTTCGGATACGGCGGTGATAAGGCCGGAGACAACATATGGCGGTTCCCGCTTTGATTTTTATGTGGAAACTTCCGGGGATAAGATTTTTATCGAGGTAAAGGGCGTCACCCTTGAGCAGGATGATGTGGTGCTCTTTCCCGACGCGCCCTCCGAGCGGGCGGTAAAGCATGTGATGGAGCTGGCGGAAGCGGTGAAAGCGGGCTATCAGGCGTATGTGATTTTTGTGGTTCAGATGGAGAATGTGAAATATTTCACACCCAACCGAAAAACCCATCCGGAATTTGCGAAGGCCCTTATTCTGGCAAGAGAGGCCGGGGTAAAAATACTTGCCTGTGACTGTAAAGTGACGCCGGATTCCATGGAAATCGGGCAGAGCGTTCCGGTCAAGTTGTCAGAGACGGAGGCTGCCGCGCAGCCCCTGCTTTCCTGGTACGATAAAAACAGAAGAATCCTTCCCTGGCGGGAGGACCCCTCGCCCTACCATGTGTGGGTGTCGGAGATTATGCTCCAGCAGACCAGAGTGGAGGCGGTGAAAGCCTACTATGACAGGTTTATGAAGGCGCTGCCCGACATTGCCAGCCTTGCCGGCGCAAACGACGAGGAACTCTTAAAGCTGTGGGAGGGACTCGGCTATTATAACCGGGCCAGGAATCTGAAAAAGGCGGCCGTGGTTATTATGGAAGAATACGGCGGCGTTATGCCGTCTGAATATGAAGAGCTTTTGAAGCTTCCCGGAATCGGGAGCTACACGGCGGGGGCAGTCAGCTCCATTGCCTATGGAAAAAGGGCGCCGGCAGTGGACGGGAACGTGCTGAGGGTTCTGGCAAGACTTAAAGGCGATGGCCGGGATATTTCCCTTCCGGCGGTCCGCGCCGAAATCACAAAGGAGCTCTGGCGGGATATGGAGTCGGAGAGGCCCGGGGATTTCAATCAGGCTCTTATGGAACTTGGGGCCTTAGTGTGCATTCCGGTGGGAGCGCCCCGGTGCGCGGAGTGTCCCTGGGAGGGGCTTTGCGCCGCGCACAGGGAAAAGAAGGAGTTGGATTTTCCCGTTAAAACGCCGAAAAAGCCGAGAACGGTGGAGGAAAAGACGGTGCTTGTTATTCTGGATGAAAACAGGGCCGCCTTAAGAAAACGGCCGGAGGGCGGCCTTTTAGGGGGAATGTACGAGTTTCCCTGCCTTGGCGGGCATTTATCGGGAGACCAGGTTCTTGCTTATTTGAAAGGGGAAGGTCTTTCGGTGCTGAAAATAGAAAAGCTTCCCGACAGCAGGCATATTTTTACCCATAAGGAATGGCGCATGATTGGATACGCGGTGCGGGTGGACGAGCTTGAAAAATACAATGCGAAGAAAAATGCGGCGCAAAAAGATAAAAGCGGCATGATTTTTGCCAGAAAACAGGAAGTCAGGGAAAAATATCCGATTCCTTCGGCTTACAGCGCCTATCTTTATAATTTCTTAAGTTGATTCTTTCCGGTAAAGTGAGTATGATTAAGAAAACACATATCGGATTGGAGAATACGAGGAGAAATGAAGCTGTTATCATTTGCGGTGCCCTGTTATAATTCAGCGGCATATATGAGAAAGTGTGTGGATTCCCTTTTAAAGGGAGGCGAGGATGTGGAAATCCTTATAGTAGACGACGGTTCCACCGATGAGACCGCCCGGATTGCGGACGAATATGAAAAGGAGCACCCGTCTGTTGTCAGGGCAATCCATAAGGAAAACGGCGGCCACGGTTCCGCCGTGAACGCTGGAATCGAGAACGCGCAGGGACTGTATTTCAAGGTGGTGGACAGCGACGACTGGGTAAAAGAGGAGGCATACAGGAAAATCCTTGAGACGCTAAAGAGCCTTACCGGCGGGGAAAAGGTGCTGGATATGCTGGTCAGCAACTTTGTATATGAGAAGCTGGGCCAGGAGCGGCACAAGGTAATGCGGTACAGGCATGCCATGCCTGTGGACAGGATATTCGGCTGGGACGAGGTGAAACATTTTCACAAGGGACAGTATATCCTGATGCACTCCGTTATTTTCAGGACAAGACTCCTTAAGGAATGCGGGCTGAAGCTCCCGGAGCATACCTTTTATGTGGACAACCTCTATGTATTTGAGCCGCTTCCTTATGTAAAAAACATGTACTATCTGGATGTGAATTTTTACCGCTATTATATAGGAAGAGAAGGGCAGTCCGTAAACGAGGACATTATGATAGGCAGAATTGACCAGCAAATTAAGGTGAATAAGCTTATGATAGATTATATGGTGGACAATAAAAGCCAGATTACGCCTGTAAAGAAAATGAAGCATTACATGACAAGCTATCTGGATATTATCACCACGGTATCCTCCATTCTTCTGATTCGTTCAGGGACGAAGGAAAATCTGGCCAGGAAAAAAGAACTTTGGAGCTACCTGAAGAAAAAAGACTGGTTATTGTACAGAAAGCTCAGATACGGCTTGCTGGGGCAGTGCACAAACCTGCCCGGCAGGAGCGGGAGAAAGATTTCGGTGGAGGGATATAAAATCTGCCGCAGATTCTTTAATTTCAACTGATGATAAAATAAAAGGGTACGCCTAAACCCGGCGTACCCTTCCGTGTTGTTTGCCATGTATTCTGCGCGCCTGATAAAGGGCGACGATATCTGCCTGATATACCACAAGGTACATGATACCGGCCATTATAAAAGCGGTAAGCACGTCAAACATGGAATGCTGCTTGATAAAAAGTGTCGAAAGAATAATGGAAACGCAAAGGATAAAGGAACAGGCCCGCAGCTTTTTGTTTCCGGCCAGCTTCGGATTGTGGACAACGGCCAAATGCGCGCCGATGGAATTGTACACATGAATGCTGGGCCATAAATTGGTAGGGGTATCCGCCCGGTACAAATGCGCCACCATGGCGGTTAAAATATTTTCTCTCGGCATTACATGAGGGCGGAGATGATGCCCGTTGGGCCAGAGAGTGGAAATAATTAAAAATACGGTCATTCCCGTGAACAGGAACACGCAGGTTTTCCAGTATTCCTGTTTGTTTTTGAAAAAACAGTATAAAACAACGGCGGATACATATAAAAACCATAAAAAATAAGGTATCACAAACAGTTCGTTGAAAGGAATCATATCGTCCACTTTCATATGAATAATGAAAGGCGGGTATTTCACGGTTTTTTCAAGCCAGGCGAACCAGACACAGTAAATTGCGGCATAAACAATAAGCGGTATCGCATGTTTATACCTTTCATAATAAATTTTTTTCATAATATTTTTCAATTCTCCTCTAAGTAAAACAATCCTTTATAATAAAAGCCGAAGCTTTTCGCGCTCACAGGTCAGGGTGATGGAGCTGCTTTTCATGGCGACCTCTCCGTCCGTATGCACCCACAGGGGGGCGGAGGTTTCAAGATGGACCCGGGAAGCGTGATAACGTTCAATGCCGTTAAAACGGTAGTGGTTTCCTGTAAAAGCGGTAGGAAGAGCCAGCAGTATCAGCCATTTCGGGATGTTTCCCACGACGCAGATATCAATTATCCCGTCCGTTGCGTCGGCGCCGGGACAGAATTTAAAGCCGCCGCCTTCGTATTGATGAATCATTCCCGCCACAAACAGAAACTTGGGGACGGAAATCGTCTCTTTATCATCCAGCGTAATGGCGCAGGTGATTTTTTTGGCCATTATCAACTGTTTGAGGGCAATGGAAAGATAAGTAAGCTTCCCAAGACCTATTTTATTTAATATGTTCTTAAATTTAGAAGTAAGCGCTTCCTCGCAGACGGCGGCGTCAAAACCGATTCCGCTGCTCACCGCGAAAGAGCGCCTTTGGGAAATCTCGCCGTCATACTGCCTTGAAAACTGCTGCGAGGCTTGTTCGTAAACAAGGCAGCCGATATCCATACGCAAAGGATTTTCGCAGCGCAGTATATTTTCAAGTATTTCAAGAGGGTTTTTGGGGAGCCTTAAATCTCTCGCCATATCGTTGCTCGAGCCTGTGGGAATATAGCCGAGCCATACCCGTTCAAAATCGGAAATTCCCTGAAGCGCTTCGTTCAGGGTTCCGTCTCCGCCAAGGATAATCAGCTTTAAGGCGCTTTCGGTATTCCGCGTCAGCACAGAGTCGCAAAGGTCCCTCACAAGCTTGGTGACATGACCGATTTTGGCGGAAAAGAAAACCTTATATTCAATATCCTTCTGCTCTAAAACCGGCATTACCACAGACCAGATTTTAGCGCCCCGGCCGGATTTTGAAGCCGGATTCACGATTATGTAATACATCATATGTTCCCCTCTGAAATCTTTCCCTATTTTAGCAGTAAATCAGGTAAGAGTAAAGATTTTTTAACATCTTCTGCAAATATTAATGATTTGTTAGGATTATTATGTTAAACTACTTTATGGAAAAATAATGCGGAACTGAAAACAGCAGATGAGCGAACAGTGCATAAATCGATTTACGGACGCAAGGAGTGCGGCCGGAAATTGATTTAGAAGAAATGCACAGGAAGCGCATCTGCGGAACTAAAATGGAGGAGAATATGTATTCATTTGATGAAGTAAAAAAGGCGGACCCGGAAATTGCGCAGGCGATTGTGGACGAGCAGGAGCGTCAGAACAGCCACATTGAGCTGATTGCGTCGGAAAACTGGGTAAGCAAAGCGGTAATGGCGGCGATGGGAAGCCCGCTTACAAACAAATATGCGGAAGGATATCCGGGAAAACGTTACTATGGCGGATGCCAGTGCGTTGACGTGGTGGAAAATCTTGCGATAGAAAGGGCAAAGGAGCTTTTCGGGTGCGACTACGCCAACGTGCAGCCCCATTCGGGAGCGCAGGCGAATCTGGCGGTGCAGTTTGCGGTCTGCAATCCCGGCGACACCATTATGGGAATGAATCTTGACCATGGCGGTCATTTGACGCATGGCAGCCCGGTAAATATATCCGGTAAATATTTTAAAATTGTACCTTACGGCGTAAATGACGAAGGCTTTATCGACTATGACAGACTCAGGGAAATCGCGCTGGAATGCCGTCCCAAAATGATAATTGCGGGAGCCTCCGCCTATGCGAGAACCATAGATTTTAAGAAATTCAGGGAGGTTGCCGACGAGGTGGGAGCCGTTTTGATGGTGGATATGGCGCACATTGCAGGACTTGTGGCAGCAGGGCTTCATCCAAGCCCGATTCCCTATGCGGACGTGGTGACCACCACCACCCACAAAACCTTAAGGGGACCCAGAGGCGGACTGATTCTTGCAAATCAGGAAGCGGCCGACAAATTTAACTTCAACAAAGCGATATTCCCGGGAACCCAGGGAGGCCCTCTGATGCATGTGATTGCGGCAAAGGCGGTGTGCTTTAAGGAGGCGCTCACGGATGAGTTTAAGACCTACCAGAAGAACATCATAGCCAACGCGCAGGCGCTTTGCGCGGGACTTTTGAAAAGAGACATCAAAATCGTTTCGGGCGGTACGGATAACCACCTGATGCTTGTGGATTTGACATCCTATGATTTGACCGGTAAAGCGCTGGAAAAAATGCTGGACGAGGCTCACATCACAGCCAACAAGAACACGATTCCAAACGACCCCAAGTCGCCGTTTGTGACCAGCGGAATCCGTCTCGGAACGCCGGCGGTTACCTCCAGGGGAATGAACGTGGAGGATATGGATTTGATAGCGGAAGCAATTTCCCTGATTGTAAAGGGCGGGGAGGAAAAGATTCCCGAAGCCAGAGAGATTGTGCGGCAGTTGACGGAGAAGTATCCTTTGGATTAAAACAAAAGACGGCCTGACTGGCCGGCCTAAAAGAGCGGTTGCCCGGCGGGACGCCGCTCTTTTAAAATGAGAAAATTTGGAATAAAATGTCAAAAATACTGATAAATTGACGAGTAAGAGAAAAAAATAAAAAAATAGATAAAAATTTGAAAAAATGTGTTGACAAATTAACGAGGCTTATATATAATAAACTTACAAAAACAAATTCACATAGATAAAAAATCTAAGTAAAGGAGGTACGGACCACCGAAAACATAAGTTAAGTTATTTGACATAAGTCAGATAACAAAAATGTGAAAGAGTTGAGCTTTTAAAGTACAAAAGAACGAAGTACCAAAGAAAGCGAATTTTCAAATTCGTATAAGGCACAGAAGAAAAAGTAACGAAGAACAAAAGAAGAAGAACCAACGTTACAGTACATTCGTACAAAAGAAAAAAGGCAGAAATACGAAAGAGAAAAAGTAAAACTGAATAGTGGGAAGTATCCAAAATAAAACCTAAGGAGGTAAAGGCCATTGGATAGCATAGTTTAGGAGCGGGTGTTAATCGAAAAGATTGATGCCCGCTTTTACTTGACATAGAGGAGAAATCAGTTATTATAAATATGTATGACTTTAAATACATTTGAATTATAAAGGCCGTCTGCGGCGATGTGTACAGAAAGGTGAAGGATAAGGCATGGCAAACAACAGCGAAGATATGGAAAGAAAAATATACAGGCATAAACGCAGAGTAAGAAATCAGGCGATTGCCTATATTGTCCTTGTGCTTATACTCGTGGGCCTGGTTACGGGAGGCGTTATTGGTATCAGAAAGGTCATGCAGATAATAAACGATAAAAGGCAGGCGGAGGAGCTCCAGAAGCAGTTGGAGGAGTTATCCGAGACGGAAGACGACCAGGCGGCTGTAGAGCCGCCCATGGAGGAAACGGAGCCCCTTGGGCCGGAGAACGACGTTGACTGGCTGGAAGAAATTGTCACTCCCTACATTGCGGAGATGACAATTGAGAGCAAGGTGGCGGGGCTTTTTATGATAAGACCGGAAAAACTTACAGATACGGCAACAGTCATCAGAGCAGGCGATACCACTCGTGAAAAGCTGAATGCATTTCCGGTGGGTGGCCTGATTTATTTTTCACAGAATATACAGGACGAGGCCCAGCTTACGGAGATGCTTCAAAATACCCAGGGATTTAAGGGGCCCATGTTCCTTGCCGTGGACGAGGAGGGTGGAATTGTCAGCCGGGTGGCGGAAAGCGGCCTTGCGGAGAATGTGGGAAGTGCGGCGGAGATTGCCGCGTCCGGAGACGCTCAGAGGGCGAGGGACGCCGGAACGGCTATAGGCGGTTATCTTTCAAAATACGGTTTTAACGTGGACTTTGCGCCGGTGGCGGACGTCATAGAGGAAGGGAATGCCTTTATCGGGGAACGTTCTTTCGGAAGCGACACAAACCAGACGGCTTCCATGGCCGCAGCTTTTGTGGAAGGGCTTCAGAGCAATAAGGTAAGCGCGTGCATGAAGCATTTTCCGGGAATCGGAGATACCACGGAGGATATGCACGACGGCAAGGTAATCAGTGAAAAAACGATTGAAAGTTTTATGGAAAAGGATTTTCCCGTCTATCAGGCAGGTATCGCCGCAGGCACTGATTTTATCATGGTAAGCCACCTTTCCGTGCCCAATGTTACAGGGGACGATACGCCTGCCTCGCTTTCCGAAAAAATGATTACCGAAATTCTGAGGGGACAGTTAGGCTATCAGGGGATTGTTATCACGGACGCAATGGATATGAAAGCAATTACGGATTTTTATGAGCCGGGCGAGGCGGCTGTCAGAGCCATTTTGGCCGGCGCTGACATGATTCTGATGCCGGACGATTTTGAGGCGGCGTATAACGGCGTTTTGGAGGCGGTCAATAACGGCACTCTGTCGCAGGCGCGCATTGACGAATCCCTGCAGCGGATTTTCCGGGTAAAGCTTCGGGACAGGGTGCAGTGAAACGAGCCTGATTTGCCATTTCTGCCTTGTTTTTAAGCGCGTGACAGATTTTGTGCGCAGTACAAATCTCCAGAGGCTGCCGCTTCACGAAATTTCATTCGTTAAAGCGACAGCCCCATTTTTATTTCTGTATATCCTTATTTTCTTTTAGATGTTCTTTTAATACCAAGTTAATGTATTGTGAAAACGACCTGTCATCTTTTTCCGCTAATTCTTTAATCAAATCAATGATATCAGTATCAAGTGTAATGCTCACTTTTGTTTTTAATGGTTTCATAACATGACTCCTTTTTGAAAAATATATCATTTCGTGTCATTATGTATTGACTGATAGCATAAAGTAGGATAAAGTAGTATTTGCAAATATAAATGCTCTTATTCATATAAGAGGAAAAAAATATTATTGAAAAGGAGAAAGAGTTATGCGTAAGAAACCATTTAAAAGACTTGTAGTAGTATGCGCCGCTGTCGGAATGTTAGCTACAAGCATGTCAGCCTTTGCGGCAGAAAGCTATACGGTGCAGGATGGAGATAATCTCAAAAAAATAGCCAAACAGCTTTATGGCGATTCTTCTAAATGGGAAGTGATTTATGAAGCGAACAAGGGCTCAATCAAGAATCCTAATCTTATTTATGAAGGACAGGTATTTGCAATTCCTGATTCAGATGCGGCACCTGCACCGGCGTCAGGGGCGGAAACGCCGGCACCTGAAACCGTTGCTGACGCGCCGGCCGATACATCTGCACCTGCTACAGATACATCGGCAGTTTCGCCTGTGATTGCGTCCCTGCCTATACCGAAAGCAACCGTCAAGGTCGAAACGGGTGGCGGCGTTGGTCTTGACGGGAGCAGTATTTGGTCTCAAACTTATGATTCTGGTAGTTATATGACAGGCGGTCATATAGGATGGGACGGAGAACTACAGAATACAGCGGTTGAATCAACGGATGAATACGGAGTTACATATCGGTCATACGCATTCAAGAATTTGAATCCGGCGCAAAATGTTCAAAGCGCTAAAAATGCGTTGGCTGATTATATGGCAACAAACCCCGATTCAGGTTTTACCGCTTTGGTAAAAGAATCCGGCAGTGAAATTGTTATTGTCACTTACCCGGCTCTTTTCCCAAATGGAATTGAAGGATGTAAGAAATACCCAGATATAGATTTACTGGCGTGGGATTGCTTTTTAGTTGATGACAAGATGTATATTTTGTGTGCTGATAACACTTTTGATTGGCTGGAAGGCACACCTCGTCCTGATATATATATTTCGCAATATCTTGCCGGGGCATTTAATTCTGTATCAAGTATACTTAAGTAATGACTAATATACAGTCGGTGGTTTAAAAATGATATATTAAGTGACTTTATCAACAGTCTTGCAGTTATAGCCGTAAGGCTGTTGATTTTTATATTCATTTTGAAGTGGGACACATCTGTTGTATCGAGAGTACCGGTTCAGGAAAGTCTGTAGCAATTTTATATCTACTCTACCAAGTTCTGAAAAATTATAGTG
>OFFK01001767.1_pt1 | contig 14353 bp, 28 predicted proteins | sample 1521361 | NCBI WGS metagenome assembly OFFK01 (sample SAMEA3504096, study PRJEB24116) | mouse gut metagenome | biome: mouse gut; feature: mouse-associated habitat; material: faeces | place: Denmark | collected 2011
ACCTGGGGGGATTGGTAGAGGGCTGCATCTCTCCCGCCGGCAGCGGTATGCTGGCGGTGCTGCTGGATGAACTGGAGAAAACAGACCGTCTTCCCCGCATGATCCTTTACAGCCCGGACCCCGGCGGCAACAGCTACTTCCCTGACACCATCCGCCGTACCGCATATGCAGAGAGCAAGGGCCTCCTTTACGTTGGCACCGGCGTCTCCGGCGGCGTAGCCCTATGTGAAGCCCATCTTCCAGGCCGTCTGCGCCAAGGTGGGGGACGGCTCCCCCTGCTGCGACTGGGTGGGGGAAAACGGTGCGGGCCCGCTCTCCCGAAGCTGCGGAGCTGACGCTCCTCAACGACGATACTGCCCGGATCTGCTGGGAGCATCCGGAGCGGTACTATTGCAACACCGTTCCGGACGAAACGGACGGCCCACTGGAGGAGCTGCGGCGGTGCAAAGCCATGGCGGCTCGAGGCGTGGGGGAGTTTTCTGCCCGCCTTCCTTTGGACTGTTCCGAGATGCCCCGGCCTTCTCTCCTGCTGCGAGGAGCTGGAGATGCCGTTTCTCTTCCACATGGCTTCTGAGGACGCAGAGCCCTACTATGGGGTAGTGGATGCCCCCGGCCTTCCGGCGCTGGAGCGCGTCCTCCGGGACTTCCAGGGGTTGACGGTCCTGGCGCTCTCCCGAGTGGTCCGCTAAGCGGGCCCACGATAAAGCCCTTATAAAATGGTATCGTCCAATAAGCCAGCTAAAATAGACTCCTTATATCTCATCTGGTTGTATAGTACATAGAAAAAATTTGAAGCTAAAATAAGCACAAAAGCACCTTGCGCAATCATTGGCGTAGTTATTGTGAAGCAGAACACCGTTTCCACCAATTTAGCCAGTGGTGCCGCAATAAATTTGGTAAACAGATCACTTAGTACTTTACTGCGTATACCACAAAAATAGTAAGGGCCCACAAGAATGATGAGATTATGTTTATTCCACGCCATCGAAAACCACTTCTACGTTGTCCTGTACATGGACCTCTATGCTCTCTTCATGGGCGTCTCTCGTAAAGACGAGGAAATCCACCGTGCTGTTACGGTCTGCAACGGTTTCTCCGGCATTGTGTTTCACTTTCTCTCCTCCGTAGTATAACATATCCGGAGCTGAAATGGAGTTCATAGCTTCGCCGGCCGTCTATGGCGGCGAAGTATCACTGCATAGTGCCAGTATACCACAGCGGCACGAAAAAGGGAAGTGCTCTAGGCGCGGTGAATATGCTCATCAGCATTGGAGGCGTTGCGATCTATGCCGTCCGCATCGGCCAAGGGGACGTGGATGGCGCAAACGATGTGTTCCGTCACGGGATACTCCTTCAGCTCTGTGCCGCCGCCGTGTTCTCGCTCGCAGGCATCTTTTTCGCGGATGGAATCTGTTCTCTGCTGGGTGCCAATGAGACCTTCCGCCATTTGGCAGTGGATTACCTGTTCTGGTACTCCATATTTATAGTCGCCACAGTTGAAAAAGAGCAAAGGATGGTAAAATAAAACCATGAGTTATTCAAAAGACTACCGGGAACGGACAATAGAATATCGCAAGGAAGGACATACGCTGGAGGAGACCCATCAGGTGTTCAAGGTATCGAGATCCACCATACAAAAATGGGAAAAGCAGCTGAAGGAAACGGGGAACTTGGGAAAGAAAGAGCTGCATCGAGATTTTCGAAAGATCGATCCTGAAAAATTGAGGGCCTATGTGGCAGAACATCCAGATGCATATCAAAGGGAAATGGCGGAGGCATTCGGATGCAGCCCAAGCGGCATTCGTGATGCACTGCAGCGGTGTCAGATCACAAGAAAAAAAGACGACCAGGTATCAGGAACAGGAAGAACAAAGGGTAGCAGCGTATCAGGAGCAAATCAAGGATATCCCACCGGAAAAGATTGCCTATGTGGACGAATGCGGCATCGATACCTACCTGTACCGTGAATATGGGTATGCGTCCCGAGGCCAACAGGTATTTGGGCGCATCAGCGGGCGCAGATACCAACACTGTGGGATTGTTGCCGCAAAAATGGGAGATCAGATCATTGCGCCCTTTCAATACAGCGGAACAAAAGATACGCCGGCTGATGAAGAAGTACGGTTTGCAATGTCCTTGGCCCGTCCCTGGAAGTTGACTTTGTACTGGATGCGGTCGACATTTTGATGCAGGAGCATGGCGTCTCACTTCACGCGCAGACTGTGATCCACAGCGACCAGGGTTGCCATTACACCAGCTGCAAATTCATTGAACTCGTTGAACGCAGTGATCTTCGTCGCTCTATGTCCCGCAAAGGAAATTGCCGGGACAACGCGCCGCAGGAGAGTTTTTTCGGACATATGAAGGATTTGATTGATTTGACAGATAATCTTTCTTTTGGTGAAGCTATACAATCAACATACAACGACTTTTATTCCCTCGGAAACATAGCAAACCGAGGGATACATACGACAATGTTCATTTACAAGAGCACTGATACTTCATCAATGATGTTGTAAGTGTACATATGATATGGCGCAAAAAGAAGGAGAGCTACCTGCAATCGCAGATAACTCTCCTATTTTTATTTTCAGGCATTGCCAAAATCGTGCTTCTCCAACCTCTCGCTGTACACCCGCTCAATGTTCTGAATCGCCAGCACCGCCCGGTTGTTCTCATACTCTGGGTGCTCTTTGCAGTAACGCTCATAGAAGTCAATTTCAGAAAGGGCTTCGATGAAATCCTCCTGAGTATGGGGGATATTGTCCTGCAAAAGCTCCCGGTTGAAACGCAGGATTTGAACTCGGTGCGCATCCGCATTACGCTCATCGTCGATGCGGATATGTTCGTCCAAACGGCCCTGCACCTCATTCAGCTTTGCAATCACGTCACCGTTCAGCGCCTTCCCAATCATCTTCCCGATAGCAGACCACGGGTTGACCTTGATGGGCGCAATCTGCACCAGCGTTATCAGGACGACCAGAGCGCCGCCGGAGCTTGCCAGAATTTCCTGAATGCTCATAGTTTACTCACCTGCCTCTCCAGCTTCCACAGGGGCGTTGACCGTCTTACTCATCCTACACAGGTCATCGATGAGTTTGCTGATAACCTCCATGTCGATGTCGTAGTTGACCGTCTCAGAAGATGCCTTGACCATAGCCAGCACCCACTCCTTACGGTCAGCCCCATTGTCGAACTTCTCCTCGGCGGTTGCCATGTACTTCATTACCATGTCCAGCACCTTGCCCCAGTTCTTCTCCTTCACAGCCTTCTGGACATACTCCACCAGCTTGATAGCCAGAGGAATGGCAGTCGCCAGACCCGCAAGAACGGATACAATGAGTTGCAGCCACTCCATATTCATAGTCACTCCTCCTCTCAAATTGTAAAAGGGCGATTATACCCTTCAAACATGTTGATTTATAGCTCATGCTGTGGTATCATTGCTGTATCATCAAATGTAGGGAGCTTGATATCATGCAATACAAAATCTCGGATTCGACAGCACAAAAACTCGCTACAGAATGGGCTTTGCAAAAATTGGGACACAGCCTCGGTTATTACAGCACGGCAGACGCACTGATGGGGGACTTCCTGCCAAAATATAACGAGGCGATGGAAGCAGTCGAAAAATACAATCAGTCCGCAGATTCTTGAACAGGCTGTACCCTCATCTCATCGTCCAGCCACCCTAAGATATACCTAACATCTTTGACGGTGGCTTCGTATTTGGCCAGAAGGTCAACGATTTCTTTTGCTACATCCCGATACTCAACACCTTTTTTCATATATTCCTCCGTATATCATGTGGGAACCACCATTGCAGCGACTCCCATTGTCAGATTGCGGGGCTATCCTCAACACCCGCATCCTCTTGTAAAAATCCCGCCGCCTTTGCAGCGGCATACTTGATTCCCTCGCCGTCAGCACTCGTGTTCTCATGTTCGCTCTTGCGCACAATGCTGTTCAGCACGATGCCGATGGCGGTGCCCACCGGGGTAAACACCACGGTGAAGCACGCCAGAGCGCCCATATACTGAAACTCGATACTTTTCCAGGCGAGGATGAATCCACCCGCAAGACCTGCTGCCAGAAACAGCATAAGGTACAGAGCGAGTTTATTGGTGAACCCGATAGACTGGCGCTTCTTCTTGCGCCGTCTGGGTTTCTTTCGCCCTCGCTCAATCTTGATAGTCATGGATTACGCCCTGCCCATCAATTTCGCAAAGCGGTACAGCACGGTGACGAACTGCTCTCTCGTGAGCACATCAGCCCACATATAGTTGGGTTCGCCATTGATTTCTGTACCGTTACCTGCAATCAGACCGGTGGAAGTCGCCCAGGCACGAGCCTCTTCGCTGTACTTGCTGCTGTCATTGTCCTGGAGCTCCTTGCGCATCTCGCCCCAGAGTTCCTTGAAACGTGCTACGTCCATGTCATCATCCTCCTCATTGCTGATATTCGTCCCTGCCAGCAAAGCAGAGACATCGTCACGAACAGTCTGCATACTCTTCCCGTACTTTGGGAGCCAATGCAGAACGTCACCATGGTTCGAGCCAAGTCCGAGTTGATAGCTGTCCTGGTGGCACAGGATAACAGGTACTTTAACACCGTTATATGTAACTGTCCCCTGCGGGTCGAGGTTGTAAAGCCTGCACAGGTATGCTGTCAACTCAACTGCTTCACGGTAAGCCTTCTCAAAGTAAACAGGGTCTTTCAGATTGTCCTCACAGATTTCAAACTGAATCCAGCCGTTGTTGCAGGAACCCTTTGGCCCGGAAGCACAACCCCAGGCTTTCTTGTCCCAGTCACCAGCCTGAACCGTCGCCACATCTCCGTTGGCAAGTTTGCCAATAAATGCGTGAACACCGGCTTTAAGAGGAACCCATTCGCCCTTTACCCATTGACCCTCACGATTCCAGTCGTTGTTGTTTTTGTTCACGCCAATCAACTCAAGCATTTTGGCTCTGTCTGCTGCATTGTCATCTGGTTGAACATAACGCTTCAAAGTTGCGTTGTTTGCACCGGTAGAGTGCCACAGAACACCACGGACGGGAACTTTGCCAGTTCTCTTGTACCATGAACTCTGCCGCATGAAACACTTCATGGGAGGATTTGCTGAGGTATACTTCATTTTCACGCCATCTCCTTTCTCAGCCACCGTAATGGCGAACTGGTTGTAATAGGTCTGCCCATACCCAGCCCGCTTCTGTTGGACAGTGGGGTCGTTCATTTTCGCCGGACGCTCAAACTGGAGTAGCACAATGTCAGACGCCTCCCGCACAGATGCCGTGGTCATAAGCACCCCCAGGACGCTCTTGAAGCTCTCTGAGAGCTCTTTCATGAGGAATCTGAGCTGGGCATCAAGGTCTCCGATGGACGCTCCTATGGCCTTGCAGAAGGCGTACAGGGCCTGTTTCCGTGTCCAGTATGTCCACTGGCACAAACCATAGCCTGCGCTGTCCCGGACGAAATTGGTGTATGTTCCGTTATCCACGGCGGCGGTGTAGGTTACGTCTGTGTACCCGAGTTTCTTTTCATATGTGTTCTGGAGGTTCTTCGGATTGAGCCCACTCTCAGCAAACAGATTTCCCATCAGGCCAGCGACGCCAGCGTCGGTCATACCCTGGGATTTCAGGAACCTCCAGATAGTAGCTTCGTTCACGAAACCACCCCCTTATAAAAGTGATGTTTTATAACCGTACATAGCAGATGGGAGCCGCCGTAATTGGCGAGCTCCCATTTTTTCTACTTAAATTCCGGCCAAACTTTGAGGCCTGTCTCTGCCACAAGTCCATTTTCCACAATGTCATATGGCGCATCGCTAAATGTCAGCTCGATAGGCGCATTATAAACCGGAAGGCAGAATTCTCTGCCTTTCCAGCTCCAACGCATTACTCGCTTCCAATATTCCAGGTATGCCTCCCCATATTCAGGTGGGCATAAATGCCTATCTGCAAGCCGCCAGTGTGTACCTTCTCGAACGGGCATCGCCTCATACGCCCACATCTGACCATCTGTATCTGTGACAAGATATCGGAGACCAGCAGAGCGCAGCTTATTCACATTGAACTTTGGCACAAGGCCACTTCCTTTCATACTAATTTGTAGTGAGGTCTTTCACCGCCCTCAACACCATACCGCATCCAGTCCAGCATCACGATGCCGACTGCCGCAAGGAATACCCACATAACCAAGAACTGCGGACATACCTGTCCCATGATGTTCCCAGGCATTTCGGAGTAGTCCCACACACCCATACCAAGCCATACATTGATAACGAGTCCGGCCACAAACTCAACTACTGTGATAGCAACCCCGCACACAGCAGACTGCGCCATCAACGGCATATCCCATGGTAACTCGGCCCCGAACCGTTCCAGCGGCACGGCCAGGACAATAGCCAGCAAGAGCATCGTCCAGCTAATCATCTCTGGTCTGCCGTGCGAGGTCTTCCATATGACCTCAATGAAGAAGTAGAGCGTGCCAGTCCAGACCCACAGGAGCACGCTCAGAAGCCACTTCCCGGCACGTTCTCTGTTCCCCATATGTTACCTCTCTTGACCGTTCAGACGGGCCACAATGGCCTCCATCTGCGCCTGTGCGACCGCCAGCTTCTCATTCATCTCAGCGGCATACTTTTTCGGAAGATTCATGCCATAAGTGACAGCGGAAATCTTCTCCACATCGGTCAGAGACTGCACATACGCCTTGAGAGCGTTGTGGTATGTGGTCTGGGAGGTGATAGCGGTCTGGGCCGCAATGTAGATTTGCGCGATTTCCAGAGCGGTGTAGATGCGGCACTTGCCGCCGTCCGCCTGATAGGGAAACTCAGTGCCGCCCAGCTCCACCACCCGGAACAGGTTGGCGATATTGCTCTGGTCTTTGATGTCCAGGTTGAAATGCTCCGTCTCACCGTTCAGCTCGATGTCAACCCCCGCCTCGATAGCGGCGTTGCAGGCGGCGGAGATTTCCGCAACCTTGGCGTTGAGGATAACCGCAGTTGCGTTGTCCTCGCCCACAATCTCCACCACGTCGGTAACGGTCAGCCAGCCCTTTGCCACGGCGGACAGAAGACGCTGCGGGGCAAGTTCCTTGTTCTGATACAGATTTTTCAGTCTCTCTTTCATATCCTTAACCCTCCAGTGCGCTGATGAGCAGGCTGTCGATGATTCTCTGCTGTTCGGCGACCAGCGCTCCGCCGTCGAACTCAGACACAACCACCGTGTCCACTCCCTTAATTTCGTTGTGGCCAGCCAGATTGTAGGCCACGCTATTCAGAGCGACACCGATGGCCTCGCTCTCCGTTGTGGGGGTAAAATCCCCACTTTCACCAATCTTGATATAGACCACTGTGTCAACGGCCCCCAGGTTCGCCCCAGTGTTGATGTTCGTAATCCGGTACATTGTCTGTCCTCCTCTACTTATGCTTTTGCTCCAACCAACTCGGCGATATGCCGGAGCACACCAATGTCTGCGTTGAAGAACGCATGGTTCCAGAGCCAGTATTCGTCGTCATCGGCACGCTTACTTCATGGAGCTTTTGGCGGACATGGAGGAGCATACCAGTCTCGACTCCCGGCAGTTAGACCTGCTCATCAAGATTGACTTCTTCAAGGAGTTCGGAAATCAGCGTGAGCTGTTCCGAATCGTGGAGATGTTTAATATGTTCAAGAAGGGTCAGGCCAAGCAGATTAAGAAGACGCTGGTTGACGGCACCCCGCTGGAGCCCATTGTGAAAAAGTATGCGGTGGGTGTGACCCGTTCCGGCGGCGAGGCAAAGAGCTACACACTCCTTGATGTTATGTCTATCCTCAGAGGGGCGGAGGATGCGGTCAAGAGCCTCCATATGGAAGACCTGAATGACATCACGAAGGTTCGCAACTTCTATGATGTCATGGGGTATATCGGATACACCTCTGATAAGCCGGAAGACAGGAAGAAGCTGTATGTTACCGGCATCAAGCCCCTACATAGAAAGCGTGACGACAAGCTGTTTGGATACAGCCTGTTCACAAAGTCCATCGGAAGCGGGAAAGAGAGCCGGTTTACTGTGTTTTGCAAGGTTTTTGATAAAGAGCCTGTTCAAAAGGGCGACATCATCTACTGCAAAGCCTGGGAACGGGACGGAGCCTACTTCAGAATGCTGGACTATGAGAAAGTTTATTAAGGAGCGAGACTATGCAGAAACTTAGCACAATCCAAAAGCGAGAGAACTTGAACGCTGTCTATAAAGATGGTGCTCCCGGCCCTGGTGGGGCTTATCATGACTATGCAGTGTTCCGAAGCGGCCCACTGGATGGCGAGTCAGAGCCGTTGGCGCTGGTGCTGTTCCAGAAGGGGAGCCGCAAAGAATCTGGCTCTCGTCCGGGTGTTCTGGATGCCGACCTGCTGGAAATTGTTCGAGACCGTCTGCGCAATTTCCAGGCGGGGGAGTTCTCTTGCCGGGAAAACGCCTGCGCACTTACCCATATCGAAGAGGCTCTAATGTGGCTGAATCGGCGGGTAGATGACAGGATTGAACGCAACGTGCTTGGCACAACAATAAAGTAAGGAGGCACCCAATGAAGTGTATCGTTTGTGACCGCTGTAAGACCATCATCGAGAACCCACGGCGCTGCCGGGTCATCACCTGTGCCCGGCCTCTGAAGCCACGCACAGTGTGCGACAAGGGCGGTAAGGTTCCCTACCGTGGGAACGACCCTCAGCAGAACGACCTCCTCTGGGAGAAGGAAATCTGCGACAAGTGCCTGGACGAGCTGGAGGCTTTCTTCGAGGTCGGCGGAGATGTCGAACCCCATCCACCCGAGCCTGTGGAGCCAGACCCCGATGTTCCCACCGACCCCGAGAATCCTGATGAGGGCGGCGGTGAGAATCCCGACCCTGGTGACGGCGGTGGCGAGAATCCTGATGCCGGGGAGGGCGAACCCCAGCCCTAAGCACATATAAAACCATGATTTGATTTTCGGGAGGAGGTATGTAACTTGCAGGATGGCAAGATATGTAACCGATGCGGCAGGGAGCTTGACTTCTGGGATGTCCAAGAGGACTTCACAATACATAGACACATCGGTTATGGCAGCGTCCACGATGGCGATATCGTCAATCTTCATCTCTGTTGCGACTGTTTCGACAAGATTGTGGATGAGTGCAAGGTTTCCCCTGTTGAGGAGGTGGGCGTATGACAGCAGCAGAATATGGTTCAATGGAGAACCAGGCAATGGCCGCATTGCAGCAGCTTAGAGAGAAAGGCGTCAGCAGGGATGATATTGGAATCCTGATGAGCCGTGAGGTATACGACATGGCAAAAGCCGGGGGTAACTCGGCATATGCGGTCAGTGTCGAAAATTTCCGGGCAATCTATTGGGGATACGACATCTACGTCATTGCCGAAGATTCTCCGCCGATATTCAGTCCAGTCATTACAAGGTTCTCAGACAACTTCGGCGTACTCCAATTCGATGCGGGGACGTTCCTTATCTCAGAGTCAGACGATGGGACGCTTCGCGTTTATACGAAACCAACACAGGAACACGCATTTTTCTGCGAAACTGAGTTCACCGTATGCCAAGCACATCAAATGGAGAGAGTTACCTTCGCAGACCGGATTCGTGCCGGACAGGAGCGGGAACGGGGGCAGAGGATGTATATGCCTTTGCACGAATGGTCTGACTGGATGCCGTATACCGCACTTCAGCCTGATTTTCTCGCCAGTCAGCCAACCTGGAGCGAACTTGAGTGGCAGCTTGACGAGATAGTAGCTACTATGCAACGTGGAACTGGGAGCGCAACTCCTAAAAAGAAGAAGGCCCCTCCCAAAAAGGATTGGGACGAGCGGCTCACCCCGGAAGACACCAAGGAACTTGATGAGTTCCTGAACAGCCTTACAAGAAAGGGTACGCTGGAATCAGCAACGTAAGAATCAACCAACAAACCATGGAGAGCCCGGAGCTGCAACAGCTTCTGGGCTCTTTCTCATGGACAGTAGAGAGGTAGAACAATGCAAAAAGTTTTCACTATCTTCCTGCTGGCAGCTATGATGTGCGTTTCGGTCTGCGGGTGCAGTAACGCACCTGCCAGCCCTGAGCCCACACCCACTGTCTTTAAGGTAGAGATTGAAGATGCGGAGCCTGTTGTGACAACACTGTTGTACACCGGCGATGCGGATGCGTTGGAGACCGTTATGCCAACGGAGAGCACCACGGAGGTCATGTATTACACCGAGGACGAGGTCGTCATGGTTGCAAAGGTATTACAGCGGGAATGCGGCGGCTTGCCAAGCGTCACAGAGCAAGCCTGTGTTGCCTGGACAATCTGTAACCGTGTAGACAGCGATAAGTTCAGCGGAGACACCATCACAGAAATCGTGACGGCACGCTATCAGTTCGCTTATTACTACGATACGCCAGTGGCCGACGAGCTGTATGACCTTGCGTTAGATGTTTTGACTCGATGGAATGCAGAACGAAATGGTGAAGTGTTGGTCGGCAGGGTACTACCGAAAGACTACACCTATTTTACAGGGGACGGAGTACATAACTACTTCCGCAACAAATATAAAGGCAGCTACTCCATATGGGATTACAGCCTTCCGTCCCCATATGAAAGTTGAGGGAACGTATGGGAAAAGTAATTATCCAGAGCGAATACACCACCCAAAATCCTATCACGATGATTGGCAAAGAGGCCGGGATATGCTGGGGAGCCGACATTACGGATGACAACAAGAACTACAAGCGTGGGTTGGAGTGCCTTGAGAACGAGCATGGACGGACATTCGAGTTCCCAGACATCTACACCGTTCTGGATGGGTACTCCGCCAGAGTGATTCGTGAGTGGTATACGCATATCGGCGGAGCGCCTACCCGGCTCCAGGCCAGCACAAGGTACATCGACTACGAGCACGGGTTCGGATATGTCACACCGCCAAGTATTGCGGGCAACAGTGAGGCATCTGAGGTTTATGACGACCTCATGCACTACATCTCCACATCCCTCCAGAGGCTGGACGAGCTCAAGATTCCAAGAGAGGACTCCGCACTTGGCTTGCCGCTGGGTATGGAAACGAAAATGGTGGATAAGCGCAACCTACGCAACCTGATTGATATGTCCCACCAGCGTATGTGTACGAGGGCGTACCACGAATATCGCGGGCTGTTCGCTGACTACCGTGCGGCACTTAGCGAGTATTCCAACGAGTGGAAATACATAGTTGACAACTACCTCATACCTAAATGCAGCTATATGGGCTTCTGCAAGGAGCGGTACACCTGCGGTATGATGCCTCGCAGAGAGGTGGTTGCACATGGGTGAGTTGGCGCAATACCTGTTCGCCGTGGTTTTGCTCCTGATGCTTCTCGTCTTCATGAGCGGCGGGCCTCCGAAGGCACAGCCTGAGTATGTTCGCATCAATATTTGAGGGTCGCTTATGAAAAGCAGGATTTTGAATCCAAAGCGGATGAAACAGCTCATCGACTTCAAGGGGCTTGAGCTGGATGGTGGGATATACCCAACCGATATCGACGGGATAATCGAGTACCGTGATTCTGAGTACATAATCCTGGAGGTCAAACACAGTAAAGCCAAAGTCCCATGGGGGCAACGGCTCTGCCTCCAGCGAATGGTGGATGACTTCACCAAAACAGGTAAAAAGGCGGTCGCTATTGTGTGCGAACACGAGGTGGACAACCCTGACAAACCCATCGTAGCGGCTTTCTGCAATGTCAGAGAGCTTTACTACGGCGGGGAGATGAAATGGCGGCCACCTGACGAGCCCATGACTGTCCGGCAGGCGGTTCTCAGTTTTCGCAGGTACTCCAAGAAACAAAAGGGAGGTAAGAAGTGGAAGTAATTCTGATTTCCGGTAAAGCAAGACACGGCAAAGACACCACGGCGGGGTTCCTCAAAAATGCTCTGGAGGCAGACGGCAGTTCTGTCCTGGTCGCCCACTATGGAGACTTGGTGAAATACGTCTGCAAGACATTCTTCGGTTGGGACGGAGAGAAAGATGAGAGGGGGCGGACGCTTCTGCAGAAGGTCGGCACGGACGCCATCCGGGCAAAGCGGCCCGACTACTGGGTGTCCTTCATCTCTGACATCATGAGCTTCTTCCCAGGAGAATGGGACTATGTTTTAGTTCCCGACTGCCGCTTTCCCAATGAGGTGGACTACATCAAAAACGCCGGGTTCGATGCGGTGCATCTCCGTGTTGTTCGTGAGGGGTTCGTATGATAGTTGCGATGATATTGGGGGATAACTCTACGATAAATCTCCACTTCTGCCCAAAGGGTTTCTGGTTGTTCTCAACCTCAATATCGCGATTAATCAAGGCTATGATATCGGCTTGGATTTGTGGTGGATCAGGAACAGTGTTGTATGAGAGTTGCTGCTGAATCTGTTGTGAATATTTAACGGTAATTTCTTTTATGGTTTCAGATCTTGTTTTAGCCATAGACTCTACACCCCTTTCAGCGAAGGTATTTGGGGGATGCCGGCATCTGGGGGCGACATTCCGCTAGTGCGTCCCCAAATATTCCGTCATCCATCAGTGTTGCTCCACGCTCAGGCCGTACTCTGCCCAGAACTCTTCTGGCGTCGGCACCCAGGCCATAGGCAACAGGCGGCGGATCATAATAACCATCTCTTCATAAGTGATCCACTGCTGGCGCACGATCTTACCCTTAGCCACCCAGGTCCTGAGCGTCTCATAGGTATACGGTTTTGTGACAGCAAGGCCGTCCTGCTCCGCAGCGCACCCATAAGAGGCAATCCGCGGCTTACCATCTGATCCCCACTCAACCCCGAAAATCAAACCCGGACCTACATACCGGCGGGCTGTACCGTCTGTTACTGCTATCAGCCCACCACCGACTTTGCGCCAGGCCGGTGTACCCGGCTTAAATACGTGCTCCTGGAACGGCGGGTGGCGGTTCGCCGCGCAGTAACCGCGGGGACTGCTGATCGGCGCTGCCAACTTTGGCACATTGCTCATCATCGTTTCCTCCTTCCCCAAAATGGGCAAAATAAATCGGCAACAAACAGCACAAGGACAGCGCGCCCATAAAGAACGCGTATCCTATGTTGTTCATTACCGTCCTAACGGATTTTAAGGACACACCACCTCAAGATGTATCGCTTAGTCCGCCGCCATCCGCCCCATTCTTGGGGTTCCGGCCTTATCCAATTTCATGCGGGGAATGCCTATCCATGCGGATATGTACCCATCCAGCATCAGTAAGGGCGTCCAATTTGTGTCCCTTGCCAAGCTGCTCCGTATGTTCACATTATAGCGCATTTTCAGTGTTATTGCAAGCTTTATTTTGCCAATAGGTTAGATGCCATTGGCAAAATGACTACATAGCGCAGCAACGTCCAGTACGTGATTTATCCATATCCGCACATATAATTTTTTGATATCGTCTCTGAAATTTTGTATAATTTCACAATTTGCCGCCTCTCCGGGAGGCCCGTTCCGACATTGGGAATTCCCCGAAAATCCCATTTTCAAAATTCCTTTGGGATTGCAGGAAGAACGTCCAGCACGTCACTTTCCCGAAAATCCCATTTTCCCATATTTTTATGAGCCTATAATGTATTGCTCCGGTAAGCGTTTAGACATTCTATCTTCAAAATAAAAAAATTGAGAGCTTTTATTATCAACGGGATTTTGGGATTTTGGGAAAACAGCGTACTAGACGCTCTAGCCCTTATCCCAGTCCTGTTATTGTTTTGGGATTTTGGGAAAACCACGCTGACTCATGCCTACACTTCGCACTGTGCTTCAGGCGGATCTACGCCCCGTCCGCGTCTCTCCAGGTATGCGAGGCAAATAGGACCCGCGCAAAACACCCCAGCCCGGGTACAGCCTTGACTTTGATACCGAATGTGAAAAACATCTATATCCTGATGGTTAGTGGCAGAAATCTCTCTGTCAATCCTTACAGGACGTGTGTGGGGGGAGGGCGGGATTACACGTGATAGCGGAACGCTCCACAATTTCCAATCAATACAAGGAGGAACAGAATATGCTCAACCACATCGTCACCATGGGCCGCCTCGTCCGCGACCCCGAACTCCGCCACACCCAGTCCGGTCTTCCCGTGTGCAGCTTCTCCATCGCCTGTGACCGGGACTACAAGGGAGCGGACGGCGAGAAGGCTACCGACTTTCTCGACATCGTAGCCTGGCGGCAGACCGCCGAGTTCGTCAGCAAGTATTTCACCAAGGGCCGTATGGCCGTGATCGACGGACGTCTCCAGCTCCGCGACTGGACGGACCGGGACGGCAATAAGCGCCGCAGCGCCGAGATTGTGGCAAACAGCGTCAACTTCGGGGATTCCAAGCCCCAGGACCA
>OFFK01001769.1_pt1 | contig 14346 bp, 14 predicted proteins | sample 1521361 | NCBI WGS metagenome assembly OFFK01 (sample SAMEA3504096, study PRJEB24116) | mouse gut metagenome | biome: mouse gut; feature: mouse-associated habitat; material: faeces | place: Denmark | collected 2011
CCGGTACTCTCATTAATAATAGGTGTAAAACCCTGTAAATTATCATTTAATGTGGTATCTGCCCCAAATCTGGTATCATTATCCTAAAAAAGGAGTATGTACCAATGAAAGAACAGATTATTATTGAAATCCTGCACCATTTGCCCAGCTACGTGGCCGAACAGTTGGCTGAAATTAAAGAGGCAATCCGCATTGTACTTTGCAAGTATGATGTGACTGCAAAGGAAACCGCCCTACAGACTGTCAATAACAGCAGCCTGCACTTTCTTAACATGTACCTTGAGTCCTGTGAACAGGCCGGGAAATCAAAAGGCACTGTAGGGCTTTACAGGTTCCATTTGTCGCACATCCTGTCCTACATCAATAAAGATATCTCCGCTATTACAGACGACGACATTTATACTTACCTCTATAACTACCGGCATAACCGCTCCGTAAGCAACGCCTATCTTGACCACCTGCGCATTGTTTTCAATGGTTTTTTTAAGTGGTTAGTTAAAAAACGTGTCCTCACCTCCAATCCGGTAGACTCACTCGACACTATTAAATACCAGAAAAAAGTGAAAAAGCCTTTGTCTGCGGAAGATGTCGAAAAGCTCCGCTCATCCTGTCAAACCGAACGGGATTTAGCCATCATTGAATGTCTGTATAGTACAGCCGTCAGGGCATCCGAACTTTTGGGGCTTAACCGCTCCGATATCTCCTTTGCCCAGAATGACATTATTGTCCTCGGAAAAGGAAACAAAGAGCGGATTACTTATCTTAATGCAAAATCCCATATCCATCTGAAAAATTATCTGGATATGCGCACGGATGATAATCCGGCCTTATTCGTCAGCAGCAAGGCTCCGCATGAACGCCTTACCCGGCGCGGCCTTGAAGATATCATTAACCGCATTGCCGCTGCTGCCAATGTGAAGAACGTACACCCGCACCGGTTCCGGCGCACCAGTGCTACCGATTTACTTAATGCTGGTATGCCTATAGAGCAAGTACAGGAACTCTTGGGGCATAAAAGCATTGAAACCACACGCATCTATTGTACGGTTAATCAGGAAGCGGTGAAACATAACCACAAACGACTTATGAATTTCTGATTTTTTCCGGCTTATCTCTACTGCAGCCCGCTTTACAGGGGGTCTGTTTTTTGTGTCTTTTTATACGAATTTATAACGTGGACGCTGCCGTTGACGCATCCACGGGAAGCAGCTACGCAGCGCAACGTATATCAGATACCTTATCCAGTCGTCCAAAATAATTGCCACTGCTGATAATGGAATCCATAACAGGAAATAATAAAGGCATACCTGCCCGCATATGTTAAATGGCAAGTTTGAATAATCCCATACACCCCAGCCCAGCCATAAATTAACAATGCATCCGGTAAAAAACTCAAAGCCTGTAACGATACATGCCCCCACTACCACCTGACGTAAAAGGCACCAGTGCCATGGGATTTTATACTCATTGAGTAGTCCCAAAACCACAAAACAGACGCCGCCAAGTATAAACATTGTCCAGTGCGTACAGCCTCGCCAGAGCAGCTCCATCCATGTATAAAGCCGTCCGCCTATCAATCCCAAAACAATTTCCATATTTATTCCTCCCGCTGCTGTGCAAGGTACATCTTAAACACTTCATTCTGATATTCTTCCGGGATACCTGCCCCATATGCTATCTGGCTGACTGCTTCCTTTGTATTACACTGGTCTGCCCACTCACAGAGGTTGTTCCGGTAAGTAGTCTTTATGTTTACGTATGTAAGCGCTGTTGTTATGATTTTCTGCATATCGCTCCGGCTTAATAACATGCAGTGGTTGTCCGAATCCTGATAAGATACCATTTCGGCGTCCGAACCGGATAATTCTAATTGTTTCCCCATTAAAAATCTCTGGTCTTCGTCTGATAACGGGAAATGCTGTGTACCTGTAGACAGTTTTACGTCAACACCTGCTGCCACGTCCGCATTATACATCATGTAAATTTCCTGTTTTTTGGCCGCTTTGACCTCTTCCAACGTTGGTACATATGGTTCCGGTTCCTCTGGCTGTACCGGCTCCGGCGGTGCCACGTACACGCTGCCATCATCTGATAGCTGATATCCTCCCTCTATTTCACGGTATAATGTCGTGTATTCCTGATACGGCCAGTTATCTTTTTTCCCGGCTCTGGATAGTACAAATCCCGTATCCTTAAATGGCAGCTCTCCCAAAAGCTGTACCACATGGGGAGATATCCGGCTAAATTCCACGCTATATATGGTTTCTTCGCCAATATACTTTAATTTAAGCATTCTTTTTTCCTTTCTCCGGCTCCATGGCCGGGCAAACAATAAATAACAATAGGTTCTTTATTCAGTTTTCATATGTAGCTAAAATCCCTATGCTGATTATTAAAAGCATGGGCATGGCAAATACCATCATTAATAGTGCTTTTACTATATTTTTCATTTCACCTCCTGCGTTAAATGATAATTTACAGGGCTTTACCCCCGTTATTGACCCAACTACCGGTAAAATAATCGGTTATAAAACCGCCATAGGGGGTGCTGATACAGTGTTCCCTTTTAGCGGTACTGCAAAACCTCTCAAAATATTGGGTGCCGTATCACTTAATGGGATTAATGGAAATAATTCTAGTTATGCGGCATCTAACGCTATAGACGGAAATACCGAAACCTGTTACTTGTGCAATTCTGATTCTGGGCTCCAAATAGTTTTTACACTAGATAGTGAATATATAATAAAGGAGGTTAGAGTGCTTGCCTCCAATGCGGGAAGCGGTCAAAGTGCTGTATCAACGGTTAATGTATTTGGCAGCAAAGACAATTCGGCTTTTATAAAAATTGCTTCGGCCATTTGCCAGAATTTCAGCGCTGCCAGTATGAAAAATGTAGCTTTGAGCGTTATTCCTGTAGCAAGTGACGAATCATATAAATTCATAAAACTCACTAAAGACGGTGCATATACTGGTTTTTGCGAAGTTGAAATTATGGGATGATATGTTTATTCATAAAACCATTTAACCGTCACATTACGGATAGTTGTGTTACTGGACGGTACACCATACCCCAATATCAAAAAGTCATAATTACTTACATCAAGTTTTGCCCCATTAGAATTGTTTGAAAGTACATTTTCTGTTATGCCATTTTGATAAGATGGGATAAGGTGCTTCCCCAGATTACTATTTGCCCCTCGTATGTTTATATAGTTATCTGCTGGATTAGAGGTAATCTGAAAATATTTCGCTCCATATGTAGGAATGTGAACGGATGTACTGGAAGAAATATAAATAGAATCAAAAAATTCTTCCGTGGGATTGCTGCTATCCGAAAAAGGGAACACTGTATCAGCACCGCCTAAAGTAGTTTTATAGCCGGTTATTTTACCGGTACTTTCGTCAATTACAGGCGTGAATCCCTGTAAATTATCATTTAACGCAGTAATCTCATCTTTTAATTTCTTCCCCTGTGTTGCGTCAAGCGGGTTTCCTGGAATAGTTGCAAGTAAATTATTTATTGGTGTTTTTCCGGTTTCTGTTCTCCACATAGGATTTCCGTTTGCATCTGTTCCCCAAACCTGATTCGCATGACCATTCCCGGCCGGAACATACCCTTCACTGGTTTTTGTATTTTGTTTCCACGTATCGTTATCAGTAGTTTTATACCCACTATCATTTGTTAGCTGGCTTGTTTTTGTTGGTATTGTAGGTTTATTTTTAATAAACGCATCACTTGTGACATCTGAAACATTCCAGTCTGATTGCACATTTATTTCTGCACCTGCAGAAATACCAGCCAGCTTATCCTTTTCATAAGTCGTGAAATCATTTGTGGAAAGTCCTTTACCCTGGACTTTATCAACTTTATTACCAATAGCCGCATTTAATGCCTGAACCGCATCATCATTCTCTCCGAGAGCGTCAGCAATCTCTTTTAAGGTATCAAGCGCTTCCGGTGCGCCATTAATCAAGTTAGAAATGAGTGTCTTTACAAAAGCAGTAGTGGCAATTTGTGTATTGTTCGTATTTTCTGGTGGCGTTGGGGCTGTTGGCGTTCCAATAAATTCTGGGCTGTTCACAGGCGAATAATCACCTTCTGGCTGGATTCCAAGCTCTGAGAGGGTCTTATTTCCCTCAAGCGTTACCCCATTAACAGACGGTTGGTTCTCTAATTCATTGTAATTAACTGTACCTGCGTTTCCTCCTTTCTGTGACAATTCGTCAATGGCATCCTGCACATTATCTGCCACCAGTCCGCTTTTGTTTCCGTCATACGCAATGCTTTCAGCGTTTCCAACTTCGCCTGTCATAGATAAAATCCAATGCTCTGTATCTGTAGGCAAAATCCCTACGCTATCTTTTTTTGCAACATACATAGAGTTTTTGTATGAAACAACATCTAATCTGCTATAACTTTTAGCCTCGGAATAGATACCTTTATAAACCATCCCTACCCGGCCAGCCGCAACCATTCCTTTTACTCCCATCACGCTACCTCCCACAGTAAAATTCCATTTTCGTCAATTTCAAAGTTGTATGGAGAATTATCTGTATAAAGCAAATTCCCATTATCGTCCACGGAAAATTCCGTAAAACTGACTTTTTTTGTCACTTGCGTCAGTATATCGTTTGCATTATCGGCTTTTATTTTTGCCCGGTCAGCTTCCGCTTTTGCCTGTTCCTTATAATAAAAAGCGTTATCTGTGTTTTCTCCTTCTCTTGTGCCGGTATCTCCATGGGCATAGGATTCCGCTTCCAGCGCACTATCTGACGCACTGTCTGCGCTTACTCCCGACCGGTCAGCATGGCCGGACGCGGCTATTGCAGATTGGCTGGATTCTGTTGCCTTTGCGCTTGCCGTATCCGCATATTTGGCTGAATTTTCCGCATTCTTCTGCGCAATGTCTGCATAGACTCCTGCACGTGTCTTACTGTCTGCGGCAGAATCTGCACTTGTTTTTGCGTCATTAGCTTTTTGCGTGGCCGTATCCGCCGATGCACCTGCGCTGTCTGCACTCCCTGCCGCTTCTGATGCCTTCTGTGACGCTGTATTTGCCGCATTCTGGGCTGTTTCTGACAGGGTGGTAATAACTTCCACTTCCTGCCCGATTTCGGCCTGTATGCGCTCCACAGCTTCTTGTATGGTACGGCATTCTTCCAATATTGAGCGAAGCTCTGCCATATCGCCCTCAAACGAATCATAAGTCGCTATGCGAAGGCAGACGCCCGGAGCAACGCACATTCGTATGTACTTTTTGTCAGTAGATACCGCAAACTCCCTAACTGTCATTTGGTCGGGGTCAAAATCTTCTTCTTTTCCTCCACGCATCTGAATTGTTGCATTAATTGTTTGGATTGCCATTTTCTTTCACCTGACTTTCTGCAGAGATTTCGCATTTAATACTTTTTTCCAAAAAATTGTTTACCTGTACCGTCAAGGAATCCAGTACAAGCAATATATTTACCGGCGGAAGTTTAGAATCATTAATCAGTTTTGTAATCCCCTCTTTCAATTTAATAGTTTCAAGATTTATTCCCATAATTTTTCTCCTATAAAAGATTGTAAGATTTTAATGCATTTATAATTTCGTTTATTTTAGTTGCGTTTAATGATGATGTAGCACTTGAAGTTGTTGTTATCGTTGCAACAGTTTTTTTATTGCTTCCATTTGACCCGAAGAATCCAACAGCGTTACTAATTCCACCTCCAATTTTTACACTTCCTTTTAAATTTGTTGAACCATTCACTGATAAAATACTATTTACAGAAAGATTACTTCTGGCTTCAATCGAGTAAAAGGAAGAAGTGTAATTTCCTGTAGACTTTATAATTCCATTCGCTGTAACATTTCCAACAGTATCAACTGAAAACGCAGTTCCCTCATATATTCCATTGTAGAATTCTGCTTTTCCTCGGCATAGAAAGTTTACCGCTGTTCCTGTCAGTTCGAGGCTGCCGCTATCTATTTGCACCTTTGATTTTATATGTGTAATCGCAGAATTTATTTCCCCAGATATTCTTAAATTTCCTGTAATTGCAATATTCCCAGAAAAAAGAGATTCGCCTTTTCCAAGAACTGATATGTCGCCTCCAAATACAGCCGCATCGCCTTGTATATGTGTATTTTTTCCGTTTCTATCCATCGTAATCGAACCAGCGTTTATGGAAGTTCCAAGCCCTACATCTCTCAAAGATATTTGAAAACTTGAATATTGCGAATATTCAGAAATTCCATTTGTAAGACGAACATAATTTGGTGAAATATCGGTTTTTTGATTCCCATAATTCAACTTAATTGTATCGTAAGTTTGCGCTGCGGTTGTTATATTAATCTGTCCACCTGTTATATAAGCATTTTTCGATTTAATTGTACCTTCAAAATATCCATTAGAAGCCCAGAGTCCGTCTTTATTAAACTTACCTACAATATTGCTTTCGGAGTCATAAACAATCATTTCGCCATTAATATTGTTATCGCCTCCAAGTGTTAGAGTCCCCCCATGCGCCCAATCAAAAGTCATTCCGATAGCTGACACAACATTTACAACGACGTTCCCCTGAGAATCAAAGCCAGAAGCAAAACTCTCACCTCCATCAGTAGATACAAAAAATCCCTCCGCCGCACTTTTGTAAACCACAGAATTTTCTTCGAACTGACACTTACCGTTCTCGTCTTTGGTAATGGGCTTGTTGCTCTGGTAGTAAATATAGCTTCCGTCAGGCTGCACTTCCGATTCTCTGTAAAGTCCCATAGCATTAGCCGCAAGCTGATTCATATTCTGCACAGCCTTATCATAAGTGGTAAGCTGTTTTTCTGTATTCCGCCGTGCCTCCACAACGGCCTGCGCCGCCGCCGATACATATCGACTGCCATTTCTTGCTGGGTCTTCCGCCTGACAGGCCACCTGTGTATATCCTCCAATTTTATAAGACACAGAATTAATAACAGAGTTATAAACATTCCCTTTCCTGTCAGAGACCCTTACAACCTCAAAAGGCTCATACAGGGGGTTTCCGAGTATTGATGCGGAAAATGGGCGGAATACCATTCCGACAATACGTCTGCCAAGGTAATCTGCTATTTCCTGCTCTTTTCCGTTTACAAAAGAATTTCCGCTAACTTCGATTACATATCCTGTTTCCCCAAACAATGCTTCTTTTTTATCATCGCCTACCACCTTTACGCCAGTAATCTGCACATCGTCCGTACTGACATTCAGGGATTTAATCCTAAAAATATGCTCCGGAACTTCGTCTGTAAAATTGCCGCCGGATATGATAGTATCTGTACTGTAGTCCGTAAAATTACCGCCATCAATGACAGTATTGTGTTGGTATGTTTTAAAATTCCCACCATTATAATTATACCTGTCCAAAAGCGCAGAGTTGTACCAGATTAACTGCATATATCCGTTATTGTCGATGTGGGCGTTATAGCCGGCTATCTGGCAAGCGTAAGAAACTGCCTGCCTGTATGTAATTTTTTCCGGCTTTTCATATACTGTAAAATTCATATTGTCAAACTGCTTGAATCCAATAGGAATGCCACAGTCCAGACAGGCATCCGAAATAATCCTTTGTAATGTGGCCGGATATGCCGTAGTACTGGAAGAATAATCCTTGTCCAGTAAATACATTCCATCAACTGCGCTGATTTCAATAATATCTCCCGGTGTTTCTGGAACTACGGTAAAAAATACTCCTTTACGGATTTTTTCAATACTGCCATTGTCAAGCGCCATAGCGACATACAAATTAATGATGGACTGATAAAAATCATATTTTGAGAAACGTTCGTCTTTATTTTCCAGTTTGATAGAAAGAGTTTTTCCTATCGCATAACCTACACCAAATTTCCCGTCCGTGGTTTTATCCTCAATCTGGCAGCCACCAATCATAAAATCTTTATATGTAAGATTAAGGACTGTCCCGTCTGACAAAGTAATGTCTGCATAGTTGACAAGATTTGCTCCCTTTTTTAATTTTTCTTTAAATTCTCTGCTTGCTATTATCATACTGGATTAATCCCCACTGCATTAAAAGATAATGATTCCCAAACAAAATGGCCGTTTGATACCCTCAAGGTTCCCAAACTGTAATTTGATGTGTAAAACTGTCCTGTTTTCCAACCGCCTGTTACTGGGTTTAAATACCGCAGACTGTAACCGCTCCTGTTCAATATCTGTCCAATAATCTTAGCCGCTTCTTCTGGCTCTATGTACTTCCATCCAAAGGAATAGCTTTCAATCGTTCCCATAGGAGTGTTGTGCATAACCAAGTCCTGCGTCCTGTCAGAATCCTCCGTTGATGTGGTCGCCATGGACGGCTGGAAGGTATCAGGCGTTTTGACAGCTATTCCATTAAATTCAAAAGGTCTGCTCATGATACCCTCCTATGTAGTACCAAGCCCGTAAGGATTGCTCCCCGTTGCCATTTGCTGTAATTTCCCCCAGTCAATCATTTTCTGGCCTAATACCTGCCCGTCAAGAGCAACCTGCAAGGTAAGATTCACCGGAGTTGCGCCCCTGTTCCCGCCAGACATCACGCCGAGTTTTGACAGCACATTTAAAACCGCTTCCTCGCTCGCCTGTCTTATTGTATCAAGTGGAGCTTCCACATTTGTACCATGTTTCTGGTCGCCAAGCACGGCGAGGAACTCCCTGTTTGCCGGAATAACCGCCCCTCTGGCAAGTGCCGGTATCGGCGTTGTGGAAAGGGAAGCAAAGGCCGGATTCTGATATACTGGCGGTGCCATTCGGGAATAAGATGTTTTTTCGGCTACGCCGCTACGGTTTGACAGGCTTCCGGCTTTTGAACCCACCCCATCAAATACAGAAAAGAGACCACCTACCCAGTTTTTTATATTTTCAATCGCCCCAGATACTATGCTTTTTATATTTTCCCAAATACTGGTGACTTTTTCCGTAAAGCTATCCCATATATTATCCCATACACCCTTAATATCACTTAATGCGCTATCAATATGACCGCCTATCCATTCAAAAAAACTGGTAGTATATTCTTTTATGTCATTCCATATTTTAGACACAAAATCAAATATTCCTTGAAAAATAGTTTCAAATATACCCAGAATTGCTTGCAACCCTACATCAATAATACCTAATAAGGAATCAATAATTGTTTGTACAAAGGAAAAAATCATATTAAACACATTTTCAACTATGCTTTTAGCCGCTTCCCATGCCGCAGACCAATCACCATTTATAAGAGCAACAATTAAATCTATAATGCCCTTTACTGTATTGACAAAGCCTGTAAGTAAATCCGCAATATCGCCAATAACTGTTACTAAGGTATTATAAATAGATTCGATAATAGGCATGACTATCGGCATAACATTATCAATTATCCATTGTATAAAAGGCTGTAATACTTGCTCCCATAATGTTTTTAACAAATCAGCTACGCTTCCAAGTAGTTCTGCTACGGAATCCAAAAAAGGCTGTATATGCTCTTTCCACAAAGTATCAAATTTTCCTGCCCATTTCTCCAATATAGGCTGTACTGTGCCATTCCAAAATTCCAAAAAACTACCAACTAAATCAGAAAGCCCCTGTGCCACCGAATCAAAGAACGGCTTGAAATGTGCATTGTAAACCTCATTAAGTTTTGCGAAAGTATCATCAATTCCCTGTTTGATAGTTCCTGTTACGTCTGCAAGAACTCCAAGAAATCCTTCTAATGCTATTCTGAATCCTTCCTTGTTATCCACAAAAGGCTGTATGATAAGTTGTGCCAAATCACGGAAAAACTTTGAAGCAAGTTCCGTAATTCCCATAAAGGCATCAACAAAAATTCCTATAATATTTGCTGTAAGCTGTTGCCCCTGTTCACTGGCAAATGCTTCAAATACATAAGCTATTGACTGGAAAAGGTCAGCAAACATATAGTTTACTTCCGACCATATATCAAACATGGAAACAAGATAGCTCTTTATCCGCTCTTTGTTCTGCTCTAAGTATCTTGCAATCCCACCTAAAAGATTATCTGCAATAGTAAGCCCTATGCTCGCCAAAGAGCCAACCAGACTGCCAAGCATATAGGCTACTGACTGCGCCCATCCGTCTGCCGCCGCCAAAACAGCTGGGTCTGTAAAAATATCAATTAAACTATCTTTAATAGATGCAATACTATCTTTGATCGACTCCCATCGGTACTCCCAATCTCCAAGACCATCCCAAAATCCTTGCATAAAAATGTCTTTAAGCTTTTGCGCATAATCAATAATTGGTTTTAGAAAATCTTTTATTTTTTGAAGAAAATCAAATATTTTATTATCAACAGGCACTTCCTCAAACATATTTGATGGGTCTAATTTATCTTTTTCTTTTTCCTTGCTTTTATCTTTTTTTTCTTCATATTTATTTATTTCATCAAGCGGACTTAAATATCCTTTTGTTGCTTCCTCTGCTTCTTCTGCGGATTCCGCTTCTTCCTTCAGGTCATCTGCCGTCATTTTAATTGCTTTTGTGTATGTTTTTTTTCCGGTAAGAGCCGCAATAAACTGCCCCATCAAATTAACTGCTTTTGTAATCCATTCCACAAAACGCTGTATGTATGGAATGGCAATTTCCACTAACGGCGCAAAAGCAGACGCAAGCGAATTTTTAAGGGTAAGCGCACTTGCCTTAAGGCTATTTACAGAGTTTTTAAATTTCTCATTTCCCTCGTAAAGATTTTCAAAACCTTCTTTTATCCCATTAATTAAAGAACTAAATGCTTTGCGAATGGTATTAAAAATAAAAGTAGCCGCTATAATGCTTTTTAATTGCTTTCCAAAAGAACCAAGCAAACCGATAGACTTCTTTTGCGTTTTATTTATCTTTTCAATGGATTTCTTTGCAACGTCTCCCAGCTTTCTATATCCACCAGACGTTTTTCCCTGTTTTGCAATCAGTTCATCATGCCGCTGGTTCAAAACTGCCATATCATTTTCAGCATATTGAAGTTGCTGTCCGAGTTTGGAAAATTCTTCTGTATCAGAGCCAAGGGTAAATGCTTTTCCCTCCGTATTTAACTTCTCTATTTTTTCTTCCAGCTCCCCAACTTTTAATCCGGCATTATCCAATTCCTTTGTCAGGCTTTCTGGAAGTTCTTTAAAACCTAAATTCGTGAATTCTTTTTGCTTATCCAGCAAAGATTGTAATTTCGCATTTGCTTCGGAAAGTTCTTTTTCTAAGGAGTTATATTTTTCTGTTGGCGTTTTTACATTTTTTAGAGAGTCCATTTTTGAACGCAGTCCGGCTATCTTATCAGCGGTTTTGACAATACGGTTTTCAAGCGTCATAAGCTGTGCAGACGCTTGTTTGCTATCTATTTTCGTGTTTATCCTTATACTTCCGTCATACTGCGCCATAAAACCACCCGTAAAATAAAAAAGCGCCACAGACGCGCATTACACGCATCCATGACACCTTTTAGTCCTTCCCCTATGCCAATTCATAGGGTGCATTGATTTAGTTATGATTATTGTAACATTTTTTGAGAAAAAATTTGTACCAAGTTTATCCGTTCTATCTTTCCATCTTCAAAGCGTCCAGTATTTTGCTTATGAATGACATAATATTCCACCTTTCCAAATACCTACACTATATTAGATATTGGCGAAAAAGGGAAAGAAAACCTAAATTCATATTGACAATCTTTAATTTTTTGATATAGTGTATAATTGGATAGGTGTATTTAATATGTAAATAGTAACACTTTTTTATATATTTATACACAGAGTTACACCACTTCGTTACACACACAAATCAATATTTATGCGCTTGTTACACCATTTACACCTATTTGTCACACTTTATTTAAAAACTCATATATAGATAATATATACACATATACATATAAATTTATAAGTACATTTTAAGTGGTGTAATGTGTGTAAAAGTGTAACTTTCAAATTAAAAGAGCAGTATTTCTACTGCCCTTTATCTGATTTTACAATCTTAACTTTTTCTTCCAAAATCACAATTCCGTTTTTATTCTTCTTGACCTTTGCGGTATTACCCCGCTCCGCAATCTCCCGGACGGTCTTGCCGATTTCTTTGTCTGTCACCCTAACACCTCATCTAATAATGATTTATATGCGTCCTCCTGCTCCTGTTCTTCCTTTGTCAATGGCTTTTTCATTAGCACCATTTCCTTATTATGAGAGAGGAATTCTTTCTCGTGCTTTTCCAGCTTCTTGCCCCTATTCAGCTTATTTCTTATTCCCACAATAAAGGAGAATGTCCCCTCTCCGACTTCGTTGAAATATCCTAGGAACGTCCACCAGTGCAAGTATTCCAGTTCCCTTGTCTCCCGGCCGGACACTTTGTTGACTGCGGAAAATATAATCTGCTCGTCCTGTTTCCAGTTGTATGTCGGCAGTTCTAAGACTTCTTTTTCCGGTTGTCCGGCAGAGATGAACCATGATATTTGTTTAATGGCTTCATCTATTGGAAAGCCATTCTCTGCACCTTCAACTAAAAAACCTGCTTCTGCGGCTTCAAACGCATCATCATAACAGGAAAAACATTCGAACATCATGTATATTGCGACTTCCCATTTTTCAACGTCTGAAAGGTCAGGGTTTTGGAACGCTTCAAACACTTGGAGGACATTACGGTAGTCAGTACGGATAGAATAATCCTCACCGCCCACAGTCAATGTCTCCGGCAATGCGCCTATCATGATTTATCTTCCGATACGCTACTATACACAGCCGTTCCAGCTTTTGCGTAAGCTTTTTTGCTTGGTTTTTTGTGGTCTTGCGGCTGATATTTCGACATACGTTGCTTGCTGGCCAGTTTTTCCAGCTTAATCTTATGCTCGGACAACCTCTCAATAACCGGAATGAGGGAATCCCAAAAGTCAAGGAAACACTCTAAGTCCGGCTGAAAGTTCGGAATCACCGTATACACATCGCCAAAGAATTTCCTGGTTGTTCCCTCACCGAAAACGCCGTCCATGATTGCCGTGGCCTTTTCAGAAAAATACTTGCGTTCTTCGATTTCCTTTTTATAATCCATCTCGCCGGAATCAGACTCTTTCTTTTCCATTTCCTCCGCTAATGCAGTCAGCTCATCACCAGCCGCCCGGAATCTGTCAAAGATAGAAATATCATTGCCGGAAATTACGATGTAATCATCACCGCCGCCAACATAGACCTTTGTAAGCGTCACGCGGTTGTCAATTCTGATTTCTTCTGTTTTGGTATTTTCATTTTCAATTTTTACTTCTTCAATTTCTGCCATACTTAACATCCTTTCCAAATCGGGGCACGATGGAAAGGCACGCACCCCGATATATTAAGTTCCCTTAATACCTAACTTAAGTTGCTCTTGCTGCTTGTTTTGGTCTGCACTGGTTCGCTTAATGCTGCTTCAGATGTGCTGCCCTCCGGTGTGAATGTTGGAACCTTGTTAGACACAGATACAGTTCCTTGCACCCTACCGCCATCTTCAGAAATCGTGAATGGGATTGCGTACCCGGAAGTACCACCTCCATCGCTATCAAATACAACCTTGACAGGAACGCTGAACCCTTTCCCTGTCAGCGTCTTTGTTGTGGAATCTTTTACCTCGTCTGTCAGGGTTGCGACAATCAGCGTGGCAGATGTGCGTTCATCATCAGTAGCAAGCGTGTCAACAATCGTCTGCAAGAAGGGATAAATTGCGTCCTCCCTCCTTGCTATGTAACCGTCATTACTAAGCGTAGGCGTATAGCCATTGTTCACGAACGTGACTTCGCCCTGTACGTTTTTTACCTGCTCGCTGTCATTGTTTCCCTCAATGCTCAAATCATCACTGTCTTTACCAAGGCATGTGTAACCTTCGTTATCAAACGTCAGCCACATCGCCCGGCATCCCCTTAAAATCTTTCCCGTTGTTTGGTGTGTTGGTGTTTCAGGCATAATATTTCTCCTTTCTACTCTACTTCATATTCCATCACCGCATCGGCGGCATAGACAGTTGACTTATCGCCCTCAACCTCTATTACATCTGAAAAACTGCCGCTTGTGGTGATTTTTGTTATTGTTCTGTTACCTGTCATACTGGGAAGATTCTGAATATCCTCCAGCCATCCGGCAATGTCGTCTACAACCGCCTGTGCATTAATCATCTGTGCGTTTGTTTTCGGAAAACTTTGATACATAATCCGTATCACCAGTTCTGCCGTAAATCCACCAAGCACATTTCTTTTTTTGATGTTTCCTCTGGCGGTCGATATGCTTACGCACTTTCCAACTTCCAATGCGTTGTACTTGATTTTTGCGTCCTTCGGTATATACGGACACTCCGCAATCAGTTCCAGCAGCATTTCCCCGACTTTATCATATT
>OFFK01001770.1_pt1 | contig 14329 bp, 9 predicted proteins | sample 1521361 | NCBI WGS metagenome assembly OFFK01 (sample SAMEA3504096, study PRJEB24116) | mouse gut metagenome | biome: mouse gut; feature: mouse-associated habitat; material: faeces | place: Denmark | collected 2011
GGGGAAACAGCGGCTGCATCTGTGTAAAAGGGGAATTCTTCCGGAATTTTGGTAATTACCAATTCAGTCCCGCGACTGAACAGTTTCAGTATACAACAGGTTCAGAGGAATGTCCAGTGTTTTAAAAAAAAATTAAGAATTTGTCATCTTATGTCGGAAGTTGTCTCCTAAAATATTCCACTTCCTGCTCGATGGCTTCGGGCACGGGCGTCCCTTCGTTGCGCAGCTTTTGACAGAGTTTGTTCAGGTGACTGAGATGCTGCTGGCACTGTACGTCATGACGGCGCAGCAGTTCGCCGTACAGCGGGTTGCTCTGTACCTTCTGACGCACTTCGTAGGAGAAGGGGCAGTAGGTGAACAGAATCTGTCTGGCGATCTTGTTGAGGCGGGGCGATGCGGAACTCTCAAGCTGTATCCACAGCAGATAATCCCGGATAAACATTTCCTTGAAGCTGTTTTTCGCCCCCTGGAGGCTCTGCCGTATCCTTTCCTTGGCTTCCGGTGTCAATTCGTTGTTTTTCTTGTAGAACTGAATGTAATCGAAATATTCGCTGGTCAGGGAGCGCTCCGAGAGATCGTTCCAGCGTGCGCCCTGGACCCGCTTGCACATCTCCCAGCGATAGTCACCCACCAGACGTATGGTGGTGGTGTACAGATCCTCCATATGGAATACGGACAGCATCATACGGGAAGGGGTGGTGCGTTTTCTGCCCTCGATTTCCTGCCAGGTGACACCGCGGATGCCCGCATTGGGCATCAGGATGATATCCGGCAGACATTCCACATGAATGTTCTCCTTCTGGGCCACAGGACTGTCCATGTTCAGTGTTTCCCGGTAGAAAGCGGAGTAATCAATGGAACGAATTTTGTCCAGTACGGTGCGGATGGCGGAAGGCGTCACATGGCAGGAGGGCAGTTCTTTCAGCACATTGTCCGAGGTGAATACCGGGCAGAAAGTGGTGACACGCCCATAGGTAATCTTGTTCACCGTGGGGAACACATTGCGAAGTTCGAACTCCACCTTGCGCATGGGATTTTCCGTCAGATCCTGCAGTTCCTGCTCGGACAGCTTGCCGCTGACCTTCTGCTTGTGCAGATAGTCCACATAGTCCTCACCGAATTCGTTGCGGCTGGGCTGTTTCTTCCCTTCATAAATATTTTTCAGCCAGTCATAGAATGTATATACGCCATCGCCGGAAACGGCCTCGGAGCCGCTGGCGAGCTGATAGAGGAATACGCTGTCGGCAGTCCCGGCCAGTTCTTCGTCCACATATCCGAACAGGAGGAACATTTTAACAGGCAGGGGCACGGCATTGTCAGTCATACTCTTTTCCAGTACCTGGGAGTAGATAGCATAGAAGCCTTCCGTAAGCTGGCGGCGCAGACGGCATGCCTGTTCGTCTGAGGAAGACTTGTCGGAGAGCCGCTTGTAGGCGTCCACATTCTGGCGGAAGGCGGATGCGGTCTCGATCTCGGCGCCGGCATATTCCAAAATGGAAGCCAGGGACCCGGCCAGCAGTTCGTGTACTTCCGCATGGGGGGTGTCGGCGGCCACGGGCTGTTTGGCACCCAGCCGGCTCACATTCTCCTTAAATCCCTGGAGGCGCGCCGCAAGCCTGGACTTATCCAGCGCCGCGTTGCTGGTGACGGTGGACACAAGCCCCTGGATGGCCGTATAGACATCCGTGGTGTCGGCGGAAGCCTGAGACACCTGGTAAAACAGGTTGGTATAGCAGGAGAATAAATCTTCCTCGTCCTGGTTGATATAATAATGTAATAACTGTTCCTGGTAGCGGAGCTGCTCTTCCAGGGACAGGTAAGTCTTGCGGAAGTCAAGACTGGCCTTGCGCAGGAAACCGGTGGCTACGGCGGATTCTCTGGCCACCGCCGCCGAAGGATTGGCGGTAAAAATCTGCAGCAGCGCCTGATAAAAATCAGTCAGCCACATATCAGGCGTCTCCATGCCCACATAGGTGGTCACCTGCTCGATGTCAGCCAACTCCTTCGGGGGGAGGTGGTACTGGCCGCAGAGCGTCTGATAGGCGGCGAGATGTTCGTGCAGGCGGTTGTAGAGATTGCCGCAGGTCAGGGCAGATTCTTCGCAGTGATTCATAATGGTACACATCTGCCGGAAAGCGGAAATCACGGAGAGGCTGGCCAAATCGGGGTTTTTCTCGAACAGATCCTGCAGGGCCTCCGGATTGGGCAGCGGGTAATTCATGATATGTACGTCCTCCACGGTCTCATAGCCCAGAAAATGCACTTCCGAGCAGATTTCGCAGATGCCGATCATGTCGCCCTTTCCAATCAGGTATTCCCCGGTGGGGGAGTATACCCGCACGCTGCCGCTGGTGATGAGGTGGAGGGCCGTCAAAGGCTGTCCCACCTTGTAGATTGTCTTTTGTCTGGGTAGATCAATAAATGGCATAGTAAACAGGTTCCTTTCCCAAAGTACGATTTCCAATGCTGCAGGGTCTCTTCAACCCCAATTTATTATACCTTGATTCAATAAAATAGACAATATGGATTTTACCAAATCAACTCATTTTCCTGTTGACATATAAATTGTTCGGGTGTAAACTGTTCATGTTATAACAGTTTACATGTAAACATTATACAGGGAGGGGCTTATGGAGGAGGGGACATGTAGATTTCATATGGGACATCGGATCCGCAAGCTGGACAATATGCTGAAGCGGAACATGCAGCTTGCCCTCAGCGGTCTGGGGGTAGACGAGGTAACGGCCATGAACGGCTTTATCATTCAGTATCTGTACCATCATGCGGATCGGGCGGTCTACCAGAGGGATATTGAGAAGGAGTTTAAAATCGGCCGTTCCGCAGTGACCAATATCCTCACCCGCATGGAAGAAAACGGCTTTATCCACAGGGAGACCGACGGCAGTGATGCCCGGTTGAAACGCCTGACGCTGACGGCCAAGGGGGAGGAGCAGTGTCAACTGCTCCAGGATGCCATCGAATGGCTGAACTGCAGACAGCTGCAGGGGATATCCCAGGAGGAACAGGAGCGGTTTTTCGCCACGCTGGAGAAGATCGAGGGCAATGCGGGCAGGCTGGCCGCGCGCATCCTGGGAGGGGACGATTCCTGGACCGGTGAAATCCGAAGAAAGTAATTTTATAAAAAACAGCATATCCCCGTACGACGCACTGATGCATGTGGGGACGCCCTGGCGGCCTCATATGCATCACCAGGAAGCTGCGTAGGAAGGGGATATGCGGAACTAAAATAAAAAAAACAGCATATCCCCGTACGACGCATTGATGCATATGGGGACGCCAAAGCGGCCTCATATGCATCACCGATTAGTTGCGTAGGGAGGGGATATGCGGAACTAAAATAAGGAGGATTAGAAATGCTGAAAACGCTGGGAGCGCATATCCGGGGAGTGGTGAAGGAATCCATACTCACCCCGGTGTTTATGATCGGCGAGGTGGCCATGGAGATGGTCATTCCGCTGCTGATGGCCTCCATCATCAACGATGGGGTGGACGCGGGAAACATGGGGCACATTTATCTGATCGGGGGCCTGATGGTGCTGGCGGCTTTGGTGGGCCTTTCCTTCGGCATCGGAGGCGGCGTGTTCGGGGCCAAGGCTTCCACAGGCTTTGCCAGGAACCTGCGCAAGGCCATGTACGGGCGGATCCAGACCTTTGGATTTGCCAATATCGACAAATTCAGCACGGCGGGGCTGGTGACCCGGCTGACCACGGATGTGACCAACATCCAGAACGCGTATCAGATGCTGCTGCGCATGTGTATGCGTGCGCCGGTGAGTCTGGTCTGTGCCATGGTCATGTCCTTCTGGATCAGCCCCAGACTGGCCAGAATCTACCTGGTGGCGGTGCTGCTGCTGGGCTGTGTGCTGGGGATAATGGTCACCTGTGCCATGAAATACTTCAGCCAGGCTTTTCCCAAGTATGACGCCCTGAACGAGAGTGTACAGGAAAATGTGTCCGCGATCCGGGTAGTGAAGGCCTATGTGCGGGAGGACTACGAGAACGAGAAATTTAAGAAGGCCAGTGAGGGCATCTACAGGATCTTCTGTAAGGCGGAGGGCGTGGTGGCCTGGAACGGCCCGGTGATGACCCTCACCGTGTACAGCTGCATCATTCTGATCAGCTGGATCGGAGCCCGGCTGATCGTTCAGGGCAGCCTGGAGACGGGAGACCTGATGGCCCTGCTGACTTACTGCATGACCATCCTGATGAATCTGATGATGCTGTCCATGATTTTCGTCATGATGACCATGTCCGCCGCCAGCGCCCGAAGAATCTGTGAGGTGCTGACCGAGGAGCCCGATCTGGCCAATCCCCGGGAGCCTGTCACGGAAGTGGCGGACGGCAGCATCCGTTTTGAACATGTATCTTTCAGCTATAAGAAAGACGCGGATGCGCCGGTACTCAAGGATATCAATCTGGAGATCCGATCCGGCGAGACCATCGGCATCATCGGCGGCACCGGCAGCGCCAAGTCCAGTCTGGTGAATCTGATCAGCCGTCTCTATGTGACGGAGGGGCAGTTGCTGGTGGGCGGCGTGGACGTGCGGGCGTATGATATGGAGGCGCTGCGCAACCAGGTGGCCGTGGTGCTGCAGAATAATGTGCTGTTTTCGGGAACCATCCTGGAGAACCTCAGATGGGGAGATCTGGAAGCCACCCAGGAGGAATGTGTCCATGCCTGTAAGCTGGCCTGCGCCGATGAGTTTATCCAAAAGATGCCGGAGGGTTACAACACATATATTGAGCAGGGAGGAACCAATGTGTCCGGCGGTCAGAAGCAGAGGCTGTGTATTGCCAGGGCCTTGCTGAAAAAGCCCAGGATTCTGATTCTGGACGATTCCACCAGCGCGGTGGATACCGCCACGGACGCTCGGATCCGCCAGGCTTTTGCCCGGGAAATTCCTGGCACCACCAAACTGATCATTGCCCAGCGGGTATCCAGCGTGGAACATGCCGATCGAATCATCGTCATGCACGAGGGCGAAGTGGACGGTTTCGGAACCCATGAACAGCTGCTGGCCTCCAACGAGATCTACCGGGATGTCTATGAGTCCCAGACAGGCGGCAACGGCGACTTTGACGAGAAAGGAGGGATGTAATCATGGCAGAGGAGAGAGAGACCAAAGGGGGGCAGAGCCCCAATTATGGAAGAGGCCATGGCCATGGTCCCGGACACAGAGGCCCCGGAGGCCCCAGGCCCAAGATTGAGAATCCCGGCAGGCTGCTTAAGCGGGTGCTGGGCTATACATTTAAGGACTATGCCCTCCACTGGATCGTGGTGGTGGTGTGTATTGTGACTACCGTACTGGCGACTTTGCAGGGAACTTTGTTCATGCGCACGCTGATTGATGACTATATCGTGCCTCTGCTGGGGGCACAGGATCCGGATTTCGGTCCGCTGGCGGGAGCCATCGGCAGGGTGGCCTGTTTTTACGGGCTGGGGGTGCTGGCGTCCTTCACCCAGTCCCGGCTCATGATCTATGTGGCCCAGGGCACCATGAAAAATCTGCGGGATGATTTGTTCCGGAAGATGGAGGAACTTCCCATCCGATATTTTGATACCCATGCCCACGGAGATATCATGTCCATCTACACCAACGATATTGACACCATGCGGCAGATGATCAGTCAGAGCCTGCCCCAGCTGTTCAACAGTGCCATCAGTGTGGTGGCAACCCTGGTTTCCATGCTGGTGCTGGATATTCCCCTCACCTTGGTGACGCTGACCATGGTGGCGGTGATGATATTGGCGGCCAAAAAGGTGGGTTCCCTGTCCAGCCGGTTTTTCCTGTCCCAGCAGCGGGATCTGGGACAACTGAACGGCTGCATTGAGGAAACCATGACGGGCCAGAAGGTGGTTAAGGTTTTCTGCCACGAGGAGGAGAGTCTGAAGCAGTTCAACGAATTGAACGACAGATTGTGTGACAGCGCTTACAGGGCCAATAAGTTTGCCAACATCATGGGCCCCGTGAACGCACAGCTGGGGAATCTGAGTTATGTGGTGTGTGCGGTGGTCGGCGGCATGCTGGCCCTCACCGGGATCACCGGGCTGAGCCTGGGAGATCTGGCGGCGTTCCTGACCCTGAACAGGTCTTTCAGCATGCCGATCAACCAGATTACCATGCAGTTTAACAGCATTATTATGGCACTGGCCGGCGCGGAAAGAATCTTCCGGCTGATGGACGAGGAACCGGAGGCGGATCAGGGCTATGTGGAACTGGTCAATGCCCGGCGGAATGACCTTCAGGAGATCCAGGAATCCCCGGAGCGCACCGGTCTCTGGGCCTGGAAGCATTACCATAAGGATTCGGATACCGTGACTTACACGGAACTGAAAGGGGATGTGGTGTTTGACCATGTGGATTTCGGGTACACGGACGAAAAGATGATTCTCCACGATATCGTGCTGTACGCCCAGCCGGGACAGAAGATCGCTTTCGTGGGTTCCACCGGGGCGGGCAAGACCACCATCACCAATCTGATCAACCGGTTTTACAGCATTCAGGACGGCAAGATCCGTTATGACGGCATCAATATCAACAAGATCAAAAAAGACGATCTGCGTCGTTCTTTGGGGATCGTGCTGCAGGACACCCATCTGTTCACCGGCACGGTGATGGAGAATATTCGGTACGGAAAACTGGACGCCACGGATGAAGAGGTGATTTCCGCCGCCAAACTGGCCAATGCTCATGGCTTTATCCGCCGTCTGCCCGACGGTTACAATACCATGCTGCATGGCGACGGCGCCAATCTGAGCCAGGGACAGCGGCAGCTGCTGGCCATCGCCAGGGCGGCTATCGCCGATCCGCCGGTGCTGATTCTGGATGAGGCCACCAGTTCCATCGACACCCGCACCGAGCGCATTGTACAGGACGGTATGGATAAGCTGATGAAGGGCAGGACTTCCTTTGTGATTGCCCACCGGCTGTCCACAGTCCGCAATGCTGACTGCATCATGGTACTGGAACAGGGACGCATTATCGAGCGGGGAACCCATGAACAGCTTCTGACACAGAAGGGAAAATATTACCAGCTTTACACTGGTCTGCAGGCATAGTGCAGCCCGCCCCCGGAAGGTTTCAGGGGGCGGGGTTTTACTTTTCTCTTTCTTTTTTTACAGAAAACCCTTTGCTTTTTGGGGAAGGAATGGTATACTAAGACATATATAGCTTTTTGGAGGAGGTAAGCGGTATTGAATCAGGAATACATGCGCGATTTATCGAAACAGTACAAGGAGGCGCTGGAGCCTCTTCTGCGGTATCTGCCATGGCTTGAGTCCCATGCGGGCAAGCAGACCGGCTCATCCTACAACGGAAGAATGGACGGCAATAACACCATGTCTTTTCCGGTATATGACAGCACTCTGCTCAGCTTTGTCAAGGAGGCGGGGAAATCTTCCTTCATGGACAGGAATTACGCATATATATATTCCCGTAAACATTTAAGGACCCCCGAGGACGAGAGGAAGGCCATCAAGGCGGCCACCATCCGGGAATGGGACGTGCTCTGCGGCATACTGTCGAAATATGTGCTGGGCGGGAACGCGAAAGCGATTCTGTGGACCCAGGCGGTACAGGAGAACATTTTTCTTCTGGTGGTGGAAAAGATGCAGGAGATTGTGGAGTACTGGGACAGGCGGCTGGAACGGGAAGAGGGGATCCGGGAGATTGCGGCCCGTATGGGCATGAAATAGCGCGGCGGCGCGGACATGACGGGAGCCGGGATGAGGCCTGCTTTCGGACATGCGGGGAGAGGGAATCAGGGAGAGGCAGATGGGAGAAAAATCGCTGCAGAAGAGGAAGTATATTTTGGAGACGGCCCGCAGGGTGTTCATGGAGAAAGGCTATAAGCGGGTAACCATGAAGGACATTGTGGAGGCCTGCGAAATCAGCCGGGGCGGCCTGTACCTCTATTTCAACAGCACTGCCGAGATTTTCCTGGAAGTGCTGAAACTGGAGAGCGAGGAGGCGGACGATGTGTTCTCGGACAGCATTACCGAGGACGCCACCGCGGCGGATATACTGGTTCTGTTTTTGAAGGAGCAGAAAAAGGAACTGCTCCGTAAGAAGGATACTCTGACCCAGGCCACCTATGAATTCTATTTTGAGAACGATCTGCCCAAGAAGGACAACATCCTGAAAAAGCAGTTTGACTCGGCGGTGAAGATTATGCAGAAGCTGATCGAGGCCGGTGTTGGCAACAGGGAATTTTACTGTGCGGACTGTGAGGGGACGGCCCGTAACATTATGTTCGTGCTGGAGGGCCTCAAGATCAATGCCCAGACCATCGGCATCACGGCGGAGGCCGTGGATCGGGAGTTTCAGTACATATTGACTGCCCTGGGAATGGAAGAAGATTAGTGAAGTGCTCCTGCCGGCGGCGGTGGGGGCATATTTTATGGAAACCGGCGCGTCCCGGGGCCTGGTCCGGGGAGCGCGGGAGAGGGAAATGCATGATAGAGACAATCGCTTCGCTGGAACTGCCGGTGGGGGAGCATCTGGCCATCCGCAGGAACCGGCTCTGTTATAAGGAGGATATCAAGTCCCTGGGACGGGTGGCCATCGTGTCCGGTACCCATGGGGACGAATTGGAGGGACAGTATATCTGCTATGAAGTGGCCAGACGGATCAGCCGCAATCCGGAGAATCTGGCAGGGGTGGTGGACATCTACCCGGCGCTGAATCCTCTGGGAGTGGATCTGGCCAGCAAGGTGCTGCCCGTCACAGGGATGGATATGAATCGGATGTTTCCCGGCGACAGGGAGGGCAGCGCCATGGAGCGGATTGCGGCGGCGGTGGTGGACGATCTGATCGGAACGGATCTCTGCATTGATGTGCATTCCAGCGATATCTTTGTACAGGAGATTCCCCAGGTGCGGCTCAACGAGGAATTTGCCGGGCGGATGCTGCCCTTTGCCAAGCTGATGAATGTGGACGTGATCTGGATGAACGCCACGGCCACGGTTCACGAGGCTACCCTGGCCCACTCCCTGAATATCATGGGGGTGCCCACCATGGTGGTGGAACTGGGGCAGGGCAACAGCATTCATATGACCTATGGCAACCAGGTGGTGGACGGGATCTTCAATGTGATGCATGAGATGGGGATCTGGACCGGCGAGGTGCGGCCCACTCAGCAGCCCGCCATCTCCAGCGACGGCAAGGTGGAGTTTATCCGCAGCGAGACCGACGGCATTTTCCTTCCCCGGAGCAAACACAATCATTTTGTGAACGTGGGGGAGCCCATCGGCGAGATTGTGGATCCCATGACGGGGCAGCTGAAGAGCCGGATCACGGCCGGCCGGGACGGCCTGCTGTTCACTCTGCGCAACTACCCGGTGGTCTATGAAGGGGACCTGCTGGCGCGGATCCTCACGGGCATCATGTGAGAAAGGCTTCTGTATGCATATTCATGATATTTACGCGGTACATTCCACCTATCGGGAGGATATGAAGATCCGGGGCTACACCTTCGGGCAGGGCGATAAATCCGCCTGTGTGGTGGGGGCGCTCCGGGGCAATGAAATCCAGCAGATGTATGTCTGCTCCCAACTGATCCGGGCCCTGAAGGAACTGGAGAATAACAACTGCATCTGCGCAGGCAAGCAGATTCAGGTAATCCCGGTAGTCAACAGTTATAGCGTCAATGTGGGGCGGCGTTTTTTCGGGGTGGACGGAGGGGATTTAAACCGTATTTTTCCCGGCAATTCCTACGGGGAGCAGGACCGGCGCATTGCCCATGCGCTGATGGAGGACATGGGCAGCTACACTTACGGCATCCAGTTTGCGTCCTTTTATATGGACGGGGAATTCATGCCCCATGTGCGGATGATGGAGACAGGTTACCAGAACGCATCCCTGGCAAACCTGTTCGGGCTGCCCTATGTGGTGATACATAAGCCGGCCCCCATTGACACCGGCACGCTGAACTATAACTGGCAGGACGCCGACACCGCCGCTTTTTCCCTGTTTACCAGGACCAACTGGGAGATAGACGAGCGCAGCGCCGGTCAGGCGGTGGCGGCAGTGCTGCGGTTTTTAAAGCGCATGGGTATAATCCGCTATGACAGTCACAGCGGCTACATCAGTCATGTGCTCTATGAACAGGACCTGTCCGATGTACATGCGGGCCGGGCCGGAATCTTCCGGGGACTGGTGCGCCCGGGCGACGATGTGCGCTACGGACGCCCGCTGGCGGAGATCATCGACCCTCAGGAGGGAACCGTGCGGGAAACCATTTCCGCTCCCACTGACGGCATTGTTTTCTTTGCCCACACCAAAGCGCTTATCAATCAGGGAGACATAGTCTACCGCCTGGTACACAGACTGCACGAGTAGTAATTTACCAATCAAATATTTGGAGGACGCATCATGGGAAATGTAAGACGTATCTATGTGGAAAAGAAAGCCCCCTACGCGGTGAAAGCCGGGGAGCTGAAAGGAGATCTGAGGAATTACCTGGGGCTTGACAGCGTGGAGGAAGTGAGACAGTTTATCCGCTATGATGTGGAGAACATCTCTGACCAGACCTTTGCCATCGCCTGCCGCACCGTATTTTCCGAGCCCCCTGTGGACGATTTGTATGAGGAGAATATTCAGGTACCGGAGAACGGTCATGTGTTTTCCGTGGAGTTTCTGCCCGGCCAGTTTGACCAGAGGGCGGATTCCGCGGTACAGTGCGTGCAGTTTCTGAAAGAGGACGAGCAGCCCATCATACGCACCGCCGTGACCTATATGATCATCGGGGATGTCACCCGTGAGGAGATAGATCGGATCAAGGCATACTGCATTAACCCGGTGGACTCCCGGGAGACGGGGATGGAAAAGCCCGAAACGCTGGCGGCGCAGTTCCAGGAGCCGGCGGATGTGGTTATTCTGGACGGTTTTGCCCATATGCCCGAGGACGAACTGAGAAAACTTTATGACTCCCTGGGACTGGCCATGACTTTCAAGGACTTTTTGCATATACAGAAGTATTTCTGTGATGATGAGAAGAGAGACCCCTCCATGACGGAGATCCGGGTGCTGGACACCTACTGGTCAGATCATTGCCGCCACACCACTTTTTCCACGGAACTGAAGGAGGTGGAGTTTGGGGAGGGCTACTACAGAGATCCCATCCAGGCCACCTATCAGAGCTATATGGACACCCGGGCGGAAATCTTCGCGGGCAGGAAAGATAAATTCGTCTGCCTGATGGATCTGGCCCTGATGGCCATGCGGAAGCTGAAAAAAGACGGAAAGCTGGCCGATCTGGAGGAGTCCGACGAGATCAATGCCTGTTCCGTGGTAGTGCCCGTGGAGATGGAGTACGAGGACCATACGGAGACTCAGGAGTGGCTGGTATTTTTCAAAAATGAAACCCATAACCATCCCACGGAGATAGAGCCTTTCGGCGGCGCGGCCACCTGTCTGGGCGGCGCGATCCGGGATCCTCTCTCCGGCAGGGGCTATGTGTACCAGGCCATGCGGGTGACCGGGGCGGCCGACCCTACCGTGCCCGTGGCGGATACCCTCAAGGGTAAGCTTCCCCAGAAAAAGCTGGTGCGCGGCGCAGCCGGGGGATATTCCTCCTACGGCAACCAGATTGGGCTGGCCACCGGCTTTGTCAAGGAAATCTATCACCCCAACTATGTGGCTAAGCGGATGGAAATCGGCGCTGTCATGGGCGCTGCCCCCAGGAAGAATGTCATCCGCGAGACTTCGGATCCGGGGGATGTGATCATATTGCTGGGCGGGCGCACCGGGCGCGACGGCTGCGGCGGCGCCACCGGTTCCTCCAAGGTGCACACGGAAACCTCCATCGAGACCTGCGGCGCGGAGGTCCAGAAGGGGAACGCGCCCACAGAGCGCAAAATCCAGAGGCTGTTCCGCAGGGAGGAAGTCAGCCGCATCATCAAGAAATGCAATGATTTCGGCGCAGGAGGCGTGTCTGTGGCCATCGGTGAGCTGGCGGACGGCCTGACGGTGGACCTGGACAAGGTGCCCAAGAAGTACGCAGGCCTGGACGGCACGGAGCTGGCCATCTCCGAGTCCCAGGAGCGCATGGCCGTGGTGGTGGATCCGAAGGACGTGGACGCCTTCCTGAAGTATGCCGGGGAGGAGAACCTGGAGGCCGTGGCGGTGGCCGTGGTGACGGAGGAGCCCAGGCTGGTGCTGAGCTGGCGGGGAAAGGAAATCGTGAACCTGAAGCGGGCCTTCCTGGACACCAACGGCGCGCACCAGGAGACTAAGGTAAAGGTGGACATTCCTGACGAAAAAGAGAATTATTTCAAGCGATACGCCGTTCCCACGGTGGAGGAGGCCCTGGAAAAGAAAGACGTGAAGGCCGCATGGCTGGCGCTTTTGAACGATTTGAACGTGTGCTCCCAGAAGGGCCTGGTGGAGATGTTCGACGCCTCCATCGGCGCGGGCAGCGTGCTGATGCCCTACGGCGGGAAGCACCAGCTGACGGAGACCCAGGCCATGGTGGCAAAGCTCCCTGTGCTTAGGGGGAAGACGGACACCGTCACCATGATGGGCTACGGCTTCGACCCCTATCTGTCCTCCTGGAGCCCCTACCACGGCGCGGTGTACGCGGTGGTGGAGTCCATGGCGAAGATTGTGGCAAACGGCGGCGACGCCTCCAAGATAAGGTTCACCTTCCAGGAATATTTCCGCAGGATGACGGAGGATCCTTCCCGGTGGAGCCAGCCCTTTGCGGCGCTGCTGGGGGCCTATGATGCCCAGATCGGCTTCGGACTGCCCTCCATCGGCGGCAAGGACAGCATGTCGGGCACCTTCAACGACATAGATGTGCCGCCCACGCTGGTGTCCTTTGCCGTGGACATCGCAAAGCAAGGGGACATCGTGACGCCGGAGCTGAAGGAGGCGGGGCATAAGCTGGTCCGCTTCCGGATAGAGAAGGACGATTTCGAAATCCCCGTGTACGATGAGACGGCGGCGCTCTATGATTACATTCACCGCCTGACCGGCAGCGGGGTGGCCGTGGCGGCCTATGCCCTGGATGCCAAGGGGGTGGCGGCTGCCGTAGCCAAGATGGCTTTCGGAAATAAGTTGGGCGTAGTCATCGACAGCGAAGTCAAGGAGGCGGAGCTTTTCGAGAACGGGCTGGGAGATATCCTGGTAGAGATAGCGGCAAGAGATGCGGCCGCTTTGCTGGAGTCCGGGTTCGACTGCAAGGTAATCGGTACGGTGACGGAGGAGCCGGCCTTTGTGTACGGCGATGTGCGGATCGGCATGGAGGAGGCGCTGGAAGCCTGGACTTCCAGGCTGGAGAAGGTGTATCCCACCAAGGCGGTGCGGGAGAGCGCGCCTGTGGACAGCAAGTGCTTTAAGGCAGAACATGTATACGTCTGCAAGCACAAGGTCGCGCGGCCTACCGTATTCATCCCTGTGTTCCCGGGGACGAACTGCGAGTATGACAGTGGGAAGGCCTTTGAGCGGGCCGGGGCGGACGTGGTCACGAAGGTGTTCCGGAACCTGAGCGCCCAGGACATCCGGGAATCTGTGGACGAATTTGAAAAGGCTATCTCTCAGGCCCAGATTATCATGTTCCCCGGAGGCTTCTCCGCGGGCGACGAGCCGGACGGCAGCGCCAAGTTCTTCGCTACGGCTTTCCAGAATGAGAAGCTGAAGGAGGCGGTGACAGATTTGCTGCAGAAGAGGGACGGCCTGGCGCTGGGCATCTGCAATGGCTTCCAGGCGCTGGTCAAGCTGGGGCTTATGCCTTACGGCGAGATTGTGGGCCAGAGGGCGGATTCGCCTACGCTGACCTTTAATACAATCAACAGACATATCTCCAAGATGGTGTATACGAAGGTGGTCTCCAATAAATCGCCTTGGCTCCAGGGCGCTGAACTTGGCGGCGTGTACTGCAATCCGGCCTCTCACGGCGAGGGCAGGTTCGTTGCGCCGAAGGAATGGATAGACAGGCTCTTCGCGGAGGGCCAGGTGGCTACCCAGTACTGCGACCAGGCGGGGAATGTGTCCATGGACGAGGAGTACAATATCAACGGCTCCTACGCGGCCATCGAGGGTATCACCTCCCCGGACGGGCGGTGCCTGGGCAAGATGGCACATTCCGAGAGGCGGGACAGCGCTGTGGCCATGAATATCTATGGAAATCAAGATATACGCATTTTCGAGTCAGGAGTGTCGTATTTCAGATAATGAAAAAGACAGGCATTGATGGCAGAGACTTGTCAATGCACTCCGTGAGCAAACAGATGGCGCATTAGGAATCCGCAGGTATACTGCATAACGCTGAATACTGCCTAATGTAATCATGCGCTTGAACCGGTCAG
>OFFK01001772.1_pt1 | contig 14322 bp, 13 predicted proteins | sample 1521361 | NCBI WGS metagenome assembly OFFK01 (sample SAMEA3504096, study PRJEB24116) | mouse gut metagenome | biome: mouse gut; feature: mouse-associated habitat; material: faeces | place: Denmark | collected 2011
TGAAGACTTCAAGGAAACGTTGGTCAAAACCATCAAAACCGAACTGTCGGCAAAGCATAATCAACCGACCGATACGGATTGGCCGCAACGAATAGAACAAATCGTTCATACCGAACAAGAGAGGAATCGAACGATAATAGCCCAACTTACCGGACGATTGGAAAGCATCGAACAGAGCAACGCAAAAACACAAGATAGTATAGACAATCTGCAAGCAACTATCGACGCAATCGAAATCCCGACCGAACTGCCGCCGAGAATCGTGCAGCACAGCATATCGCTCGCCATCGAATCGCAAGGAGTATTCTGGGCGATGATAGGCATGATGACGACAATCGTACTGCTGTGCACGATGCTGTATTGGGTGGCTAAACCCAACTACGACCGCATCGACAACGATCTGAAATACCGCTACATTAAAATGAAAGGCGAAGCGACACCCGACCACATTGTCGAACTGGAAGAACTATTCGAACTAAACCGCGACAACGCAAAAATCCGAGAGATGAAGAAAGATGTCGAAGAATATGAACGAACCATACAACGCAAAGTGCAGTTGGAAGAACAAGCAAGGCGCAAAGAACGCGAAGCCGATCGTCTGAACGAAAATGCCTCCCGGCTGAAAAACAAATAAGCCATTCCCTTCGTCCGCAAAGGTATTGCCGCCGAAAGAAATCCGCAAGGTCATGCAAGTTGCTCCGCAAACCTTGCGGATATTCTTTCCGGCGGCATCGGCTGGTCGCTACCAAAGGAAATGGCAAACTCTGAACGCCATACAGCCTGCGATAATAGCTCTAAGATTCGTACAACCGCACGTCTATTTTGTTGTTCCAAACAGAAATAGGTCTATCCTTGTTTTATTGCGTGATGGGCAAATACACCAATCGTTTTCACCCGGAATAAGAATCTGAAAATTACGTTATTTCCCGCTTTGGCTGTCGTAATATGCGATGCGCTCGCGGCAGACCTTTTCCACGATGTCGCGCAACTGCTCAATTCTTGGCACAAGAGCGTTGATTTCTTCCCTTGAAACGACAAAATCATCGTTATACCGTGCTTCTACATACGCCCGGCACAATTGACCGAAAACGTGTTGCTCCCGTTTGGTCCGATAAGGAAATATATCGACCAATTCCAGCGTATGTTTCTTGCACTTCTCAAGCAGGAACTTAAGATCATGCTCCTTATACCTATAAAGAGTGAAAACTAACGGCACCGCTTTCAACAGATATTCAGTAGCTTGATGGAGAAAGAAAGATGAATGCGTATATTTCCCATTCTCTATATTTCTAATCGCATCTTCCCAATAATCACAGGCTTGCCGCAAATTACCTCGATAATATTTTTCAGCTTTTTGTTTAATTTCCGAGAAGTTCAACTCGCGAGGCGCGTCCAATTTACATTCGCCGGAATCATATAAAAGAACCCCGTCCTTTATTGCATCGACATAGAAATAATGTCCTTGCGAAAGTGCGTTATTCAATTTGCTAATGCTCTCGTTGACGAGCTGTATTTTGGTGACCTTATCTTCGTTCTTACCCTCGACGAAACGGCTACGAACTCGTGTTTCTACCGTGCCCTCCCGTTCACCCAATCGCTTGCGGGTAATTAGCATCAAATCGTAATCACTATGGTACTCGGTCGTTTCTCCGTTAGGACCGATTTGCAAGTCATGAATGACGTAAGTGTTCTTGGCATAACTACCATAAAGAATAATCATTACGACATCCTTTACCTCTTCACGAATCAGTCCGACCAATTCGTGAAGATCGTTTCGGACGCTTTCGGGCAAAAAGGCGGTATCGGTCTTCATGTTTACAAAATTAGCAAGATTTTTCCAAAAACACATGTCCGAATAACGTATAAATAAATATTTTGTTTATATTTGCCTACACTTCTGAAAGCGCATCGTGCAATATTGGTTGTATTGGGGCGACACAAGTCGTCCGGGAACGAATAATTGCAAGAACGATGCAAACACTCGAATGCTTTCAGAACTCGGCATAGCCGACGGACATAACTATAAAGGGTAAACAACTCTTTATACCAGTAGCAAACTTGGAAACCTCTGCGGAGGATGTTTATCAAAAGGTATAATGGTTGTCAGTCCTTGTTATGTTCTGCCCCTTTGTGGGCGGAACACGCAAGGGCGCAGGACAGCTTCTTTTGATAGGTATTCCAAGACCTGCTACTGGGGCTGACACCGCGCCCCCTTTTTATTTTCGGGGCACACTATAATAACAACCCCAACGAAGTTATGGTCGGTACGCCCCGAACACTCCCTCAAATAAAGCCGGCATTCACCGTCTCCCAAGACTGCGATACCGAGAGATTCCCCGCCTTGTTTGCCCGGGTCCTATCCGCATGCACATGACGGAAATACCCTACACCATCGGGCTGTTGGGCGGATTTGTGCATCGACGCCACAACTCGGATTTCATAGATGAAGCGCTCGATTACTATTGTGGGCAGCACAAATGTTTACGGGTTCTGGTATCACCCACAAGTGAGAGCGAAACACGACTTGCGACGCGCATTCTTGCAGCCCGCAAAACACATCCGGGAATAGAAGTGGTGTCAGTAATTGCGACGGCACACTTACGGAGCTATCAAAACCGAGGTACAGGCTCGACGGTCATACACCGCAACCGGATCATTGCTTCCTCCGACCGCTACGTAGTACTCAACGAAACCTCTTACGGCGGCTATACGGAACAACTCTACAATCTATTTGTCGAACAATGCGACCTGATACTCTATAATTGTGTGCAGGATGCGAAAAAAGATCGACTACTACTGCATGTTCGACGCTTCAACATTCCGGTTCCGATAGCATTTCTACCGAAGTACATCGCGACTGCGGTGGATGCGGACCAACTACTCTACGCGAGCTTAGCCTATATCCGGGCCAATGGCTTTCGTGTGCCAGCGGGGAAGCTGCCACAGATGTTTCTACGCAGCTGGACGTCGCAGCCCGAGCAAGAGCGTTACGCCCGCATTTCCAGCCCGGAGGATGTAGCAGCTGTATTCCGTTTGAACAACGACAATATCCGGCTTAAGGTATTTGCCTATGCGCTGGCTGTTCATACGAACTTCTGGACAAATCCGGAATACTGCGACGCCGAGAGCGTGCATATGCTCTATCGCCTCTTTTGCCGACAACTGAATCGGATTGCCGAAGCCCGGGCAACGGGACAATACCTGGGGCAATTCGAGCTATTCGATTTTGATGCACAACTGAAAGATGGCTGGAGGTGAGGAAAACCTATTTATCGACGATTCCTGCGCACTTATGCAATCAACGTGAAAACCGCGAATGAAAACGTATAATACACTATCTTTGCTAAAAGCTGATTAGCGGCCCAAATTGTTGCGGACTTGCAATCCGTTGAAAAACAAAAAACAAGAGGATTGATTGCTCAATCCTCTTGTTTTTTGCGCGGAAAATAATTTCATCCAAAAACCTATCGAAAAATAATTCGCCGCATTTTTTCAATGAAGTCTATAATCAGGTGCACATAACAGCATAACAAATAATTAGCGTTTACACTTCGTTCCTATATGAAAAGACAAATACGGCAGACAGCAGGTCCGAGGACAAAAATCTGGAAAGCTGCGGACAAAATACGCAGAGGTTGACTATCGTAATACTGACAGCACCTACACCCGAAATCGGTGTGGCAACAAATAACGCCATGGGCCATCGACTGCTGAAAGCTATTACGCCAATCGCTGACATAATCTAACAATAGAGGGAATGTAATATGCAATGTATTTTTTGCCATAAAGATGCTTCTACGTCTACAAGAGTGTTAAGCATATCATTCCAGAATCCTTAGCAAACAAAGATATATGCCCCCAAAGGATATGCCTGCAGAATGTAACCACTATTTTGCAATCAAGGCAGAAAAGAACCTAGCTTTCCGATATAGCATTTTTTTTCATATCTTTATGGCAAATATTATCCGAACAAGATGTCAACACCCATGAATCGAATAAAAGAAGTCCTTGAAGAGAAAGGCATCAAACAGACTTGGCTGGCCGAGAAGCTCGGCAAGAGTTTCAGTATTGTTAATGCTTATGTCTGCAATCGCCGTCAACCCAGCCTTGAACAGTTATTCGAAATTGCAAGGATTCTCCAAGTAGACCCGAAAGATTTAATAGGCAATAAATAAAAGACCCTAACATATGAAACTTAATGAAATTCTCAAAGGTTCCGAATACAGCTTAGACCTTTTCAGTCAAAATGCTATTGAAGAATTGGAAAACAGAATAATCGAACGAACCGATAAAAAAGGTAAAATTTATCCGACCGTATCATGTCTTATTCGCAACAAAGAGATCAAGCTGACCCCGGAAGAAATAGTACGACAACTATATGCAGCCAAACTAATAAACGATTACGGTTATCCTAAAAGTCGATTAGCTTTTGAATATCCGATTTATTTCGGTCGAGAAGCCAAACGTGCAGATATCGTGATCCGGGATAATGAAGATGCCAACGTCGCCTACATCATCGTTGAGTTAAAAAAACCGAAAGCCAAAGATGGTCGTGAACAACTGAAATCTTACACTCATGCGACGGGTGCAAGTATGGCCGTGTGGACAAACGGAACGACGATAGCCTATTATCAACGTCAAAATCCGAATTATTTCAAGGATATTCCCAATATTCCCAATGTACACCAAACATTGGAGAATATCCTACAAACTCCTTTTACGATGGACGATTTGGTCAAGAATGACAAATTGACCAAAACAGGAAAGTCGCTTAAAGATTTGATTCTCGAAATGGAGGATGAGGTTTTGGCTAATGCAGGCGTTGATGTTTTTGAGGAAGTTTTCAAATTGATATTTGCCAAATTATATGATGAACAAATCGGTGCTACGGATGAAGATTACAACCTCGAGTTCCGCAACTCCGGACAAAGCGATATTCAGCTGAAAGAAAAAATCGAAAAACTTTTCCGCAAGGCTTGCAGCAAATGGACGGGTGTATTTGCTGAAGACGCCAAAATCGCGCTGACACCTCCTCACTTGTCGATTTGCGTTTCCTCGCTCGAAGGAGTGAAATTGTTCAATTCTAATCTTGACGTAGTTGACGAGGCTTTCGAATATCTGATGAGCAAAAGCAGCAAAGGTGAAAAAGGTCAATATTTCACACCTCGCTATGTTATTGATATGTGTGTCAAAATGCTCAATCCGCAGGTCGATGAAAAGATGATTGACACAGCTGCCGGAAGTTCAGGATTCCCTGTGCATACCATATTCCATGTATGGAAACAGATGCAGATTGCAGCGAATAAGCCCGTCAGTCATTTGTTTACCGCAACACCGAAAAGCCATGCGGAAATCGAATATGTACAGAATAATGTTTTTGCCATCGACTTCGATGAAAAAGCCGTTCGCGTCGCTCGAACCCTAAATCTAATTGCCGGCGACGGTCATACGAATGTTTTGCACTTAAATACTCTTGATTGGGCTCGTTGGAATACAGTTACAAAAGAGGAAGTTTGGGTGGATACTTACAATGAAGGATTCAAAAAGTTGAAACAGTTACGCATCGGCAACGATTTCGGGCAATTCAACTTTGCGGTTCTGATGGCAAATCCACCCTTCGCCGGAGAGATTAAGGAGGGCCAAATTTTAAGCCGATACGATTTGGGGATGAAAAATGGCAAGGCGCAAAAAAGTGTCAGCCGTGATATTCTTTTCATAGAACGCAACCTTAACTTCTTGAAGCCGGGCGGGCGTATGGCAATCGTATTGCCGCAAGGCAGATTCAATAACAGCAGCGATAAGGCCATCCGCGAATATATTGCAGAGCGATGTCGTATCCTTGCCGTCGTGGGACTGCACGGCAACACCTTTAAGCCGCATACAGGCACCAAGACAAGCGTATTGTTTGTTCAAAAATGGGATGACGTATTGTGTCCGAAAGTCGATGATTATAACATCTTCTTCGCGACCCAGCAGAAGGAAGGCAAAAACAACAGTGGCGACAAACTATATTGGAAAGAGGATAAAAGCGGTACGACAACTGATCCAAAACTTGCTCTTTGCGACAAATATGGGCACCCTATCGTCTATCACGATTTGTTTGCAACCGTTAATTATAATTGGAACGAAGATAAAAGCTGTAATGAGATAGAGCAGATTACTCCCGACGGAATCGCCGAAGCATTTGTCGAATTCGCCAAGAAGGAGCAACTCTCTTTTTTCGTGGAGGCCCCTTTGATAAAGTAAAATACGAGGCTTTATTGGAGGGGCTGGAGATAAAAGAAAAAAAACTATATGAAGTTTTATATAATAAGGATTTTAGAATAGATAGTTCTTTCTATACAAAAGAACCGAAAAAAAATCCGAATCTTATTTATGCGAAAATCGGGGAATATCTAAATTCGTCACAATACGGTATATCTATCGAGATGAATACTGATTCTGTTGGATATCCGATTTATCGCATGAACGAGATTCATGATATGTTATGTGATCTTGATGCCGATAAATATGCAGATATTACACAAGCCGACTTCAATAAATTTGCCTTAAAAGACGGAGACGTACTATTTAATAGGACCAACTCTTTTGAGTGGGTCGGGCGAACGGGTGTATATTATCAAAACGATGATATACAGCGGACATTTGCTTCTTATTTGGTAAGGCTGAATCCTAAAGACGGCATATTATCGGAATATCTGTGCGCCTATTTGAGCTGCAAATATGGCGAATGGGATGTAAAACGCAGAGCAAGGCAATCAATTAATCAAACTAATGTAAATCCGGAAGAAGTCAAAGAAATTGAAATTCCACTTCTTGATATCAATTTGCAACAAAAAGTCCGAGACTGTTTTACGCAAGCAAATTCTTTAAGAATTTTATCGCAGAAGGCTTATTCCGATGCAGAATTAATATTGCATAACGAATTAGGGACTAATGCGATAGCAGTCGCAGATGTGAATGTATCTCAAAAACGGTTTTCCGATTTTGTCGATAGCGGTCGATTGGATGCAGAGTATTATCAACCCAAATACGACGAAATAATCGATCAGATTTCCCAATCTCCATATGGGCATGACAAAATTGGAAATCTATATATTTTTCGTGATAAAAATTTCCTTCCCGATGACAATGCCCGCTACAAATACATTGAACTATCAGACATCGGAGTAAACGGCGAAATATCAGGATGCTCTTACGAATACGGGGCAAATCTTCCGAGCCGAGCAAGACACATCGTTCATACTGGGGATATTATCATTTCTTCGATCGAAGGTTCTTTACAAAGCTGTGCGATTATAACAGAAGAATACGATGGTGCATTGTGCTCTACCGGTTTTTATGTTTTATCTCCACGAAAAATAAATTCAGAAACGTCATTGGTATTGTTTAAATCCCCTGCGATTCAAGCACTATTAAAACGTGCTTGTACTGGAACAATATTAACAGCAATAAATAAAGCTGAGTTTACTACTATAAGTCTACCTATAATAAACATAGATACTCAAAATAAAATTGCAAATATAGTCCAACAAAGTACTACATTACGCAAAGAAAGCCACCGATTATTAAACCTTGCCAAAACCGCAGTTGAAACAACCATCGAAAAAGGAGAAAACGTGGCGATGAAATTATTGAATATAGAATAATACTAACATTGAAGAGTTTGCTAAAAAGCAAAGAAACAGGAGATGATATATGGCAAATCATTATATAGCACATAAGGATGAGTGGAAAATGTTAGCAGACATCGATTATTTTGGGATGTTTGTAAAAGCATACATTCCATTTAATGCGTGGATGAATGTTAGTTACCCTGCATTGCATACTGATCGAGACAAAATTAATGAGATTAAGAAAAATACCAATCCATTTCGAAATAAGATCTGTACTTTGCTTAATGCCGTAAATCAAGATGGGGTTTACTTCAAAGGACTAATAGGAGAGTTGCATGATTTATTGGAGAATCACTATATTCACAATCAAGACAAGCGAATAACCTTTACGTGTGTTACATTAGGAAAAAATTCTCAAAATATAGCCGAAGATAGTTATAGAGGGATCGGTTATAGAGTACAATATGGTAATGGAGGAGGCGGAAATACACAAACACATGTGTTGATCAAAAATCAAGCAGGGAACGCAATTGTTAGTATACATCAAGCAGATTATAATATAGATGAACTCAAAACTCTTCCAGACTTTATTGCCATCTCACAAGATGACAGGAAGAATAGAATATTAAATTGCTATAAACAAGTTGAGCCATATATATCCAAAGATTTTACAGCGGGTTTTAATATAAATGATGAGAGACAATTTTATCAATGTGGAAACTATAAGTTTATTAAAGAAGAAGAAAATATCGCTAAAGGGTTGATTGAGATTATATACAATATGCGCAACTCTCTTTTTCATGGAGAATTGATACCAGACAATGAAGCAAATAAAACCTATGGCGCCGCATATAAAATCTTACGTGTGTTGATTGATGCCATCTAATTAAGTAACTATTGGATGAATATACTATTAGACACAAATATTCTCATTCCTCTGGAAGACACGAGCAAAACACTCGATTCTTCCTTTGCTGAACTGCGGAAGCTCTCCGCAGAGCAGCATCATTGCCTGTATATTCATCCGATGCAATTTGAAGACATCAATCGAGACAAGAATCAAGAAAGACGAACGATCGTATTATCTCGGTTAAAGCAATATTCACAGATAGAGAATCCACCGATTCTTTCCGATCAAGAGTGCAATGAACTCGGTTTGTCGCAATCCAATGATAATGATAGGGTCGATAATAACGTTTTGTTCGCTTTGTATCGGGGCGCAGTGCACCTTCTTGTTACAAACGACGAAGGCATTCACCGGAAAGCCTCGAAAATCGGATTGCAGGATAAAGTATATCGGTTAGGGCAATGTTTACTTCTACTCCAGCGATATACGACAGACCCATTTGTATTCGACTACACCGGAGTTAAAGAACGTTTTTTATATGAAATAAATAAGAATCAACCATTCTTCGAATCTTTACGGCAATCGTACGACGGTTTTGACAAATGGTTTCAAAAATGTGCCACAGACAAGCGGAAATGCTGGTGCATCGAAGACGGAGACAGCAATGTCGTCGCAATCTGCATCTACAAACACGAGCAAGATGCGCGGCTGACTGACAACGGGGAAATTATTCACGGCCGAATTTTGAAACTTTGCACGTTTAAGGTAGATCCAAAGGCTCGTGGAAAGAAATTGGGTGAGCGTCTTTTATATATCGCATTCGATTACTGCGTAAAGAACGATTTGGATTGGGTTTACTTACATACGTTTGGAGAAGAACAGAAAACACTCGTAGGTTTGTGTACCGACTATGGTTTTTCTTGCCTTGGCAAATACAAACAAGACGACGTGTATATCAAGCCAATGAAACTGCGGGATGACGATTGCAATAGCTTGGAATCCTTGATAAAATATTATCCCTACTTCCAGGATAATGAATCCGTTCAGAAATTCATCATTCCTATTCAACCGCAATTTCACGAAGACTTATTCCCTGACTTCAGCAACATGAAAGGCACTTTATTCGAGAAAGACCAATCGTTATATACCTGCCAAGGCAATACCATCAAAAAAGCATATTTATGCCACGCTAAAATCAAAACGATTCGTAAAGGGGATATTATCCTTTTTTATCGAAGTAAAGACCGAAAATCCATACAATGCATGGGAATCGTCGAAGATGTTTTGTTTTCAGAAAATATCGATGAGGTATTTCCTGCAATCGCCAAGAGAACGGTATATAAATATTCAGACATACAAAATATTTTGAAGAAACGGACTTTAGTTATCCTATTCCGGTATAAAGCGCTCGATAAAGAAATATCCAATCAAAGCATTGTTGATGCTGGTGTAAAAGGATATATACAAAGCATACGAAAAATTGATAACGAACAATATTCAGCATTGATACATGAGAACTGACACAATCATATTATCCATTCACCCAAGTCATATTGAGAAAATACTATCTGGGGAGAAACGATACGAATATCGCAAGCGTATTCCTACGGATATACGATACATTGTCGTGTATGCAACAGCTCCGATCAAAATGATTGTCGCCCTTATCGAAATCGATTCGGTCATCAAAGGAACCCCGAAAGAAGTTTGGAAAAAGACAAAAATTCATGCAGGAATATCCGAAGACTTCTTTATGCACTATTTTACGAATTATCGAGATTCCTATGCGATTAAATTCAAAACAGTGCATGAATTGCAGTCCCCAAAACCGCTAACCGATTTAAAAGATCAAATTTGCGCGCCACAATCTTACACATATCTCAGAGAATCGATAATAGAACTCTATCATAAATTAGGAATTAAAAAACGTTGCGCACGACGAACCAACACTAAATAAATCGGCCATATGGAACCACGAGGAATATTCGTTATCAAAGATAAGGAAAACGCCGTTGCTCAAATCGAACATCTTTGCAAAAAATACAATTCAAAGAATGCCGCTAACAACGTGCAATCTGTCGCCCTATTCAAGGCCTATTGCAGAGAAACGATCAGCATGCTCGAAACATGTTTTGCTACGGAAATGCAAGGTGTCACCCGCTGCAAACGATTTGTAGAAGCATTTTTATATACAGACGACATCAACAACACACAAGCAGCCACCATTCAAATATTCGACATGTTGATGCAGCTTCGGAATATTGCACAAAATGCAACCCTGATAAAGGATCTGCCGTCTTGTAAAAAATTAACCGAGTTGTCGACAGAGGACGCTATCGCCGCAGCTACCGACTTGATTAAAAGCGATATTGTAAAAGGGATTGCAAAAAGTTGGATACTTGGTACAAAAATCAAAGACGCCATCGAGATTTCTGATATTCGCAAATATTATAACGACCAAATCGAGGAGTTACAAAAAGAGTTGCACGAAGAACAACGTGAAATAAGCCCGATCGAACAATTTTTGATGGATAAATTCAACGCCGAAATCGGTTATTGCGACATCGCATCCACAAAAACAGGAATTGGTGCAGCCAAAGAGGTTGTCGGTTTGTTAGATATTGCACACAAGAACATCAATAAGTTCGAACAGCAATTAGATAATATGACCCTGCAAATCAGCACACCTTATTAGCTTATAAAAGAATACCCTATCGGGGTCATGTTGCATTATTTGAGAATAATTATACCCCAAAAGGTGTAAATATAAATTATTTCACTATTTTTGCACCCAAAGAGGTATAATATGCAGACGACATTATCGAAATACGTGAAAGATATGCGCAAGCAGCATCGGCTGACGCAGGTCGAGCTGTCCGAGAAATCGGGGGTGGGACTGCGGTTCGTGCGCGAGCTGGAGCAAGGGAAACCGACGCTGCGGCTGGACAAAGTCAATCAGATTCTCAACCTATTCGGAGCCGAGGTCGGAGTGGTGCCGATGACAAAAACGGATGACCGATGAAACAGGCTGCCATTTACCTCTACGACCGCAAGGCGGGGCTTTTAACCGAGGACGAAACTGGTTACACGTTCCGCTACGATGCCTACTATCTCCGCCTGCCCGATGCCACAGCGGTCAGTCTCACGCTGCCGCTTACGGAGCAGGTCTATCGTGACAAGGTGCTATTCCCGTTCTTCGACGGATTGATTCCCGAAGGATGGCTGCTCGACATTGCCGAGAAGAGTTGGAAAATCGACAACCGCGATCGGATGTCGCTGCTTTTGGCCTGCTGCAAAGACTGCATCGGTGCAGTCGGTGTCGTACCCATCGAATCAAAGGAAGAGTAACATGGAGCGTTGTTTATATTGCTACAAAGAATTAGCCGCCGGCGAGCGGGATTTCCACAAGTCCTGCTCCAAGAAGATTTTCGGCACGACCGAAGCTCCTTTGCTCCCCTACACGCACGCCAATATCGCGGAGCTTGCCCGCGAGGTAATCCGCAGCCAGACGACGCTGACCGGAGTGCAGGCGAAGCTGTCGCTCGATATTGCCAAAGCAGGCAAAGACACACCGGAACGCTTTTCGATCGTCGGGCTATGGGGCCGCTACATCCTCAAACCGCAGACCGAACATTATCCGCATTTGCCGGAGCTGGAAGATTTGACCATGCACATGGCCGAAGCCGCGAAGATGCAGGTCGTCCCCCACTCGCTCATCCGCTTTGCCGACGGGGAGTTGTGCTACATCACACGCCGTATCGACCGAGGGCCTCACGGCGAAAAATATCCGATGGAAGACCTCTGCCAGCTCTCCGAGCGACTGACCGAACACAAATACAAAGGTTCCTACGAGCAGATCGCCAAAACGATTCTGCGCTACTCTTCCGCCCCGAAACTGGATGTCGTCAATTTCTGGGAGCAGGTATTGTTCTCGTGGCTCACGGGCAATGCCGACATGCACCTCAAAAACTTTTCGCTGTATAGCCGGAATCAGGGTGTATATGGGCTGACACCGGCTTATGACCTGCTATCGACAGCGCTCGTTTTACCCGAAGATACCGAGGAATTGGCACTGACGCTGAACGGCCGCAAACGCAAACTACGCCGCAACGATTTCGTGCAGGCAATGACGGCTTCGGGCATGGACGAAAAGGTAATCGACAACCTATTCAAGAAATTCATCAAGGCCATTCCGAAATGGGACGAGTGGATTGACGTTTCGTTCCTGCCCGACGAGATGAAAGGCAAATATAAAACGCTTATTGCAGAGAGAATCGGACAATTATAATCCACCCAATGGAACACAAATAACTAAACCCCAACTTACTCCAATGAAACGAATCCTACTATTCATATCCATAATAACAAGCTATGCCACTTATGCCCAAGAAAGGATAGATACGCTCTACTACAACAGATCGGGCCTACTCGCGCAAAATGCTCTTTTTGCAGATTATTATCGAATAACTCTTTATCCGGCAGATTCGACCCATCATAAAGAATTCAAAGAATTCAAAGATTTCTATAATTCGGGAGAAATACGCAAAGAGGGATATTTTCTGTCCATTGATAGTCTCGATGATAGCAAAACCATATTCGACGGAGAGGTACAATCCTATTTCCGGAACAGTAATATCTCGGAAAAGTCCCACTATATGAACGGCCGACTGCACGGCGAATACACACGCTATAACGATGAAGGGAAATTGACGACACACGCCTTTTATCAAGCAGGAGAATTATCCGGAACATGTAAAACCTATAACGAGGACGGTTCCTGCCGAATTGTTGAATACAATGCCGGCAAACCGATCCACGACTATTATTTGTTGTCGGACAACAATGGAAATACGCTGAAATTCCGAATCGCTGACGACATGCCTGTCTGGGAATCCCCGGCAATTGCAGAACGATTCGTCGACTATCGGGACGGCACACCGTGGGAAGTCTATTTCAAGAACGGTATTACTATCGCTTTGACAAACTCCATTGTCAAAGATTACGGCAAATGGCACCGAATTGATTTGATTATCTCCAATAACTCCACAACACCCATTGAATTCACACCTGAACTAAACATTGCGGCATATTCCGCAGACAATCAAGGCATGACCACAGATTTGCAAATTTGGACATGCGACGCGTACATGAAAAAGGTGAAGCGAGCCCAAACATGGGCTGCTATCGCCATGGGATTGAGCGAAGGCATGGCATCTGCCGGCGCAGGCTACTCGACTTCAACCACTACTGGATACAGCAGCAATGGCATCACCACCACTTATTATACAACAACCTATAACGCAACAGCTGCTTATCAAGCCAATTTAGCCTCACAACAGCGATTAGCCAATTTCAGCCAAGCCTTGCAAGAAGAAAAAGACATCAAGCAGATGGGCTATATGAAGCAAAATACGATCTATCCCGGCGAATCCGTATCGGGCTATGTCCATGTAGCACGGGTTAAAGGCGAACGCGTGGTTTTCGTCATCAACATCGAAGGAGCCGAATATATCTACGAATGGAAATTCGATAAAAAAGCAGCCTATCTTATTGATTAGTCTCGAAAAAAATCACTCCAGATCCTTTGTTTATTATTTTTTATAATTTTGTGATATAAGGATTTAGGCCATAAGCAACAAACACACTATGAAAAAGGATTCAATAATGGAAAATAGCAACGAGCAAAAATGTTGCATCATCAAAATACTGCGCATTTGCAATACGTATCATTCCTAATGAGAAAAAATACAAGGAGCTTATCGGAGAGAAAATAATTTAGACCGAATAAATAATTACCCCAAAACCCGACGACACTAACCTCACATGCTCGACACCTCGCAGAATCTTATCGTCATCAAC
>OFFK01001775.1_pt1 | contig 14313 bp, 12 predicted proteins | sample 1521361 | NCBI WGS metagenome assembly OFFK01 (sample SAMEA3504096, study PRJEB24116) | mouse gut metagenome | biome: mouse gut; feature: mouse-associated habitat; material: faeces | place: Denmark | collected 2011
CCGCTCCACGATATTTTTCAGATATTCCACGCCAAGACGCCGAACTTTCTCATCATTGCTTGAAACATCATATGCCGGGTCCAGGCCCAGACTATACGTAAGCTCGATTCCCAGGCCATCCGCCGCGCTTTTCATTTCCGCCATGTGTTCTTTCGTCATTTCCAAAAGCGGCTGCGCCTGAAATTCCAATACATCGAATCCAATTCCCTTCGCTTTTTTCATGTATTTTATATGGTCGACGTCCCATGTATTTTCCCAAAAATTAATGAAAATACCTAATTTATTCAACGTTGCTCCTCCTCTCTTTTCCTGTCACTCTGATCTTGTTCCGCATCCTTGAAGGATGTTCCCATCCGGTCCGAAATGCTTTAAGATGACCAGCGGCTCATATTTGGAAGTATTGGTCACTGCCACCCCTTTACTTGCTGCGGATTTGCTGACAAAAAACTCATCCGCAGTCAATTCTCCATAACGGATCAGCGTCGGTGATTCACAGTCATAGGCTCCCAATTTTCCATGCCCCTGGATGACAAGGCAGCCATAAGCGCAAGGATCTGCAACGATCGCCGTCTTACCCGGATAAACGGTCAGCTCCTTTGCTCCGACATAGTCGTTTCCATAAACGATCCATTTCTGGTTGTAATTTTCGTCCTCGTATTCTTTCTGAGGTCTGTGGAAAAATCTTTCCCGGTAGTCTGCCGCCGTATTCAGCTCCCAATCCGCAACCTCAAAAATCTTCTCCATATCATGCTTCTCGCTTTCCGGGAGATACGCGTTCAGATCGCTTTCATGGAACACTTCTCCGTTCACTACATTTTCCCAGATTGCCATGGCATCACTGTTCCACTGCGGTTCATAGGTGCAAAGCGAACCAGGAGCATGGACCACCCCGGCCGGCGTATACCACCCTGTATCCAGTTCCATTCTAAAGGCTCTGGAAAGCTCTGTAATGCGGATGTCCCTGTTTGAATAATCTCTCAGCCGCTCCATGATCTCCTCTTTTGAAACAGAAGGATCAAACCCAAAATAGCTTACCGGCATGGTACCTAAGTGATTATTGTACTGCTTCGGGAAAAAATAATGCTCATATTTGGGAAGGACGCCGACTTTTTTGCAAGCTTCTTCTGCATGGTGGATATGATGGAACAGCGGATACTGATAATCATAAAATTTTGAAAACATCGGCCATGTGCCGTATCTCTCCATCAGCTCCTGTCCGATCAGATCCGCTCCCAGGATATCAATGAACTCTTTAAAAAGAATCGCATGATCCGGGTCGTCGTCTACATTCACGAAGCTCATGCCTTCATATTCTCCCGCCCCTTTCGTCTCGACATGGGTGATAGAGCTGAACCATCTTTCCACGATGGCTCCCCTCTCCATTCCCATTGCAAAATAATCGTCCGGATGAAGCCGCAATCTTCTTCCCGGCCTGTTAAACGGCCTTGGTACCCATGTAGGCGTTAGCTGCAGAATGCCCTCCTTTTTTTCAAACACCTCTCTGATTTTATTCGTTTTCATAATCTGGCCCTTCATTTCTTATTAGTTTATTCGTATAAACTCCGGCTAAAAATAAAACGCATTTATACTGTATTTTTGCTATTTATACGTATAAACACCGTACCTATATTATATGTAATTCACAGTCCTTTGTCAAGTTTATTCGTATAAACATTTCATTTTTGTATTATATCACAATTTTTTTCATATATTTTTATGCATAATTACCAAATTTTCATTTTAAAAAATCTGTTTGTGTTTCTTTTTCAATCCGAGTATAATACAAATACACTGTTATAAACCTATACATACCATTGTGAAAGGATTCAACATTATGAGCCCAAGACGAGCAACCATGAACGATGTAGCGAAGCTTGCAGGCGTAACGCAGGCAACGGTATCTTACGTCATCAATGATTCCGCCAATATTTCAGATGAAGTAAAGGCCCGGGTATACGCCGCAATAAAGGAACTGGATTACAGTCCGAACTATAACGCACGCGCCTTGAAAACCAACCGTTCCAACATCATAGGAATCATTCTTCCCGATATTGTAAACCCGTACTATGCCCGCATGGTGGAACTTCTCGAACAAGTATTTATCAAGACCAATCATCATACAATGGTGTATGTAACCTCCTATAATCCTAAATATGAAAAGGACATTATTCACAGGCTTCTCTCCTGCGATGTCTACGGAATCATTGTCCTCTACCAGTTGACGGATGCCGCCAACTGGAATATCCTCAGGCAATCCGGAAAGTCCATTATCGCTTTAGAGGGCGGGAAGTACTGCTCTGAAATCGGGATTCCCTGCGTACTTATAGACAGCTTTTACGGCGGATATACAGCCACAAAATACCTTATTGAGAAAGGCTCTAAGAAAATTGCCTTTATACACCAGACAGCCGTCAACGAAACTCTCCATGACCGTTTCCGGGGTTACAGAAAAGCAATGGAAGAAGCCGGCAGGTTCGATTCAGACGATATTTTCTATGTGGAAAGTTCCTTCAATATATACGAAGAAGGAAAGAAAATCGGCTCTCAGGTAGCCGTCCTTCCTTATGACGCGATCTTTGCATCTTCCGACCTGATCGCGGTAGGCGTCATCAAACAACTGATTCTGCATGGGAAAAAAGTTCCTGAAGATGTTTCTGTTATTGGTTATGACGACATTCCTCTCGCCGAGCTGTTTATTCCCGCACTCACAACGATGGTGCAGCCATTGAAAGAAGTGTGCCAACTGATTGTACAGATTCTATTGCCGAAGGACGGCGAAACTCCGCCCAATCTGCCGCTCTTAAAGCCCAGCTTGGTGATTCGGGAATCTGCCTGAATGGCTGCATTGTAAGATGTTTCACGGAAATAAAACTCATTGCAGCAGCAAAGGAAGGGCATGGCGTTTTTGCCATACCCTTCCTTTGAAGTTTTATCGCTGTATGCTTATCTGTAACAGGGCAGCCTGCTCAAACTGTTATTTTTAACCGCAATACGCTGCGTTCAGCTTATCAACCGCATCTTTGCACTGACGGATCGCATTCCACGCGTCCGGCCATTCACAAAGATCAATCGCCCACCATTCACCGTCGTATTTTGCTTTTTCAAGCAAAGCCGGAATGACCTCGTCAAAATTGATTTTACCATCTCCAAATGGTGCATGGGTACTCGTCCCGGTCACATTTAAAGTACCGTCCGAGTCAATGACATGTACGAGCCCGATACGCTCTCCCAGCATCTCAATAAATTCAAGGATGCCTCCTTCTAATTTATCTTCTTCGATATGACGGGCGCCCATCACTGCGGACATATAACCGTGGCATGTGTCAAACAGAATTTTGAAGTTAGGCTCATTGACTGCCTCATATGTCTCAATGATGTACTTCGGTTCATTGATCATAAACCCGGGCTCAAATTCCCAAACAACCTGCTGTCCATGCTTCTGCGCTATCTTGGCTATTTGCTTAAAATTATCCACAATTTTAGCACGGCACTGCTCGTATGTCATTCCCTCCGGAATAATGGGTTCTGTACCGCTGTCAACGCGGATGATCTGGTATCCCATCTCCTCGCAGAACTCAGCAGCCTCCTGGAACAAAGCGATCCATTCTTCCGACTGCTTCAATGCATCTACGCTCCAAAGATCCGCAGCATAATCCGCCACCTCTAAATGATTGCTTTCCAGCAATTCTGCCAGTTCCTGCCGCTTCTTTGGCGTATCATAACGTTTTGGATTCGCATGAGGCTCAAATCCGCCCATACTGATTCCGTCAAACCCCAGCTTATGCAGCTCTTCTACAACCGTTTTTAAATCAATCGGATTTTCTGCAAAATTCTCACCTGTAAACGCCCAACTGCCAATCGATATTTTTTTCATCTCTATACCTTCTTTCTTATGCAAACACTTTTTTCAGGAACGGAATACCTTTTTCAGGAATCGCCTCCGGAGATTCGCAAAAAGCTCTCCACACGGAAGCTGATTTTGCAATTTCCTTGCACTCCGGGGTAAATGACTCGATAATACAGTCATCATTATATCCCACATCTTTGATCGCTGCGGCAATGGCGTCCCAGTCGAAGTTATCTTCACCGGGGATTCCTCTGTTATTTGCGCAGGTATGTAAGTGGAAGATCTTCCCCTTTGCCTTGCGGATCGCAGCCGGGATGTCCGGTTCTTCTATGTTCATATGGAATGTATCAAGAAGAAGTCCTACATTATCATAGCCGATCCTTCCGATCAGATCCAGCGCCTGGTCAACCGTATTGATGAAATCTGTTTCAAAACGGTTCAAAGGTTCTACGGCAAGCTTAATTCCCTTTTCCTGTGCATAAGCCGCGGCTTCTTTTAAATTTTCCACCGCCCAGTCCCATTGCTGCTTCTTCTGTTCCTCTGTCTGCGGACGTGCCTTACCGCATGCCGAATACATGGGTCCGACAATCACTTTGCAGTCGATTTTGGCCGCGATATCAACCATATCTTTGATATACTGCACTCCGTTTTTACGATATTCTTCACAATCGGAGGATACATCTCTCGTATCCCCGAATGCGCCGCAGATTGTCGGCGTTTCTATGCCGGTTGCGGCTTTCGCCTTATTGATCTCCTCAACATCAATCGTTGAGAAATCCTCAATCGCAATTTCATACAGCTCGCAGCCATACTTCTTCGCCTTCTGAAATTGCTCCATTGGATTTTGAAACGGAGACTGCCAAACAAGTGAGCTTAAACCAAATTTCATTCTAAAACCTCCTAAAATGTAAATTTGGTTTATACGTATAAATAGCATGCTTTCATAATATCAGGTTCTTTAATCCTTGTCAACCCGTTTCATAAAATTATCTTTTTTTACCAAGGATGTTTGGAAAGATTCAAGAAGAGAAAATAGATCAGGGGCTATCATTCCTGATATGCCCCTTCCTTAAGTAAATAACATTGCGTGTGACCAGTCACTCCTATCCTTCGATCGCCCTGCGCATTGCTTCCTGATGACGGCGTACCTGTTCGATGCTGTCCACGCCTACGTCGCGCAGATGCTCTCCGCCTTCATACTCGGAACTCAGGAAGCCCTTATATCCGGCTTTCTTAAATGCCTCTACCACCTCCGGGATGGCAACTGCCGTCTCCACATAATCCTCATGCACATTGTAGAACTTCGCATGGGTATGGAAAATGTAATCAATGTTGTCGATCAGATCCTGCGGCTCGGACCAGGAATATGTAAAGGATGCCCCGGCGTAAGCCTTATCTGCCGGGCCGCCGCCTGCCTTTTCTACAGCGTCCATCATTTCCTTCATGCCGTTGGCCATCCGGTATTCCATGTTGGCTTTGCCAAGGTTCAGGTCGTATTTGATCTTTACAAATCCTTTTTCAAGACGCTGTGCATAAGAATCGTCTACGATCTTGATGCATTCCTCGGACGCACCCTGCCGTCTCGCCTTATCCCGCAGCACATCCGGAATGTTCCTGCAGAAAATTCCCATATCCGGAATAAATCCGAAATGCTTCGTTCCGGTCTTGTGGATCATTTCCATATATCCGTCCGCCCAGCCGGAATTTAATGAAAACGGCGCGTGCACCTCCAGCCCGATCTTTACATCCATTTCCGCGGCATAGTCCAGGCTTCCTTCAATCACGTCCATAGGAGTGGACACCAGGGTACGCAGATTCTTAAATCCCAGCATGGAAGCCAGACGGATGTCACGCTTCATCATATTGATCTGCTCGCCCAGCGACAGGGTCCGGTTGTCATAGATCTTATTTTCCAGAAACGCATCATAGCAGGACGGCTCCAGGTTGTATTTTTTCAGCCATCCAAACCACTGGTCTCTGAACTCCTGTGTCTCGATCGGAAGCGGGAACCTGCGGATCATCTGCTCCGCCAAAAGCTCCACACCGGTTGCCCCTGTCTTCGCAGTCTCTCTCAGACAGCCCTCCAGGTCTAATTTTCCGTCATAATATTCATCCTGATAACTATACAGGGAAACGCTTCTTTTGATATCATAGCTCATAATTTTTTCCTCCTGCTTTTTTTCTAAGCCTTATGAAACGGCCCCATGGCCGTCACGGATGCCCCCGGGTTCATGATCTGGCAATTGCCTCAGGCAATCTCAAAATCTGCTTCACACAATGCCTCTGTCTGGAACGGCATATAGGATGGGGCAATGATCTGCATAGCCTTGATATGATGCGCTCCCTTTGCAAGCCCGCCTTCCTTTTGCACAGTCACTGTCGCATAGTCGCCAAATTCCCAGCGATAATCAGAATCTACTACGGTGCGCATTTCTTCCAGCGTGAAAGTCTCCCCGTTCACGGTAAAACGGATATCCTCCCGTGACGCATCCTCTCCGTCCACATTGACCTGGATGTCACGCACGATGGATAAGGTAAATCCACGATAGTACTGCGCCTTAAACTGAAACTGATATCCCGTAATCTTTCCATTTTCTTCTACATTCTTAAATCCATCCGGATTATAAATCTGTCTGCCCGCCATTTTCTTCCCTCCTGCATTGATTGTAACCAATTTACGCGATGCGCTGTTCTTCTCATCCGTCCGGAACTGCAGGCCACAGACACGTCTGCTTCGCAGACTATTCGCTGCTTTCGCAGCTCCTGTCTGAGGCTGATTGGGCGTCCCGCCCAATACCACTCTGTGAAAACAGCTCTCTGCAAGCTAGCTTGCACGATCTGCTTTCACAGAGTGCTGCTGTTCCTTACTTTAGTCAAAGTATACCTCTTTCCCAGTCTCCGCGGATTTGTAGATTGCCTCCAGGATCTGAGTCACTACAAATGCCTGCTCTGGTTTTACAAGAGGCTCGCTGTCGTTAATGATCGCGTTCAGCCACTGCTCCTGCTCCCTCACTGCCTCTGCTGCCGCGCCGCCTTCGAAGAAGTCTACCACGCCTGCTGGGGAGATGGTCTTTTCCATCAACTGGTTGTGCTCTACCGTGTTGTAGATCAGCTCGTCCTGGGGATAGCTTCCGCCGTGATGGATCTCGGCTCCGCCCTTGGTTCCGCACAGTGTGGTGGATGCTTCCATGGACTTCAGTACGTTCAGCGCCCAGGATGCTTCCAGATAAATGGTCGCTCCGTTTTTCATCTTTACAAGACCAAATGCGGAATCCTCTACCTCAAATGTCTCCGGATCCCATGGGCCGAATACATTTCCTTCCGGGCCGTCCGCCTGGCGTCCCAGCTTGTAGAATACCTGTCCGGATACAGAAGCCGGCTCGTAGTTGTTCATCATCCACAGTGTAATGTCCAGCGCATGGGTTCCGATGTCGATCAGCGGACCGCCGCCTTGTTCCTCTTCATTCAGGAAGACGCCCCAGGTCGGGACTGCCCTTCTTCTCAGCGCATGCGCCTTCGCGAAATAGATCTCTCCCATCTCACCGCTTCTGCACAGTTCTTTTAGGTATGCCGCATCCCTCCGGTAACGGTTCTGGTATGCAATATTCAGCACCCTCTTCGTCCTTCCCGCAGCTTCCAACATTCTCTGCGCTTCTTCATACGTCCTTGCCATGGGTTTCTCACACATGACGTCTTTCCCTGCTTCCATTGCGGCAATAGATATATCCGCATGAGAACGGTTCGGAGTCGTTACGTACACGACGTCTAAGTCTTCCTGTACCAGCTCTCTGTAATCCAGAAACACTCTGGCATCCTCGCTTCCGAACCGATCCTTTGCCTCTTTTGCCCTCTCTTCTATCACATCACAGAAAGCGGTTATCTCATACAGCCCGCTCTTTGCCATTGCCGGGAGGTGTTTCGCATTGGCGATCCCTCCGCACCCTACGATCCCTGCTTTTAATCTTCTCATTATCCTTCCTCCGTTCTTATACACGTCTTTTATTCCACGTATTGTCTCAAATATCTCTGACTCAGAAGCAGCGCTTTCTCGATCTTCTCCTGCGATCCTTCAAACGCCTTGTCCTCGATCTCGATACAGGTGTATCCGTCATAACCGATATCCGTAAGAGCGGATACATACTTCCCCCAGTCCACGTCTCCAAGCCCCGGGATCTTCGGAGACATGAAGTCAAGCGGGTACGCCATGATACCGCAGTCGTCCAGACGTTCCGGATACAGTTTGATGTCTTTATAATGTACATGGAAGATCTTGTCCCTGAATTCATAGAGGGGCTTGACCGGATCCATCATCTGCCATACAAAATGAGACGGATCATAGTTGATCCCCAGATGATCGCTGTCGAGGATCCGGAACACACTTCTCCAGATCACCGGCGTCGTCATCAGATTCTGGCCGCCCGGCCACTGATCCTTACCAAAGAGCATAGGGCAGTTTTCAATGGCGATCTTCACACGGTTCGCCTCTGCAAGACAGATCAGCGGCTGCCATATCTCTTTCACCAGCTCAAGATTCTCTTCCACCGTTTTCGTCTGATCCCTTCCGATAAACGTAGTAACCATATAGACGCCAAGCTTTGCACTTGCAAGGATCACATCCCTAAGATGCGCCGCCGCTTCCGCCCTCTTCTTCAGATCTTCATCCATCGTGTTCGGATAGTAAGCAAGGGCAGAGATCTCCACGTTATTTTCTTCTGCGTAATCCTTGATGTGCGACGCATAATCGTCGTCTGAGAGCACCCGCTTCACGTCGATATGGCTGACGCCCGCGTATCTTCTCTCCGCTTTTCCCTGCGGCCAGCAAGCCGCCTCCACACAAGCAAATCCATGCCTTGATGCAAAATTTATCATCTCTTCATATGTACAGGCGTCAAGAATCGACGTCACAAATCCTAATTTCATATTTTCACTCCTTGAATCCTGAATCTATCATTCATTTGCAGCACGATATCAACAACTTTCCCAGGGAACCGGTTCAAATGCCCCGCCCCTGCACCACTTCAGATAACGAAGCGCGTGGATCTGCCCCGTCATCTCCCACTCCCCGCAATAGACCGGGTCGTGATAACCTTCAATGCAGATATCATCCTCATATCCATTTGCCCGGAGGATCGAGATGATATCCCTCCAGTCCGTATCTCCGAATCCCGGTAACCGGTGCCATACGAACGGAACGGCGCCGGAGATCCCGCCGTGCCTCACCGCATCCCAGTCGATCGTCGCGTCCTTCCCGTGTACGTGCACGATCCTTTTACACCATTTCCGAAGCTGCGCCACCGGATCCATCAACTGCACCATCTGATGCGTCGGCTCCCATTCCAGTCCCAAATGATGATCTTCTACCTCTTCAAACATCGCTTCCCAGGCAGACGGATGGAATCCGATATTGCACGTCGCACATTCCCATGTGCCGTCCATAAGGCAATTCTCGATCCCAAGCTTAACCTCATTCTCCTTTGCAAGATCCGTCAGCTCACGGAATACCTTGCCGAACTCATGAAAAGCTTCCTCCACCGGACGACCCTCCCACGCACCTGCGAAGGTACTGACATGATCCGCCCCGAAGGCTTTCGCCGTGCGTATCACGTGTTCCAGCGTCTTGCGGTGCTCCGGATACTGGATCGGATTGCAGTAATACCCGATCGTACTGATCCTTGATCCGCTTCCCGAAAGCAGCTTCTCCGTCTTAAGCGCAAGCTTCTCAAGATCCGTCCCTTCCAGAGACATATGAAAATTAATGGAAAATGTCTCAAAACCTCTCCCTAAGAATCCAGGGAGCCACTCCTCTGCCTTCGGTCCCTGGATACATGTGCCTATCCTGATCTGTTTCATATATTTCATACCCTCCTGTTCTCAAACTCAAGTACCTGATCCTGCTTTGCCGACCGAAAAATAGTCTCCATCAAGCGCATCACCCGCCGCACTTCTGAAAGCTTCACCGCCGGTTCTGCCCCCTCACGCAGCACGGCGGCGACATTCCTGTGGAAATCAGCGATATCTCCGGATACCTGCGGCAACTCTTCTTCCCTGATCGTGTCCTCCCGCCGCGGCGCCATGGTCTTGGTCAAGCCTGCCGCCGTCCGTACCGGCACGACATCCTTCTCGTCTTCTGATACCTTCACGATCCTTCCGCTCAGATCCCAGTCCTCTATGACCGCAGTCCCGTTCTCTCCAAGAACATACCATCTGGGCAGGGAAATAAAGTTATTCGTAGCGACTTCCACCAACACCTCCAGCCCTCCCTCAAACCTGAGGACAGTCGTAAATCCGTCGTCAACTTCCTGATTGGTTATATTCGTAAGAGAGGCGTACACCGTCTCAAGCCTTCTCTCCCCTGTCAGGCACAAGATCTGATCCAGCAGATGGACGCCCCAATCCAGCACCATCCCTCCGCCATGTGCCTTTTCCTTCCTCCAATCGCCGGGGATCCCTCTGGAACCATGCACACGGCTCTCGATCCGGAAGACGCGCCCCAGATCCTGTTCCTCAAGGAGCTTATGTATCATCAGAAAATCCTCATCCCAACGCCGGTTCTGATGCACCGTCAGGAACTTCCCCGTCTCCCTGGCGATCCTTTCCAGTTCCTTAAGTTCCCTGGAAGACAGCACCGCAGGTTTTTCCAGGATCACATGCTTTCCCGCCTTCATGGCTCTCAGTGCGATCGGCATGTGGGTATCGTTAGGCGTAGCCACCAGGACCACGTCCACAGAATCGTCCGCCAGCGCCTCTTCCTCTGATCCGTACACCCGGAATCCTGCTTCTTCTGCCTTTTTTCTCTTCTCTTTTTCAATATCATAGATCCCTGCAAGCCGGATCTGCGGCACGCCGGCGAGAATCTCTGTGTGCCATTTCCCCATACCGCCGAAACCGATCAGGCAATATCCAACCCTTTTCTCTTCCATTATCATTCCTCATTGAGCGGGGGCTGTATGAAAATATCATTTTCCGGCAGCCCCCACTCTTCTTTCCTTATTCTTTTATTTTCCTAATTCTACGTTGATCTCTTTCAGGATCTGGTCTCCGCCCTGGCTCTTCCAGTTTTTCACAAAAGTATCGAATTCACTGATATCGGCTTTTCCCATGATGATCTTCGCAAAGGTCTCTTCTTCCATCTTTTTCAGATTCGCCCATTTTGCCTCCATCGTCTCTGTCTGTCCGTTGTACATATTATAGACCGGGACATATTCTTCATTTACAAGAGGCGCGTCCCCAACCATGATCGCCACAAGGCGCGGCAGATTGCCCTTTGCCATCTCACTATCCAGATTCCAGTTCTGAAGGCTAAAGTCGTCGTAAGGCTCTTTCTTCAATTCCGTCACTGCTTCCATATCGCTCTTTAACAATTTGTGTGTGGAGAAGTCCACGTCGTCGACTCCGATCTCTCCTGCAAGATATTTGGTCAAGACCTCGTAAGAAGTTTCGATCTCATCTGCATTGTCATAAGTATTATACAGAGGATAGAAATCTGCCGTCCCCATTTCTGTGGAAGACACGCCTTCCTCCACCCATGCCTGCTCGTTGGCGATCAGGAAATTAATGATCTTGAACGCAGCTTCCGGGTTTGCACAGTCTTTGCTCGCCACGACATACTGGGTCGTCGGCTCAGCCATATGGGTATAGTATTTCCCATCCTCAGAAAGAGGGGTGAAATACGCTCTCCAGTCCGCCTCTCCGGAAAGAGTCGTATCTGCGAATGTATACGCGCACCACCAGGGACCGAAGAAGATCCCGACCTTTCCTGCAAGAAGCGGTTCCTTGCTGTCGCTTCGGACCAGCATCTCCGGATCAATGAGGCCGCCCGCATACAGTTTCGCGATCTGTTCAAGCGCCGTCTTAGTCTCCGGCTGGATGGAACCGTACTCGATCGTACCGTCCTTTCCCTCAAGCCAGTACTGCGGATAAGACTGATAGCTGCTGAACAGAGGATCGATCCCGAACTGATTCCCGCCTACGGCGTTCATATGATCCGCATTGCCGGGACCAAGGATGCCGATCGTATCTTCTTCTCCGTTTCCGTCCGGATCCTGGCTTACAAAAGCCTCAGCCACCTTGGCAAGCTCGTCCCATGTCCGCGGCGCTTCAAGATCAAGTGCGTCCAGCCAGTCCTGACGGATCCACATCTCATTGATCCCGCCTGCCGTCAGGTTCGGAGCCGGGATCGCCATGATCTCTCCGTCTTCGTTGGTAATACATTTCATAAGTTCTTCACCGCCAGACTCTATGTAGCTCTTCAGCGCGTCCGACGCATAGTCGTCAAAATACTGGTCAAGAGGCTGTATCATATCATATTTTAACAATGCCCTGTACTGTGCGGCGGTCACGTTCATGACCTCCGGAACCGTATTGCTGCCGATGCACAGGCTTGTCTTCTCGTCGAAATCCGACATGGAAGCAACCCAATCGTATACGACCTCGATGTTCAGCTCATCTTTCAGAAGCCTTGTATACGAATTATTGTCAAAGGACATCCCCTCCGGGATCTTGGCGTTGGGGTTCATCTTTCCTCCCATATGCACCGTGACAGTCTCGGGATACTTCGCAAGGGGCAGATCTTCCTTTGCCGTTCCTTCCGTTTCCTTGACAGCTTCCTTCTGGGCTTTATCAGACGGAACGCTGCATCCGGATGCCAACGACGCCAACATACCCGCCACGCAGATCAGCGCGGCTGCTTTTTTCATTTTCATCGTGTTCTTCCTCCTTTTTCTCTATCCTTTTACGGATCCCAGTGTGATGCCGGATACGAAATATTTCTGTAAGAACGGATATACGATCAGTACCGGGATCATCGCTATAAATATCTTTGCCGCATCCAGGGACAGATTATTCAGCTTCATCGCCTGTGCGATCTGATCCACATTCATGGATGAATAGTCCAGCGTCACGACCATCTGCTGAATATAGGTCTGGAGCGGATAACTGCTCTGCCTCGTACTCAGTACCATACCCTGAAAGAACTCATTCCAGTACTGTACGATCGTAAAAAGAACGATCGTGGCTACCATAGGCTTTGCCAGCGGGACATAGACCGTTATCAGGTTCCTCCACGGCCCGCCGCCATCCACAAAGCACGCCTCTTCCAGTTCGACCGGCAGATTCTTGAAAAAGTTTACCGCCAGGATCACATTGAACACCTGCAGCCCGGAACCAAGCACCAGTCCCCAGATACTGTCCATCATGCCGTAATTCTTCATGGTCACGTACCAGGGCACCGTACCGCCACTGAACAGCATACAGAATACGAAGATCCACATGAACACATCCCGCTTAGGGAACTGCTTTTTTGTCCTTGACAGCGGATACGCCGCCATGAGGATACATACCATACTGACGACAGTACCTAATACCACCCGCTTAATGGATACCAGGAAGGATCCGAAGAAATCACTCTCCCCCATGATCTTCTGATAAGACAGAAGATTGAATCCCACCGGCCAGAGCGCTACCTCTCCTGCATTGACCGCCTCCCGGCTGCTTAAAGACACACACAGCACGTACCAGACAGGCAGGATACAGATCAGTGTGATAAGCACGAGGACCACAACATTAATGACATCGAAGATTTTTGAGCCCATGCTCCTGTTTTCTATCATACTCATCCTCCTTAGAATAACTTATACCCGGTGAATTTATCTGCCAGCTTGTATCCCACCGCGATCAGGATCACACTGATCACAGACTTGAACAATCCTACCGCCGTGGCGAGCGAATACTGCAGATTCTCAAGACCGGCGCGGTATACCCAGGTATCAATGATATCTCCGGTAGAATAGACCAGCGGATTATACAGATTGTAAATCTGGTCGAATCCGGCGTTGAGCACATTTCCAAGAGACAGGATCGCAAGAAGCGCCACCGTAGTCCTTATCCCCGGCATCGTCACATGCCAGATCCTCTTGAACCTGCCTGCTCCGTCCACTGCCGCCGCTTCATACAGGCTCTGATCGACTCCCAGGATCGCCGCAAGATAAACCACCGTATTATACCCGAACCCTTTCCAGATATCTGTGCCGATCACCAACGGCTGGAACAGATCCGGTTCTCCGAAGAAATTGATCTGGCTGCCTCCGAAGATCTCCATCAGCTGATTGACCGGTCCCGTATACCCGAAAATATTCAGGACGATCTTCGCCAAGATAACCCAGGACAGGAAATAAGGCAGATATACGATCGTCTGGATCGGCCTTTTTATCCTTTTCAGACAGAGCTCGTTGAGAAGCAACGCAAATACCAGAGGAATGATGATATTCCCTATGATCTTACCTACGGCTATCACCACCGTATTGGCAAGCACCTGCCTGACGTCGCTCATCTGAAACATGTACACAAAATTCTCAAGCCCGACAAACTCTGAGTGCAGGATCCCTCTGCCCGGATTATAATCCTGAAATGCCATGATGATACCGAACATTGGAACCACGCTGAAGAAAAACAGCCACAGAAGCGCCGGG
>OFFK01001778.1_pt1 | contig 14302 bp, 14 predicted proteins | sample 1521361 | NCBI WGS metagenome assembly OFFK01 (sample SAMEA3504096, study PRJEB24116) | mouse gut metagenome | biome: mouse gut; feature: mouse-associated habitat; material: faeces | place: Denmark | collected 2011
CCGCTTACCCCCATTTGATCAATTCCGTCACCTCGTTGCGCAGCGCGACAAACTCAGGCGACGCAATATCCCGAGGCACTGCCAGCGGATTGTCCAGCGTCTTTTTGATTCTGGTCGGTTTATTGGACAATATCAGGATCCGCTGCCCAAGGTAGACGGCCTCCTCAATATTGTGGGTGATAAAAATCACCGTGGTCCCGCTCTGCCTCCACAGCTCCAGAAGCTCATTTTCCAGCTTGTAGCGGAGCTCCGTGTCCAGCTGCCCGTAGGGCTCGTCCATGAGCAGAAGCTCAGGCTCTGTGGCAAAGGCCCGCGCGATTGCGACCCGCTGCAGCATGCTGGCAGAGAGCTGGTCCGGGTAGTAGTCCTTGAACTGGGACAGCCCCACCAGCTCCATATACTTCTGGGCCTGCCGCTCCTGCTCCTCCCTGGAAGCATGCTTGATCGAGAGGCCGAAGCGGACGTTCTGCTCCACAGTGAGCCACGGCATTGCGGAATATTCCTGGAAAATATAGGCCAGGCTGTGCTTTTTCAGGTCAACGGCCTCGCCGTTGATTTTAATCGAGCCCGAAGTAACGTCGTACAGGCCCGTCAGGCTGTTCAAAAACGTCGTCTTGCCGCACCCCGTGGGCCCTACGATGCACAGAAACTCCCCCTGTGCCACATCAAACGAAATGTCGTCCAGCACCAGCAGCTCGCCAAAGCGTTTCACCAGGTGCTCGACTGTAACCTTAGGTTCCCTTGACACGCAAACACCTCCTTACTCTATGGGGCCCATGTCATGGGTGATCTCTTTGCGCAGCTTCAGAAACGCGGGCGCCGTATAGTCCCGCGGGCGCGGGAGAGGAATGGGATACTCCCGGCGGATATGGGAGGGGCAGTCCGCAAAGAGGAGCAGCCGGTCGGCCAGATACAGCGCCTCCTCAATGTTATTGGTCACAAAGACCACTGTGCGCTTCTCCTGCCGCCAGATTCGGATCAGCTCCTCCTCCATCATATAGCGGGTCTGGGCGTCCAGGTGGCCGAAGGGCTCGTCCATCAGCAGGATCTTCGGATTGCTGCAGTAGGCGCGGGCGATTCCCACGCGCTGCCGCATGCCGCCGGAGAGCTGGTTGGGGTAGTGGTTCTCAAACCCCTGCAGGCCCACAAGATCAATAAAATACTGCGCCCGCTCCCGGCACTCCGCCTTGGACAGCCCCTGCGACGCCGGGCCAAAGGACACGTTGCCGAATACGGTCATCCAGGGGAACAGGGCCGTGGTCTGATAGACCACCCCCCGGCTGGGGGCCGGGGCGCTGACCGGCGCGCCCTCCATTTCCACCTGCCCGCTGTCCGGCAGGTCCAGCCCCGCCAGCAGATTCAGCAGGGTTGTTTTTCCGCACTGTCCCGGTCCGAACAGCACCAGAAATTCATTTTCCCGCACGGAAAAGCCCACATCCCGCAGAACCTCGTGGCGGCCTCCGTCCGGACGAAGGAAGGATTTTCCCAGCTGCTCGCACCGGAGGATCACTTTGCCTGTCTGTTCCATCTGCACAGCCTCCCTTCTATTGCGCGCATCAGCGTTGAGAGAAGATAGCCGATGACGCCGATTGCGATCATTCCGACAATAATCTGCGTAAAGTTTCCGTTGTTCATCCCCATGGTGATGATCCATCCCACGCCGCTCTGGGAGTAGATGATCTCGGCGGCCACCTCTGCGGCCCAGCTGACCCCCAGGGATATTTGCAGGCCGGCAAAGATATAGGGAACGGAGGAGGGAAAGATGATGTGCGTGAAGATACGGGTCCGGCTCGCGCCCAGCATCCTGGCCGCCCCAATCAGCTGGGGGTCCACATTCCTTGCGCCCTCGTAGGAGTTTATGGTCACATAGGTAAAGGACGCGATGAAAATGATGAAGATTTTGTTCGCGCTTCCCAGGCCGAACCAGAGGATGGAGAGGGGGATCCAGGCAATCGGCGGGATGGGGCGGACAAACTCGAAAACCGGCTGAAGGACCGCCCGGGCGGGTTCAGAGAGCCCCATCAGAATGCCTATGGCCATGCCGATCACGGATGCCACGCTGAAGCCCAGGAGCACGCGCCAGAGACTGATCGCTGCGTGTTCCTGAATGGTGTTTTTTCCTATTGGGACGACAAACGCCCGAAAAAACGCCTGAAAGACCGTCAGAGGCGGGGGAATCTGCAAACGGCCCTGGGAAAAGAGGGAGGCCGCCTGCCAGAGCAGCAGGAGAGACGAGAAGGACAGCAGCACCCATAAAACCGTCCGCTTGTTTTGGGAAAGCCGCCCTTTCATTTTTGTACGGTTCCGCCCCATATCATTTCCTCCTTTTTACCAGCTTTTTCGCCAGAAAGTCCAGCAGCCCGCTCATCATAGAACCGATCACGCCGATGACGCACATCCCCACAATGATCATATCCGCCCGTCCCATCTGGCGCGCCATCTGGATCATATACCCCAGCCCGCTGGTGGAGGCCAGCAGCTCGGCGGCCACCAGCGCCATCCACGCAGAGCCCAGGGAGGTCTTCAGCCCCGTAAAGATCATCGGCCACGCGGTGGGAATGGCGACCCGGAGCAGTATCTCCATATCGGAGGCGGAGAATACCTGCGCAACCCAGATATGCACCTGCCGCGTCTGCTTGATGCCGGCGTAGGAGTTGACGACGCAGGCGATCATTGCCGAGAGAAAGATGACGGCCACCTTGGCGCTGTACCCGATTCCGAACCAAAGAATCATAAGCGGAATCCAGGCCAGCGGCGGGATGGGGCGGAGCAGGTCGAACAGCGGCTTGACAAACAGATCCACTTTCTGATACCAGGCCATCGCGATCCCCAGAGGAACGCCCACGGCCACGCCGGCCAGATAGCCGCCGAGGGCAATCTTCAGGCTGGTGGCGATGTGCCGCCACAGCGTGGCGCCGTCGGGGTTGATTCCGCCCGTCAGCTTATAGAGGAACGCGTCCAGCACCGTCCGGGGGCTGGGCAGCATGTATGCCGGCATCACATGCAGCACGTCAGTGACAATCTCCCAAGCGGCCAGCACCGCCAGCACGCTCAGAACGGAGAGCCACCCGTAGTTTTTTCTCCTTTTCATGTGCACCTCGTTTCTTTTAAGGGGAAGCGGCTTTGAAGCGCCGCTTCCCCTTACTGTATCCTATGGCTCCAAAACCTGCGCAAGGTACTGATCGGTGATGTTCGTCTCAAACAGGGGCAGCTTGCTGTCCTCCACCTTTCCGGTGCCGTGCATGAAGTCCGCCATCACCTTGAGGAACTCACCGTTCTGCCGCTGGCGCATGTCGTCCTTCGTGAGGAAATGAACCCGGCCGACGTCCTGGGCAATATTCTCTTCGTCCACCTCAGACGCATTCTCTGTGTAATACTGGGCCAGCAGCGCTTTCGTCATCTCGGGGTCATTGTTCAGCGCCTCGTTGGCCTCATATACCGCGTCCAGGAATTTCACGATCAGCGCGCTGGTCTCCTCGTCCGCCAGGGAGGCGGCGTTGGCAATCATCATGTCCACAACGGGAATACCCAGCTGCTTTAAGCCGCCCACGTTGACCCAGCCGTTGTCGACGGCCATAAAGCTGAAGGGGGGCATCAGGCCCACAATGTCGCCCTCTCCGGCCAGGAAGGCCTGGTACCCCTGGGAGGTGTCCATATTGATGGTACTGACCGCCGTGTCGTCCAGCCCCAGGGCCTCCAAATATTTCAGCTCGTTGAGGTGCTTGATGGTTCCAATGTCCAGAATAAACGATGCGCCCCGCACGGTGTCGGCGTCTCCCAGCAGCTCCGGGTAATCCGGGTTGGCCCCGCTGACCTGCGCGATGGGGCTGTCCGCCCTCGCGTACAGCGCGATGCCGTCGCTGGCCTCCAAAAGATCGCCCACCAGGACGCCGCCGGAACCGCAGACGCTGGTCACGGCGGCCACGCCGATGGTCGAGATGTCCCACAGGCCGGCGCCCAGCGCCTCATTCATCGGAGCGCCGGTGGAAAACATCAGCGGCTCGATCCGGAAGCCCCGCGCCTCGTCCAGCTTGTTCTCCATGACATACTTCACGGGCAGGCTTGTGATCAGGGGCATGACGGCGACGCGCAGCGTGGGCAGTTCGCCGTCCGGCTCCGAGGGCACGGAAGTGCCGGAGGAATCCGGCGTCCCGGTTCCGCCGCCTCCTGTTCCCCCCGTTCCGCCGCACCCCGCCAGAAGTGAGACAAGAAGACATAACAGCAGCGCAATACTTGTTACCTTTTTCATCGAATCGTATCCTTTCTTTTGTAGTTTGATCATAACCGAGGCCGGTTATATCCGTATTAAAAGTCCTCTTCCTTGTCGTACAGCGCAATGATATAGGGGTTGGAGGGGTCGTAGGGGGCCGTCAGCTTTTTCCCGTGCGCGACGCGGCCGATCTCCCGCACGTTTTTTCCCACGACGCCGCTGCCGGCGCAGCCCAGGTCGGCCCGCGCGGCCTCCACGGCCGGCAGCATGGAGGAAACCACATCCGGACGGGCGGAGAAGAGGTTCGTGGTCTCCCCGGGGTCCGAGGGCAGGTGGTAGAGCGCCTGAACGGCGGCGTCTTTATAGAGGTGCAGCTTCCACTCCCCGATCCGTATGGCCTCCAGCGTCTCTGCGGCATAGTAGCGGAATTCGCCTCTTCCCTCCCCCGCTCCGTTTTTGATCAGCGCGGACATGTCACGCCCGTCCACCATGCGGTCATCCGGGACGGCCGCCCCCGCCAGACTGGCAAAGGTCGGAAGAAAATCGATCTGAGAGGCCACCGCCCGGCATTGGACGCCTTCCGGCGTCACCCCCGGCCACCGCATAACGCAGGGCACACGCTGTCCGCCCTCCCAGGTGGAGCATTTTGCTCCGCGCAGCACGCCGTTGCTGGCGCCGTGGTCCCCCCGGGAACCGTTATCCGAGGTGAAGATGATTAGCGTATTCTCAAACTGCCCCAGCCGCTTCAGCTCCTGCACCAGCGCCCCCAGGGCCCAGTCCGCTGCGGCCACACACGCGCCGAAGTCCCCGTTCTCCGACTCCGCCACAAACCGCTCCGGCGCGTAGAGGGGCAGGTGCACCTGCAAAGGCGCGAGGCATAGGAAGAAGGGCCGCCCCTTCGCGCCGCGCATAAAGCGGATTCCCCGCTCCACATACCGCTCGATCAGCCCCCGCTGATCCGGCTGCTCCTGGACGACCTCCTCGTCCTCCAGCAGGGGGAGGGGCGGAAAATCCTTGTCCACCTCCTCCACCGGAGCCCAGGTGCGCCGCTGCCGGCCCATGTCGTTGCTGTACGGCAGGCCATAGTAGTGATCAAAGCCGTGACGGGTGGGGAGAAACTCCGGCTGATCGCCGCAGTGCCACTTGCCGATCAGCATAGTTTGGTATCCGGCGCCCTTGAGCAGCTTGGGCAGCGTTGCCTCCGCAGGATTCAGCCCAATATCGTGGCCCGGCATCAGCACCGCCTTTCCATGGAAGGAGGAGAAGCCGATCCGGTTCGGGTAGCAGCCGGTCATCAGCGCCCCCCGCGAGGGGGAGCACACCGGGGACGCCGCGTAAAAATCGGTGAACAGCACGCCGTGGCGCGCCAGGTCGTCCACGTGGGGGCTGCGGTTGATCTGCGAGCCGTAGCAGCCCAGGTCGCCGTAGCCCATGTCGTCACAGTTGATGAGCAGAAAATTGGGTCTTCGCTCCATAAGCGCCTCCTTACCGGTCAAAGCTGTCCACCCCGCAGGACTTCGCAAAGTCCTGGAAGTCCACAACCTGGTCCTCCTGGCGGGATTTCTCCGCCGCGAAGGCCATCAGGTGGCTCTCCAGCGCGCCCTCCAGGGAGGTGGGCAGGGTGTCCGCCCCCTGCGCAATGCGGGAGACAAAGCTGTGCGTCAGCCCCCGGTCTCCGCCGAAGTGCCCTTCCCGGCCAACATCCAGGAGAAACTTCTGGCGGCGCATCGTGGCGAATTCGATCATCTGCAGGGAATTTCGATCCATATCGCCCCATAGCTCGCCGCGGGTTCCCTGGATACGCAGGGTCCGGGTGATCCTGCTGGAGAAGGCCGTGACGGTCAGCTGTACATCCACCTCGTTGGCAAACCGCATCCGGATCGCCATGTGGTCGGGCACGTTATTCTCGCACCGGTACACGCATCGGCCATACTGGCTGTGGCGCAGCGCGTGCTCCAGCGTGTGCTCGCTGTCCTCCATCTCGACAATCTGGCGCAGAAAGCTGTTGGGGCGGAACCAGCCGTACAGCTGCACCGCGTTGAAGGGGCACTGCGCCGCGGCCGGGCACCCGTGGATGCAGTAGTCCGGCGCGCCCTCCGGCGCGTTTTCCGCCTTGAACTCCGTCAGGGAGCCGCTGGCGGACAGGGACTGCAGGGGGCTCCCCACCAGCCAGCGCAGGATGTCCATATCGTGGCAGCCAGAATGATCGGGCTGGATGTGGCGGAATTGGCCCAGTGGCCGCGCACATAGCTGTGCGCGAAATGGTAAAAGCCAATATTTTCCGTATAGTCGATATTGGTAATCCGCCCAATGCCGCCGCTGTCCAGCACCGCCTTGATCTGCTGAAAAAACGGCGTATAGCGAAGCACGTGTCCAACGGCAAAAAGCTGGCCCCTCTCGCCGCCCGAGCAGTCCTTCCAGATGCGCACGCAGTCCTCCGGCGTATTGGAGATGGGTTTTTCCAGCAGGATGTGGTACCCGGCCCGCTTGGCCAGCAGGGCCGGCTGGTAGTGCATGCCGTCCTGGGTGCAGATAAAGGCCGCGTCCGCCAATCTGGGTCTTGACAGCAGCTCCTCGTACCCGGAGAAGCAATGTTCATCCGCAATGCCGTGGAGCGCCTGGAACTCCCGGCGGCGCTGCGGATCCGGCTCTGCCACAGCGGTCACCCTCATTTCCTCCGGATGCTCCAAGGCGTATTTCCCGTAAACATTCCGTCCTCTGTCGCCGGCTCCGATGATTACCGCAGTTACAGGTTTCATTGACAGCCCTCCGATCACAATAGTTGATGCAGATATGATAAAAATTATACTGGACGCCGGGTGAAGCAGCATCCATTATCTTGCGGAGAACATGGAGAATATTGCGGTAAAGCACCAAAACAAGCGGCATTCCGCGCAGAAAATTAATTCATATTGACTAATGATTGACAAACAGATGCAACTGGGCTAAAGTAGAGCAGGACAGAAGAGAGGGGGGCGGACATGGGACAGGACGCCATATGCGAGAAATTTATATCCAATCCGGAGTTTCCGGTGATTGCAAGGCGAACGCTGATCAACGGCCGCCAGCTGATTTTTGGGGGGCATTTTCACAGCCAGCTCGAGCTGCTGTATGTCAAGCGCGGAGAAATGGAGCTGTGCTGCAACAATGCGGACTGCTTTATCCGCGCGGGCGAGCTCGCCATTCTCAACCCCTATGACATCCACACCGCCTTCAGCAGGAGCGGGCTGCTGTATTATTACTGTTTCATTCTGGACGCGGCCTTTCTGAGCGCGGACCCAGGCAGCATATGCACCCAAAAATATATCCGGCCATTTCAGGAGGGGACGATCCGCTTCGGCAACAAAACCGCTGTCACCGCCGAGCAGGCGGCGATTCTCGAAAGGCTGCTGCGGGAATGCCGGAAGCAGCCGCCGGGGTACGAGCTCGCGGCGAAGGCGCACCTGCTGGAGCTGTTTCTGGGGTTATACAGAACCATCCTCGAGAGCCCCATCTCCCACGAGGAGCGCATTGCCAGAAAAAAGCGGGCGGAGCGGTTCAAGGTCCTCTTCAGCTATATGGACGAGCATTTCGACGAGGATTTTACCCTGGAGAAAATGGCGGCGATTGTCAGCTACAGCCCCTATCATTTCAGCCGCACGTTTCACTCCCTGACGGGCAGGACGCCGATGGAATATCTGAAGGACGCCCGCATACAAAAGGCGGTTCAGCTTCTGAAGGCGGGTAGCAGCGTCGGCGAGGCTGCCCGCTCCTGCGGCTTTAACTCGCCCAATTACTTCTGCAAGGTATTCCGGGAGGCGCTGGGCTATCCGCCCAGCCACTACCGGCCGAAGTGAGCGGCCCGCGCCCCGACCTGCCGTGCGCGGGGACCCATGCGGCGCGCTTCCCCTGGAACCGTCTGCATTGGCGTCGGTTTTTTTGCAAAAGAAACACCGCACAATTGGCAATTGTGCGGTGTTCATCGTATGCAATTGCGCCATTCGGGCACAGCTCTGCGGCATCCGCCCCCTACGGCTCCCCTCCGTACAGGTCGGCGAGTATCTTGGAGTAGATCTCCTCCGCGTGCTCCCGGAAGCGGCGCTGGAGATCCAGGGCCATATCCTGCCGGGTGATCAGCAGCCGCAGGCTCATCAGCTCGTCCAGCTCGTCGCTGAGGCTGAGGGTGAGCTCGTAGCCCCCCTCCTCCCTGGCCCGGAGCTCCGCCCCCACCAGGGCCCTGCGCTTGAGCTGCTCGTTGCAGCGCGCCAGGTTCTGCTCCGCCTGCATCCGCACGGAGTAGGGCAGGCTGGTCTCGCAGATGGCGCTGTTGCGCCGGCCCTTGGCGGTGATGGAATAGAGCCCGTCCTCCAGCTCCAGGTGCTCCGTGCGCACCAAGTCCGCCAGGCACTCGGAGAAGCCGAAGTAGTCCACCCCGCCGTCGCACATGCTCAGCTCCTGGAGCACCTCGAAGGGCACGGGGCCCACCACCCGCGCGGCGATATATAAAATGAGGAACTTGATCTCCAGCTTGTCGCTGATAAAGCCGAACTCGCCCATAGCGCACCTCCCGGGGACATCGTTGTCCCTATTATACCTGCTCCGGCGGAATTTGTATACCCCGATTTTTCACCAACCGGGAACAGGCGCATAGACTGAAATGAAGGCAAACGCCTTCCCAACTTTCAGAACAACCAGAGCTACTATTTAGGAGGTTCCAACTATGCCCGAACGTATCGTACCCGGCCCGGTTTCCGGCGTGAAGGACAACTGCGAGGCCGTTTGTATCCATACCAAGAAGATCTTTGACAGCTGCCGAGATAAGGACTGCATCGAGGACCTTCGCTTCTACCCCACCGCCTGCGGACAGGACGTACTCAACCGCGCCCAGACGGTGAAGGGCGGCAAGGCGGAGCTGCTCTATACGTACATCGACGTGGAACCCGTGGCCTTCAACCGGGGCTTCTACACGGTGGATATGCGGTTTTTCTACCGCGTGACCCTCAACGCCTACTGCTCCTGCCCCCGTCCGGTGGAGGTAGAGGGCCTGTGCGTCTTTGACAAGCGGGCCATCCTCTTCGGCAGCGAGGGCAACGCCAAGATCTTCTCCTCCCAGATGCGCATCGACGCCATGGACCGCCAGCTGCTGGAGCAGAGCAATCTGCCTACCGCTGTGGTGGAGGCGGTGGACCCCATCGTCCTGGACGCCAAGCTGGTGGAGTGCTGCGAGAACCGCTGCTGTGACTGCGACGTGTGCGAGATTCCCTCCTGCGTATGCCAGTGCTTCGGCTGCGAGCTGACCATGGGCGACGAGTACCGCCGCGCCTTCGTCACGCTGGGCCAGTTCTCCATCATCCGTCTGGAGCGGGATACCCAGCTGCTGATCCCCGTGTACGACTACTGCATGCCCGACAAGGACTGCTCCTGCGGCGGCTGTGCCAGCGAGGATCCCTGCGAGCTGTTCCAGAACATCAGCTTCCCCGTCGATGAGTTCTTTCCCCCCAACAGCTTGAACAACTCCTGTGACTACGAGGGCGCCAAGCAGCACTGCGGCTGCTGCCGCTGAACGGTAACAGCGCGTAAAGTGCTGAAGTGATTCGGGCCCCTGCGGGAAAACGCCTGCGGGGGCCCGATTTGCTTATTCCAAGAGACTGCTCCATAAAACTCCCTGCCCAGGTCATGACAGCGGATTTACCGCCCGCCTTTTACCTTGTTGGGCAAAAATCCCCTCGTCAATCCGCCCATGCTGAGATACTGGACAGGCGCTAAAACGCCTATTGCACTTTTCTGCCAGTGTGGTACAATATGCACAGTCCGATATGCGGTCCGCCGCAGGGCGGGCCGGATCAAAAAGATGGAGGCGTAATATTATGACGGCAGAATTTTACACCAACAACCGGCAGAAGCTGCTGGACAAGCTGGAGGGGACCGGCGTGATCCTGCTCTACTCCGGGAAGGCCCCGGTGAAGAGCAACGACCAGGATATGTCCCCTTTTTCCGTGAACCGCAATTTCTACTATCTTACCGGCATCGACACCCAGAATGTGTGGCTGATGCTGGCCAAGACAAAGAAAGGAGTACGGTCCTGGCTGTTCATCGATCAGCCGGACGAGGAGATCATCAAGTGGAACGGCAAGATGCTGACCAGGGAGCGGGCCTCCGAGCGCAGCGGCATCAAAAGCGACAACATCATCTACATGCAGGATCTTGAGCGGTATACCGCCATGTATCTCTCCAACGGCCTGACGGATGTTTACTTCTCCTTTGACCGCCGGTCCATGCTCGCCCCGCCCACCCGGGCGGAGGAATTTGCCCGAACCATCCGCGAGAAGTTCCCCATGGCGCAGATCAAAAATATTGCGCCAGCGATCTCTTCCCTGCGGGCCATCAAGACCCCGGAGGAAATCGAGTGCATCCGCAAGGCGGGAGATGTGACCATCGAGGCGCTGAAGCGGATGCTGGAGACCGCCCGTCCCGGCGAATATGAGTACCAGTGGGCCGCCGATTATGAGTACCATGTCGCCCGCAATGGCTTGCGCCACGGTTTTGAGACCATCGCCGCCTCCGGCGGGAACGCTGTGATGCTCCACTACTCCGATAACGACTGCGTCACCAAAGACGGCGATCTGCTGCTGGTTGACCTGGGGGCGGAGTACCGGTATTACTCTGCGGACGTCTCCCGGACCTTCCCCGTGGGCGGCAGGTTCACGGACCGGCAGAAGGAACTGTTCACCATCGTCCGGGACGCCATGGACATGGCCCGGGACAAGATGCGTCCGGGCATTGAAACCAAAGAGTCCAATCAGGCGGTGGTAGACTTCTACAAGAAGGCCCTGCGGACGGCCAAGCTCATCAATGACGACAGCGACGTTCGGAAATACTACTACCACGGCGTGTCGCACTCCCTGGGCCTGGACACCCACGACCCCTGTGACCGCACGGTCTACGAGCCGGGCATGGTCATCACCTGCGAGCCGGGGCTCTATGTGGCGGAGGAAGGGATTGGCATCCGCCTGGAGAACGATATTCTGGTGACCGGCGGTGAGCCCGAGGACCTGATCGGGAACCGGCTGCTGGATATTGCGGAAATTGAGCAGCTGATGGCGAAATAACGGATACCGCAGAAATGAGCGCCGCCCTGGAGGGGGCGGCGCTCATTTCTATTCATCCGTTCCGCTCAGGCCGGACAGGTCAAAAGTTTTAACCAAGGCATCGTCGGAAAGACTGAGGAGGGCCGACAGCTCAAAGTCCACCGGAGCCTTGTCGCTGTCCAGAGTGAACGCGCAGGGAACATCCACGGTGACTCCGGGAGACACCTCCTGGGTGCGTGCTTCAATGCTGTAGCCGGAGTCCTCGCCCATAACGGCGGCATTCAGCTGTACCCCGTTCTGATAGGCCTTTTCCAGCATTTTCATCATGGGACTGGTGGCTTCCTCGCTGTTGTTGGTCCAGGAGTAGGTAATCACGATGGCGGGGTTTCCTTCGCTGTCGCTGGAGAGGCTTGCGCTCTTGATGGATGCGTGGTAGTCTCCCAGATCCCCGGCAGAGGGCGGAGGAACTTCTTTCTCACCGTCATCCGCAGGCGGGGTTACCAGGTTGCCCTCCTCGTCCTCAACAGGCTGCCAGGGATGCTTTTTTGTCTCAATGGTGGTCGTTACGCCCAGAACGCTGGCGGAGTATGAGAGGATGCCGTTCTGATAAGTAAAGGTTTTGGTACTCTCGCCGGATGCCAGCTGGGCGGCGGAGGTGCGGGTCACATCATTTTCAGAGACCCAGGTATACGGCTCCTTGCCGTCAGGCGGGGGAACATAGCTGCCCGCCCAGTATAGAGAGGTGGCGTTCCCACCCTCGGAGACCCAGTAAATCTCAATGGTATCCCCGGAAATGAGAATGCCGTGAAAGGAGTCGTCGGAGCCGTTCTGTTCCCGCCACTCCCCGTCCAGGTCGGGGGGGACGGTCCGGTCACGGACCAGGAACCTCAAAAAGTCAATGCCCCCGATGCTGGCATCCGTTCTGGTATACAAAAAACCGCTGCCGAGGAACAGGAGTACCGACAGGAACAGCGCGATCAGCGGGACGGTACACGGCTTTCCCCGGAGAGCAAACAGGATAATGAGAATCATAAAGACGAGACAGGCAAGAAAACCGATCCCACCCGAAATGAAGTACATGTGACTTCCCCTTTCTGTAACTGCGGAGTTTTCTCTGTCTATACTATATACGAAACGCCGCCAAAATGCAAGAGTGAAAGCTAAGGCGCAGAGAAATCTATTTCACGCCGCCGCGGCGCGCAGTTGGCTTTCCGGCGGCAAAAGCCTGTTTCCGTTTCTGCCGCCGGCGCGTGAGCAGGACGCCGGAAACCCCGCCCGCCAGGGCGAGGGCGGCCAGCAGTGCCGGAATTTCCATCTCCCACATATGACTGCTTCCGAAATACCGCCTGATGGAGGCCGGAAAGCCGGACGGACAGAGGTCCTTGAACCGGACGGCATACGTTTCATACCGGCCTCCGGCAATATGATCCTGGTCTATTTCGATGATCCGTACCCCGCGCTGGCTCTCGGAGTTGTAGCTGGTCCAGGTGGCCCCCGGGCAGGCGGTGAGGCGGATACCGTCCAGGCAGGCCGTGAAGGAATTGACGTGGTCATGGCCGAAAAAGGCGGCTATCACGTCCCCGGCTTCTCTCCAGGCGGCAAATTGGCCGTTGGAGGACACCGGCGGACAGGGGGCTTCCTCCAGGCCTTCCATGCCGGCGGGCGCGGTGTACCAGCTGCCTTGACCTATGCCCTTCCCGGCGAAAGCGCCATCCTCATTTTTGCCCTGCACCCGGGTGAAGACACTGTAAATCTCCGGGACGATAATGTGCTGAAAAACCAACGCGGGCACAGGCGTTCCGCCGTTGGATGCCGACAGGGACTCTCCCACGGTGCGGCACCAGGCGGCCTGCTCTTCGGTGACACAGCCGTAACCGCCGCCCGGGCCGTACTCCAGGGAATCCACAAAGTACAGATTCAGCGCCGGACGGGAGCCGTCGGCGGTATAGTAGAGCAGATGGTAGGTGCCGCAGCCCGGAAGGGAGTCTCCCTCGTCCTCCGCCAGACAGCCGGGAAAGGTGCGGTAATAGGCCATCTGGGTTTCTTTGTCCACTCCGGCATCCTGGGCGTCGTGGTTGCCGAAAACCACGGCGAAGGGAATGTTTCGCTCCGTTACCGGCGCGAGGATTTGATCGATGATCCGCTTTACATTGGCCTCGTTGTCTCCCAGGTGGACCCAGGGATGCTTTCCCTCTACCTGGTCCCCCAGAAAGACAACCAGATCCGGCTCCTCCGCGTCCAGCACCGCACACAGGTCCTCCAGCAGATTCCGGGGTACGTTCTGGGTGGTCTGGAGATCGGCAAATATGGCGATTTTCAGCTTCCCATCCTCAGGGAAGCGCAGCGTACCGGCCTCCCCGGCACTGGCGGAGGGCGGCAGCAGCAGGAGGAACGGCAGGCACCAGACCACCGCCCGCAGATATTTCATCAGATGCTTCATGAAATGGCTCCTCTCCGGCGGCGGATGTCCTCAGCCGAGGTCCGGCTCGCCGCACAGACAGACGGCGTCCCCGGTTTTGCCCTCGGTTTCAAAGAGGATCAGTTCGTTGCCGCCTGCTTTCAGGAGCGGGGCGGGTATGTAGAGCCGGCGCTGGGGGCCCAGCTCCCAGAAACGGCCCAGGTGGAACCCGTTGAGAAAGGCGCAGCCCTTTCCCCAGCCTGAAAAGTCCAGGAAGGTATCCCCGGGCTCCTCCACCTGGAAGACAAAACGGTAGAACCCCGGCAGTCCCTCACGGTACTCTTTTGTAAAATCGAGTCGGTCCAGATTGTCCAGGGGCAGGGGATAGTGCAGCCAGTGGCTGTGCCAGTGTCCGTTTACGGTCACGCCCCCGTCGATGCCCTTGCGCTGGTCCTCCAGCCGGGGGCCGTAGTTGACCCGGCCCATGTTTTCCACCAGGATATCCATGGAGGCGCCCTTGGAGAAGGAGATGTCCAGCTCCCGTTCCTCCAGAAGCTCCCGGTCGTAAAGCGTGGCAGCGGGGACGCCGTCCACAAACACCTGGGCGCGGTCGTTGGCCTTCCACAG
>OFFK01001800.1_pt1 | contig 14163 bp, 11 predicted proteins | sample 1521361 | NCBI WGS metagenome assembly OFFK01 (sample SAMEA3504096, study PRJEB24116) | mouse gut metagenome | biome: mouse gut; feature: mouse-associated habitat; material: faeces | place: Denmark | collected 2011
TTTTGCAAATGTTCTTTATCTCTGTAATATTGAATATTTTTGGGATTGTAGCCTTGACAACTATTACATTGTTTTTAAGTGCTCAAATGAGTTCTCCTGTTACAGCGCTTATTACTTCTTGCGTCATCTGCTTCTTGCCAGTTGTGTTTGATTTTAATGATAGCCTTCCTGTTTTACAAAAAATGCAGGAAATTTGCCCGATTTTTATGCTTCATACAAACGGTATATTTTCTGATATGAAAACATATTTCGGTATGAGCCAGCCGGTCTTTATGATCATCCTTAATGTTGGATTGATATTCGTATTTTATAGACTAACAAAAAATATATCAAAGAAACATCAAGTTACGGGGTAATTTTGATGAAAGAGACAAGTTGGGTTAGTTGTCCTATATGCCATAATAAAACCCGAATAAAAATACGAATTGACACGGAATTAAGGAATTTCCCCTTGTTCTGTCCAAAATGTAAACAGGAAACGCTCATTCATGTAAAGCAACTGAATATATCCGTTATTAGAGAGCCAGACGCATAGACGCAGAGCCGATAACACGCAAATTAAAAATGCGGTTATCGGCTCTTTCTATTTGAAAGATACGGCGACCGTTTAGGAGGTAGCGCCGTGTCTTTTCTCGTTTCTGCTATATATAATTTTCCAAAAAAAGCATAGACCCTCCGCCGGGTTACTCCGGCCACGAACGCGAAATATGTAAGTACATAAAGAACCATGTCACTTCATGCGCCCGCACAGTACAACGCTGTGCGGGCGCTGTCGTTTCCTGTCGCTTCTGGCCATCGTGGCCAGAGGCTGTGCGGAACTGCTCCCCTGGATGCCGCTCCCCGCCACCCTCCATTTCGATCTGCCGACCCGTTAACCGCCCAACATCGAAATGGAGGCAACTATGAAAATTATCACCTTGAACCACTACTACCCCCATCTGACCGAGCGCGTCATGCTGGAGGTGTCTGACGAGATCGCTGTGACCCTCTCCATTGGTGGCCGCTTGTGCGACAGCTACAAGCGCCGCAAGCGGGAACATGACGAGTGTTCCCTGGACAGCACTCCCGGCTTTGAGGCAGACGTGACCTTTCCCCCGCTGTCCCCGGAGCAGGTGATGGAAAACACGGAAAACCGGGCCGCCCTCTATGCGGCCATTGGCCAGCTCCCGCCTGTCCAGGCCCGGCGCGTCTACGCTCACTACATACTCGGCATCAGTAGGGCCGACCTTGCGCGGGCCGAGGCTGTGGGCATCAGCCGGATCAGCGGCTCCATTGACCGGGGCTTGCTGAACCTGAAAAATATTTTGGAAAATTCCATTTAGGAGAGAGGACTTTCCCCCAATTTTCCGCCTGATAGGTGAGGAGGGACAAGCCCCTCCCGCTGACAACTGAATATACAGTATTCCAGATACAAAACCCGCGTGATAGCGGCAAAAGGCGCGCCGCCAGGATGGAACGCTCCGAGGAGGTGAAATAGGAGCTGACCGAGCGATCAACGCAAGCCTTTGACCCGGCTGTGGCAAGCCGGGCGCGAGGACAGCGCGGGGGATAATGAAACTTGTTCACGCCCTCCCACAGACTTGAGGGGGAGTCCCTGCGGTATGCGGCAATCGGTACAGCGGGGCTATGCAGCCGAGGCCATCGGCGGTCTGGAATACTCCCCGCGCCGGGGATGCGTGGCAAATACGGCGCAGTATAGATGCAATCGAGGGGGCCGCCCCAGCCGGGGCGTTCTGTCTTGCGACAGCCCAAATTAGCCCGGCAGGGCGGCCCCTGGCCTTTGCAGATTGAAATGGAATACAGTCCCCCTCCGCTTCTGGCCATCCTGGCCAGAGGTGGGGGGAGGTCAAAGGGCGGCGGTTTTTCTGCCGCCTTTTGACGTTTCCCCACAGGACAGCGGGAAACTGTATGCACCTGTTCACCGATTTGTAAAGGAGGCTCCGATGGCAGAAACGAGAATTTCTTATCACAAAGAGGTCAAGATGGCTTCTTTTCAGGGCAGGACGATCACACTGGAAAACCTGACCCCGATCCTGTCCCCCAAGGCGCAGGACAAGCGCAAGCGGGAAATTGAGAGCTGTCTTTTCGAGGTCTTTATCAAGTACGCGCCGGGCCGGGCGCAGGTGGTGTAATGCGAGGCATCCTTGTGGAATAGGGCTACCAGAGGTATAATATGAGTGTAAGGTTTGGTAGCTCCTGAAACGGAAAGGAGTACCAAATGAACATTCGGGAAGATGCAATTTACGGACGGCAGTCGGTAGACCGCAAGGACAGTATCAGCATTGAAAGTCAAATCGAGTTCTGCAAATATGAGTTAAGGGGTGGGAACCACAAGGATTATCAAGATAAGGGCTACTCCGGGAAGAATACGGACAGGCCAAAATTCCAGGAGCTTTTAGCTGACATCAGGCAAGGCTTAATTCGCCGGGTTGTGGTTTACAAGTTGGACCGTATCAGCCGCTCTATTCTGGACTTCGCCACCATGATGGAGTTGTTCCAGGAATACAACGTGGAGTTCGTTTCCTCCACGGAAAAGTTTGATACCTCCACACCAATGGGCCGGGCCATGCTGAATATCTGCATTGTGTTTGCCCAACTGGAGCGCGAGACAATCCAGAAGCGGGTGACCGACGCTTACTATTCCCGGTGTCAAAGGGGCTTCCACATGAGTGGCGCGGCCCCGTTCGGCTTTAAGCTGGAGCCCACCACCATCCAAGGCATACGGACGAAAATGATGATCCCGGACCCTGCCACAGCAAACATCGCCCGGTTGATGTTCGAGATGTACGCCGAACCGTCCATGTCATTCGGAGATATTGCCCGGTACTTTGCTGAAAACAATATCCTGATTTACGGCAAGGAGTTGAAACGGGGCTTTATCTCCCAACTGCTCCGCAATCCGATTTACGCCCAGGCTGACTTGGAACTGTACGAGTTTTTCAAGGGCCAGGGTGCGGTGGTAGTCAATGACGCGGCGGACTTCGCCGGAACAAATGGCTGTTATCTCTACCAGGGCCGGGACGTGCAGGAACGAAAAAACAAGGACCTGCGGGGACAAATCCTTGTGCTGGCCCCCAGCGAGGGCATTGTCCCTGCTGATACCTGGCTGCGGTGCAGGAAAAAGCTGTTAGCAAATATCACGTTCCAGGGCGGGCGCAAGGCTCGGAATACCTGGCTGGCCGGAAAAATCAAGTGTGGGCGGTGCGGGTATGCCCTTATGAGCGTAGGCAATCCGACAGGAACGCAGTATCTTCGCTGCTCCAAGCGTGCCGACAACAAAAGCTGTGAGGGCTGCGGGACGCTTCGGACGGCGGAGTTTGAACAATTCGTCTATGGAGAAATGGTAAAGAAGCTCTCCGAATTTCAAACTCTGACCGCCAGGGCAACGACTGTCAACCCTAAGCTGACCGTTTTGAATGTGGAACTGGCTCAGGTGGAGGACGAAATTGAAAAACTGCTGAATACACTGACCGGGGCTAATGCGGTTCTGCTGTCCTATGCCAACGGTAAAATCGAGGAGCTGGACGCCAACAGGCAACGGCTTATCAAGGAGATTGCGGCGCTGAACGCTGAAACGATCTCCCCGCAAAAGATTGAATTTCTGTCCGCCCATCTGCATAACTGGAACAACATCGACTTTGACGACCGGCGGCGAGTGACTGACATTATTTTGTCCCAGGTTCAGGCCACCAGCGACCGTGTTTCCTTTGAGTGGAAAATCTGAGCACCTTTTATAATCTGCGCCTTATACAACGGCCTGTGTGCCCTTGTTAAGCGTTGCTACCATCATTAGTGTATAAAACCAATTTATTTAAGATAAAAATTGAAAATAAAGGTCTCTTTGGGATATATGATATTCAAATTACAGGTCGGTTTCATATTTATGGTTTGTCGAAGGATTGTCCCGATAAACCAAGGAATTACATTGCCCGTATTGGAGAGGGGAGCCATCCGTATATTGAAGGACACTTTGAAAACAGGAAATTAGATGTGACAGGGCGTGAATTTTTAGTCCGTCCAACGAAGGAGGCAAAAAAGCAATTAGGTACACTATGGAACATTCCAGAACAGAGCGTTACCGTCGAAACAATTCTACAGAACGATAATCGAAATTATTTGGATATCACAGTTACTGCTTGTCACAAATTTAGTACTGCACGAGGGGTTGTCAAAATGCGATACTATGTGAAAGATATCTATCAACAGTATTTTAATGATAAAGGGATAGGCCTCAAGGCAAACGGGGGAAATTAGGTATGTTTATTTTTATTTTAAGTAATATTTATTAAAGTGAATAAGGTAATAAGTTCACCGCGACATGGAGTCAAACCCCATGCCGCGGTTCGTCTGTAAAGCCCCGTTGTCGAGCCGTGTGCAGGGCTGTCTGCGACGGGAGAAGAGCTGGGGTTAAAGGTCTGCAAGAATTGCGGGCGGGTGTATTATAGCAGCCATGCCAAAAGCGAATTCTGTGGGGCGAAATTCAGGAATCAATATAATGTAAAAATATTCCGGTTAGGAGAAAAGCGGAAATCCACCGAGAAATAACAGACTTTTTGGTTGCAGCAATCGACAAAATCCCCTATAATAAAATAGTATTAGAAGGGCAACTGGCCTGTGATGGAGGTACATAAAATGGTAGACACCAAAAAGGAGCAGGAGCGGGAAGAGCTTCACCGGGCGATCTGGGCCATTGCGGATGAACTGCGGGGGGCGGTAGACGGCTGGGATTTCAAAAATTATGTTCTTGGCACGATGTTCTATCGCTATATTTCCGAAAATCTGGAAAGCTATATCGACTGCGGCGAATGGGAGGCCGGGAATACAGATTTTCATTATGCTGACATGTCCGATTCTGATGCAGAGGAAGCCCGCTCCGGTTTGGTGGAGGAGAAGGGCTTTTTTATTCTGCCCAGCGAGCTGTTCTGTAATGTCCGCAAGGCTGCGCCCCAGGATGAAAACCTGAACGAAACGCTGGAAACGGTGTTCCATCATATCGAGGAATCTGCCAAGGGGAGCCAGTCAGAGAGCAGCTTTGCGGGGCTGTTCGATGATTATGATGTCAATAGCAACAAGTTGGGGGCGACGGTAGCCAAGCGCAACGAAAAGCTGGTGAAGCTGCTCAACGGCGTTGCGGCGATGGATCTGGGGGATGTGCGGAACCACGACATTGATGCCTTTGGCGATGCTTACGAATACCTGATGACAATGTACGCCTCCAATGCCGGGAAGTCCGGCGGCGAGTTCTTTACCCCCGCCGATGTTTCCGAGCTGCTGACACGCCTTGGCACGGTGGGCAAAACTGAGATCAACAAGGTTTATGACCCCGCCTGTGGCTCCGGTTCCCTGCTGCTGAAGGCGGAAAAGGTGCTGGGGCGGGATGCCATCCGCAACGGCTTCTTTGGGCAGGAGATCAATATCACCACCTATAACCTTTGTCGTATCAATATGTTTTTGCACGATGTAGGCTTTGATAAGTTTGACATCGCCTGCGAGGACACACTGACATCCCCTCAGCACTGGGATGACGAGCCTTTTGAGCTTATCGTGTCCAATCCGCCATATTCGATTAAGTGGGCTGGAGATGATAACCCGCTCCTTATTAACGACCCGCGCTTTTCCCCTGCTGGGGTACTGGCTCCGAAATCCAAGGCTGATCTTGCCTTTATCATGCACTCGCTGTCCTGGCTGGCCTCCAACGGGACGGCGGCGATTGTCTGTTTCCCAGGGATCATGTACCGGGGCGGCGCAGAGCAGAAGATCCGCAAATATCTGGTGGACAATAACTTCATCGACTGTGTTATCCAGCTTCCGGCAAATCTTTTCTATGGAACAACCATTGCCACCTGCATTATGGTGCTGAAAAAGGGCAAGGCGGATAACAAGACCTTGTTTATTGACGCCTCTGGTGAATGTATCAAGGTGACCAATAACAACAAGCTGACAGCGGAGAATATTAAGCGCATCGTTTCCGTTTTTGCCGCCCGGGAAAGGGAGATCAAGCACTTTTCCTATCTGGCAGATTATGAGGATATTGTCAAAAATGACTACAACCTGTCGGTGTCTACCTATGTGGAGGCCCGGGACACCCGGGAGAAGATTGACATTGTAAAGCTCAACGCCGAGATTGAAAAGATTGTAGCGCGGGAGCAGGTGCTGCGGGAGGAGATTGCGAAGATCATCGCAGAGATTGAGACTGGGAATGGCGGTGATTTGGAATGAGCAGGCTGGAGGAGTTGATCCAGGAGCTTTGCCCGGAGGGGGTGGAGTTTAGGAAAGTAAAAGAAATCTTTCAGCGATTAAAGGGCACTCCCATTACTGCTGCGAAAATGAAAGAAATTGCAACATCTGACGGTGAGATACGCATTTTTGCAGGCGGTAAAACAGTTATAAATGCAAATAAAAAGGATATTCCCAATGCAAATATTATAAGAGTACCCGCCGTTTTAGTGCAATCCCGTGGCATAATTGATGTTGTATATTATGAAGCTCCATTTACATTTAAAAATGAAATGTGGGCTTATACCTCCAGCGAAAAAACTTCTGTTAAATTTTTATATTATGTTTTGAAAAACAACATTCAACAATTTCGAGACATCGCTTCTGGTATGGGGTCATTGCCACAAATTTCTTTACCCATAACTGAAGATTTTTTGATGCCTTTTCCTCCTCTGCCTGTCCAAGCCGAAATCGTCCGCATATTGGACAACTTTACGGAACTCACTGCGGAACTTGCAGCGGAACTTACAGCGGAACTTACAGCGCGAAAAAAGCAGTATGAATATTACCGGGATATTCTTTTGAGGTATGGCCGTACTGTATTATTAGGGGATATTGGCAAAGTGTCTATGTGCAAACGTATTATGAAGGCAGAAACCACAAGCCAAGGAGAAGTTCCGTTTTTTAAAATCGGAACATTTGGTAAGAGACCAGATGCTTATATTACAAAGAAAAAGTTTGAAGAATACCGTTCCGCTTATTCATACCCGAAAAAAGGTGATGTCTTAATTTCTGCTGCTGGAACAATTGGAAGAACCGTGATATACGATGGGGAACCTGCTTACTATCAAGATTCTAATATTGTATGGTTGGAAAATGATGAAAGCATAGCCCTTAATAAGTATTTATATTATTGTTACCAATTGCAACCTTGGGTTGTTGCGACTGGCGGGACAATTGCCAGGTTATATAATGATAATATTAGTAAAGCACAAATTACAGTTCCTTCTTTAGCAGAACAAACCCGCATTATTGCCATCCTTGACAACTTTGATTCTATTTGTTCTGACCTAAACATTGGCTTACCCGCCGAGATTGCCGCAAGGCAAAAGCAGTATGAATATTACCGGGACAGGCTATTGACCTTTAAGGAGAAAGACTGATATGGGAAAAGGGAAGCAAAGGAAAAGACAGAAGAAAATAGAACAGCAAATGCAAAAAATTCCTATTTGCCAAAACACAGTAACAGCAGAAGAATGGACGCATATTATTGCAAATGCCTTAATGGAGGTTGATAAGAAAAAAGCACTTTTACTTGAAGCGGAAAGAGAAAAAAACCTGGAAATATGGCATCAGGCATTAGGCATTAAAGACCATTCTAAAGATAGAAATCCAAAGAAAATATTTTTTATCTTTTTTGAATCAATAAGAGCCATGCCCAAAATGTATTTTATTCCTAAAGAAAAAGTTCGAGGAGATCAAACAACCTTTTCTTTGTTACAATTAGTTGCTAAATTTGGTTTTTCTATAGCAAGCATTGTTTTACTTGTTATTGCGCTTTACGGTGTTGTTGTTCACCCTATAATAATAGCACAATATCTTAGTGGTGCTTTATTGTGGAGTGGAATTTTTTGTGTAATCTCTTGGGGTTTAGCAGCACTTATTCTCTCCTTAATATTTCATATTGCAAGCCTTGAAGTGGATAATATGGAGGATCGACAATATTTGTTTAGCCTTATTTCTAGTATAACCGCTATAATATCAATGGTACTTTCCATAGTGACACTTCTTAATAAGTGAGGGAAAAGATGTGAGTAGATACAACCTCGTCGCCGCCAGCACCGAAAGCACCGTTGTCGCCGAATACGAGCCGGAGGCCACCCGCTCCGACGCCTATCAAAGCGAGGCGGAGCTGGAGAAAGAGTTCATCCGGCTGCTGACTACCCAGGGCTATGAATACCTTGCCATCCACAATGAAGCTGCCTTGGTGGAAAACCTCCGGACACAGCTGGAGCTATTGAATCACTACCGTTTTACCGACAGCGAGTGGGAGCGGTTCTTCGGGGAGATCATCGCCAACGCAAATGATGGTATTGTGGAAAAGACCCGCCGCATCCAAACCGACCCGGTCCAAAATCTCCGGCGGGATGATGGCAGTACTAAGAATATCACCCTTATTGATAAGCGAAACATCCACAACAACCGCTTGCAGGTCATCAACCAATATGAGGTGGGAAGCGATTCCGGCGTAAGGTACAATAACCGCTATGATGTCACCATCCTGGTCAACGGCCTGCCCCTCATCCATGTGGAGCTGAAACGCCGGGGTGTGGCCATCCGGGAGGCGTTTAACCAGATCCGACGCTACCAGCGGGACAGCTTTTGGGCTGGCTGCGGGCTATTTGAGTATGTACAAATTTTCGTGATCTCCAACGGGACCCACACAAAATACTACTCCAACACCACCCGCAGCAGCCTCATCAAAGAGATGACCGGCTCCGGCCGCACAAGGTCTAAAAAGACCAGCAACAGCTTTGAGTTTACCTCCTTCTGGGCGGATGGGAACAACCAGGTTATCGCTGACCTGATTGATTTTACCAAGACCTTTCTGGCCCGGCACACCATCTTGAATATCCTGGCGCGCTACTGCGTCTTTACCTCGGAGGATCTGCTGATGGTGATGCGTCCCTACCAGATCGCCGCAACCGAGCAGATTTTGAACCGCATTGAGGTTTCCACCAACTACAAGCAGGTGGGAACGGTGGAGGCGGGCGGCTATATCTGGCATACCACCGGCAGCGGCAAGACACTGACCTCCTTCAAAACCGCACAGCTGGCCTCCCGGCTCCCCGATATCGACAAGGTGCTTTTTGTGGTGGACCGCAAGGACCTGGACTACCAAACCATGAAGGAATACGACCGCTTTGAAAAAGGCGCGGCCAACGGCAACCGCTCCACAGCGGTTTTGCAGCGGCAGCTGGAGGACCCAGGCGCCCATATTATCATCACCACCATCCAGAAGCTGGACCGCTTCATCACCAAAAACAAGGGTCATCTTGTTTTCGGCAAGCACTGCGTCATCATCTTTGACGAATGCCATCGCAGCCAGTTCGGTGATATGCACCGGAGGATCATCAAAACCTTCAAAAACTACCACCTGTTTGGCTTTACCGGTACCCCCATCTTTGCCAAAAACGCTGCCAAGGGGAAGAATTTGGAACTGCTGACGACACCCCAGACCTTCGGGGCACAGCTCCACACCTATACCATCGTGGACGCCATCAACGATGGAAATGTCCTGCCCTTCCGCATTGACTATGTGGATACCGTGAAGATGAAGGAGAATGTGCGAGATAAGGATGTACGGGCCATCGACATCGAGCGGGCCATGGGTGCGCCGGAGCGCATACGGGAAGTTGTCACCTACATCCTGAAGCATTTTGACCAGAAAACCAAGCGCAACAGCTGCTATTCCCTGAAGGGCCAGCGGATGGCGGGATTCAACTCTATCTTTGCAGTCAGTTCCATCCCTATGGCGATGAAGTATTACACGGAGTTCAAAAGGCAGCTGGCGGAGACGAACCGTTCTCTTACCGTTGCCACGATTTTCAGCTATGCCGCCAATGAGGACGACCCGGAGGACACACTGGGCGAGGAAGGCTTCGACACCGACGCCCTAGACCAAACCTCCCGGGATTTTCTGGAGAGCGCCATTGCGGATTATAACGCGGCCTTTCACACCAACTTCGATACCACCGCCGACAAGTTCCATAATTATTACAAGGACCTCTCCATGCGGGTAAAGAACCGGGAAGTCGATCTGCTTATTGTGGTCAATATGTTTCTCACCGGCTTCGATGCCACCACCCTGAACACCCTGTGGGTGGATAAAAACCTCCGGATGCACGGCCTGATCCAAGCCTACTCCCGGACAAACCGTATCCTAAATTCTGTAAAAACCTACGGCAATATCGTTTGCTTCCGAGGTTTGCAGGATGCAACCGACGAAGCCATCGCCCTCTTTGGCGATAAAAATGCGGGCGGCATTGTCCTGCTTCGGAGTTTTGAGGACTACTGCAATGGCTACGAGGATGCCAAAGGAAAGTACCACCCAGGCTGCATAGAGTTGATTGACAAGCTGGAAACAGAGTTTCCCCTTGGCACAGCCATCTTGGGGGAGCAGGCGGAGAAGGACTTTATCCGTTTGTTTGGCGCTATCCTTTCTCTGCGGAATATCCTTTCCGCCTTTGACAAGTTCGAAGAAATCCAGCCGCTGACATCCCGGAATTTGCAGGATTACCAAAGCATTTATATTGACCTTTATGATAAGTACCGCAGAGACCCCAATCGCGATAAAGAGAATATAAACGATGATATTGTTTTTGAAATCGAGCTGATTAAGCAGGTAGAGGTCAATATTGACTACATCCTAATGTTAGTGGAAAAGTATCATGATGGCAACTGTGAGGATAAGGAAATTCTGTCCACCATCCGCAAAGCCGTGGACGCCAGCATCCAGCTCCGCAGCAAAAAAGAATTGATCGAGCAGTTCATCAACCAGATCAATGTAAATACCTCTGTCCAAAGTGACTGGCTGCGCTATGTTTCGGAGCAAGAGAAAGCGGATTTGGCTGAGATTATTTCTGCGGAAAATCTCAAACCGGAGGAAACCCGACGGTTTATCGAAAACGCCTTCCGGGATGGTGCGGTCAAAACCACCGGCACGGATATTGATAAATTGATGCCGCCGGTTTCCCGTTTTGGTACATCTAATCGGGCTAAAAAGAAACAGGCTATTATTGAAAAATTGAAACTGTTTTTTGAAAAATACTTTGGGTTGGGGGTCAGTTTTAAGGACTCCCTCGATAGTGGTTAAGTATTCTTACATTTCTGTTTCATATCATCCATGTAGTTGTGAAGCTTGTCCTGCCACTCGCTCAGCTTGTTGCGGTTGCCCATGACCTTGGCGGAGAGCCGGTTATTTTTTGTCAGCGGCACAAAGCATAGGTCAATATCCGGGTTTCTGGCGTACTGCTCCTTCTTCCTCTTGTGATGTTTCTCCAACGCAGAAGCCGGACCTCCTTTCCTTTTCTCGAACCGCAGGATCGCATAATGCATATGACCACACTCCTTTCCCTCTGCCAGAAGCCAGCCTGTTGCCTAGAGCCTGTTTTAAAACCTGAGTATTGAGAAGTGCAGACAGAAGTGATAGAATAGGGCACATGAGACGACATGAAATAAGCGAAGAAAAATGGAAGAAAATCAAGGAACTATTTCCGCCAGAAAGGAAACCGCAGGGAGGGCGTCCAGGAAAAAGCAACCAAGAGATGCTCAATGCGATGCTATACTGGCTAAATACAGGAGTTCCATGGCGAGATCTGCCAGAGCGATTTGGGCCATGGCAAAGTGTATATAGTCGTTTTCGGGCATGGACAAAAGCTGGTGTATGGGAAAACATTCTTGCCACCCTGATTGAGCAGGATTTGGTGGATGAAACAACACTTATGCTGGACAGCACCACAGTCAAGGTTCACCAGCATGCCAGTGGGGCTAAAAAAGGGGATACCAAGAGGAAACCGGACGGAGCAGAGGAGGCCTAACAACAAAAGTTCATGCGGTAACGGATGGACTTGGGAATCCGTTACATGTTTTACTTTCCAGTGGGAACCTCAATGACATCTGCGTTGCCCAGACATTGTTGGAACCATTTGACTTGAAGGGCAAACTGATTTTGGCAGATAAGGGCTATGACAGCGACAAATTTGTTCATTGGGTGGAAGAACGAGGTGGCATTGTGCTCATCCCAAGCCGTACCACTGCAAAGCATCCCAGAAAGACTGACTGGCACATATACAAGGAGCGCCACCTGGTAGAGAACTTATTTCTTAAACTCAAAAACAACCGCCGCTTTGCCACTAGATATGAGAAGAAAGCTCTCTATTTTTATGCTGTTGTCTATATCGCTTGTATCCTTGTTTGGTTACTTTGATGGTTTTAAAACAGGCTCTAGGCTAAGATAAGATATGGGTTTCTATATCGTCTATTGCATACTCCAAATCAATAGGGCGAAAAACTATTATTTAGCTTCAATTCGCAAAAAGGACATTGCCACGCTTTTTAATAACACGGGTATGAGAGCTTGCCGCCCAAAAGAATACTGCTCCGGCCACCGGTCCAGCTATCAAAGAGGACAGAATTATAACTGACAGGAAAACAACTATTGAGCGTTTAAAATACCCTTTCCAATACTTGGCAGAGTGTAGTTTTGACTTTGTTGCCAAACAAAGCATAAATGAAAAGATGTATCGAGCAATGAAAAATCCTCCCAAGAAATCCCACGGTTCTGCAATAATATAATTGTCAATCCACGTTTTTTGAGGCAAAAGCAATCTTATAGTTGAAAGAATGAATATTAAAACAAAAGATATCATGGAGATTGCTTCAATCACATTAACAAAAATATAGGAATTTTTTTGAGAATCATTACTCAACACGACTTATCCTTCACCTCCTTCAGGATATTTCCATCCACATCAAAAGCTTTGCTTTTAGCTGTAAGTCCATTTCCAACTCCAACTTAAGTCCGCCTAAAATGTCAATATGGAAATCACCTGACAGCGCAATTCTTAATCCACCTAAGATTTCCACTGCGGTTCATCGGTCTTTGTAAAAATACTTACTTATCATCTGTTACATTCCAATGCTTCTGCAGAGGGATAAAAAAGAGTGCAATCAATCCCCACACAAGATAAAAGCCCGAGTCAAATAACAAGCAGATTATTTTTGAATACTCCGCCCCTTCAAAAAATGCATATACATATGGTGCATTCCAAATTGTAAAAACCAGAAAATATATTATCCGCATTATATCAAACCAAGACGGATTTGATACTGCAATTTTGCAATTTGGACACCTTGCTTTATGCCTATAAAACAAAAGGATTCTTGTCGGAACAGACATAACAGGATTATAACCACAATTTGGACAGATGGTTTTTTTCATAAAACACCAACCTGCCTCTCTATGAAAATCGAAACTCTACTACGCGAACATCACTTTCGTCTATAAGAGATATTGATAAATCTGGGAAAGGGTTCATTTCGTAATAATGCCGACAATTTGCTGGGATGGTCCCTGTGATGACATAATGTTCATCTTCGAGCTCCTTTCCCCGATGTCCTTCATCGATATAATATTTATATTGAGATATAGATAGTTCGATAACGGTTTTCTGTTGCTATAACAGATGCAAGCCAAATGGTCGGCATCATAGAACCTTGCCTCTGCAAAGTCGATATCCAGCACCATGTTATAGGGATGCCCGGTAAAGACAGCCGCCGCGAAGTTCCCGTTGTCATCGGTTACCAGCTTGCTGAGACTGGTCACAGCCCCCAACATCGTACTCCAGTTCGGCGAAGGACTGGTCGTTATCCTTGGTGTAATACCGAGTGTTGCCCGCGTTGTTGTAGACATAGTTCACATTCCGGTCGTTGTAGTCGTTGACCCCAACGATCCGGCTGTCTTTATCATAGTGGAAAGTCTTGGTCCCGTCAAGGGGGTTGGTCTCGGAAACGATACGGTTCAAGGCGTCGTAGGTGTAGACGTAGGTCTCCCCGTTGCGGTCCACCAGTCAGTCGGGGGGGAGGCGGTCGTTTCCATCGTAGCTGTAGTATTCGTTGTTCCCCAGACCGTCGGTCCACTTCACCAGGGTACCCCAACGGACAGGTACCCGGCATAAAATCGGATGGCCTTATCGATAAACTCGTTCTGGCTTTGGCAGTTGTCTCTGGAACAAAAGTCCTTCCCCGGCTTCTGTGTCTCCAGTGTGATCCGTAGGGCAAACTTGATTTTCTCTGTCCCTATTTTCCCCCTTTCCGGGGTGAGGTCATCTTTCATCCCCCGTTATTTGGCTTTGTATCTGGTGTTCCTCATTGTCCCTCATCCCT